>Ga0180007_10004308_pt1 | contig 15142 bp, 13 predicted proteins | sample MM_PC_MetaG_FD_121122 | JGI IMG/M metagenome (GOLD analysis project Ga0180007, IMG submission 121122) | Groundwater microbial communities from the Aspo Hard Rock Laboratory (HRL) deep subsurface site, Sweden - MM_PC_MetaG | ecosystem: Environmental > Aquatic > Deep subsurface > Groundwater... | reverse complement strand
GCGACACTATCACCAAAGAAAAAGGACCGATCGAGCCCGAAACCAACTGACCCAACAAGAGCCCGTTCAAGCTGTTGGGTGAAGGACATTCCATCCTGGCTAAGTTCGTTGGATATTGGGGCAAAGATAGCGCCTTTTCTGGCTTTCATGGTGATCAGTGTCATTTTCCCAATCTGTTTAGTTCCTGTCTGGGCTTCACCTAACCACTGCATTTCAAAGCCCCCAAAAAGAGTTCCAGCGCTTCTGTTTTGTCCGTCCCATCCGGGGATCTCTCTTTCAGATGAAGCCATCGGCCAAATTTGAGCCCTGGGCCTTACAATTTCAGAAGGCAGGGAAGAGTCAAGCCATTTTGACGCAAATTCTGTTGGCACACTAAAACCGCCATCTGTGCCAACACCAATAGTTCCCATAGAGTCACGCTTTTCTGAAGGGGATCTTTTTAGGCGTTCATCGTACCGGCCAGAACTTACAATAGTTAAAAACTCTTCACTGTCCTTAAAATCACCACGGGATGGGGTTTCATCGGGGAACATTTGTGCAAATGTTCTGCCCTCAGCCATGCCATGGTTATTTGTGGCAATTCCCTGGCCAAATGGCTTACCGGGTTGACCACCGGCAGGAGGGGAAACAAAAGAAACGTCAAGTTCATCAAGAAGGGTCCGTTCTTCCTTGAATTCTTCAATGTCCTTTTTCAGTTTGGTGCATTCAGTGAACAGGGTCCGCTTTTCAGTTTTTTCATTACTGGTCAAAGTGTCCTGGGATACTATCTCTTTTAATCTTGTTGCTTTTTTGGCCAATGCGGCCATCAATTCTTCTAAAGTCATTTTTTTAAACCTTTTTTTTGTAAGTTAAATTCAAATTTGTTCAATTCTTTTGGCTTAAAAAAGAGCATTGTTTGCAATGGTTTCTTAAGTTTTCTGTCTATATAAACAACAGGCTTCCCAGTGTTCGCACCGGACCTGTTAGGTGTCTGTTTCAGCATAATTCGGCTACCAAAAGATTTATATTGTAGATCATCAATTCCAAGTCAGACTGCAAAGAGCCTATTTCATTTTTCAGGGTGGCAAGTCCTTCCAGGGTCTCGGATTGCAGTTTGTAAACTTTTTCAAGGTTCCCGTCGTGGATCTCGATATGCTGTTTTATTTGTTTCATTTGCTCGCTGGTCATTTTATAGCCTCCATTATTCAAAATCAGCAAAAGGGTTAAAAGTCTGTTTATCTGTGCTTTTTGATATCTTTGCCATGCTGGATGCAGACAAGCCAAACTCAGCAAGAAGGCTTTGCGCTCTACGTATTGCGTCCGAACGTTGTTTTACCTGGGGCATGGCCTTCCATAACGTTTCACCAGTTGTGCTTTGGGTTTTATATGATAATGGCATACCATTGAGCGCCTCGGATAATACCTCTATTTCTTGCAGGGTAATGGCACACAGGGCCAGCATATTTGAATGACTGTTATCAGAATACCCAAGGGTTTCAATTATTAGGTAAAGCTCGTTGAATATGGCTTTCGCCCGGTCAGATAAAAAATTTGGTGGGACCATTGCCGTATCCAAATTTTCATTGCCTGGGGTTTCTGAATGTCGGCTTGGGTCGAAGGTGCCTTTTAATTTGTGGATATTTGCAGGTATCTTTTTTCTGCCTTTTGCCATGGTTAAATTCCTTTAAAAAAAATAATTCTATTTAATCGAAAAAATAATTCTAATTTTGCGAGCCCAGGAAAATTGCTGCCCATCCGGTCTACGGAAATGAGTCTCGGGACGATAAAACGTCCCCCTGGGGTCTGTGTATATATTTTTCTACCAATGTCGCGTTTGTGTCGCGTTTACGTCGCGTTTGTCACATTTATATTGTCCTGTTACGTTACGTTTACTTAAGTAACGTAACAAACGGGACATGTAACAGACGAGACAAGGACAATTGATTTTATTTGAGATAAACATAATCGCCTTCAAGATTAACTTCACGGGTTTGTGGTAATGTATCCTTGACCCGATACCATGCCTGCCGGGTCATGCCTTTTTCTATACAGGCAATCCGCCAGTCATTGGTTGTAACTCTGGCCTCGTCTGGGTCATATCCTTTCGCTTCCAATCTATCCCGGTGCTTTTGATAAAGGTTCTGTAAAATCTCGATGGCTACCGTCTGCCATTTACCGCGACCATTTTTCCCCTGGGTGGCTGGTGGCTCATATGTCGTATCATCCAAAACAGCACTGGTGATGAAATTGCCATCCTGATCCTTAAAAGGGAGTTCAACCGTCGTTAAACGGAAAGCCATGGGGTCAGGTGGGGCAAAATCTTTCATCTTGGTATTAGTAACCCGAACAACCCCCTGATCATCTTTTTCAAATCTATATTCAGAATCAAGGGCACCCTTAAGCGCCATTGCACCACGACCCCTGCTTTTATCTCCATGGCCGGTATGGTGAACCAGAAGGATACATGCCTTGTATTGTTCCCTTATCAGGTCCGCACCCTTAATAAATCCGTTCATATCCATGGTGCTGTTCTCATCGCCTGGGCCAAAATTCCGGGCAACGGTATCCAAAACAATCAAGGCAGGTTCTCCGCAATCCTTTGAGATTTGTTTGATTGCATCCATAACCCATCCGGTTTGCTCCTGGTCACACAATGCAGCCGGCATCAATGAAAGGTAAATGGGTGCATCATCCAGATTACAATCATGATGTTTAGCCCAGGCCATAAACCGGCGCTTTAATCCGTTTTGACCTTCACCGGCTATATAGACCACCGGCCCTGGCAATACCTTCATTCCATGGAAATCTTTTCCGGTTGCCACGCTGCATGCGGTATCGATTGCGCCAAAAGTTTTTGTGCTTGCCGGATCACCAAAAAACATAATAAGGGTATCTTTTTCTATGAACGGTTCAATCAACCAATCCGGTGCCTTGAATTCTATTTCTGATAGGCGTTTAAGCTGAAACCGTGATCCGTTATTTAAGGTGGGTGCCTGGATTTTCTCAAGCTCAATTTTGGCAAAAGAAAGGAGATCCAAAACAGATTTATTTAATAACCCTTGGTCAATCAATTTATGACCGATTGCCGCCATTTTTCTTTTGATTGAGCACTCTTTAATTATCCGGGCATGCCCTTCCATATTCAAGAATAGTGGGGCTTCGTCTGATAGTCTTGACAGCATAGCAGCGCCACCAATTGATTTCAGATTCCCTTGTTTTTCCAGCTCATCGGCTGTGGTCACGATATCAGGCTTGTGGCCGTTTGCTTTGAGAGATAAAAAGGCAGAATAAATTATACGATGGGTTGTTTGATAAAAATCCTCTGGCTTTAATGTATCTTCAATTTTTGTGAGTGTTTCCCCATTAACGAGAACACTACTAAGCAGGAGTCTTTCGGCATCAAGATCCTGGGAAAACAAGGACGTTAAGCTGGTGTCTTTATCGCCCTTGTGGATGGGCACCACCTTCTCTTTATTGAAATCAATCATTATCCCATTCCACAAATATTTTTATAAAGCCAATGTGAGTGATCAACGTGAAGACTAAAACTGCCCGGCATATTTCTAAATTCAATTAACCCATCGTTGGACCATCCATCCACGGCAAACTTAACCTGATCCATGGTTAATCCTGTGGATGCAGATAAAAAATTGATAGTACAATCGTTATATGGAACATGCAGGCCAATAGCATCAATTAAACATAGAAGGGTGGTTTTCTGCTGGTTGTATAGGCATTGGGTGTTTCTCATGGGTGCCCACCTATTCCGCAACACGCTGTTGATCAAACCAGGCTGTGACCTCACTTTTTCTAAACCTCAAATCTCGGCCAAGCTTAAACCTTGGCATTGATCCCGGACCGGTCTGCATGGTCAAAGAGTAAGCCTTGCTTTTTTTCATTTTAAAGGCGGTGCAAAGGTCATCGATTCCCCATATTTCATCCTCAATGGGTGCCTGTATCGCTGGTGCTGCCTGGCCGCCTAAAATGGCTTTAAGGATAGCTTCAAGGTTTTCCGGAATATCTATTTTGAGCGTAATTTCTGGCATTAGAATTTCCCTTGTGTTTGGGAAGCCAGCTTGACCAAGGTATGGTTTTTGAGTATGATATCTTCGTCAAACTGGTTTCGTAGTGGTTACTGGTGCGACAAACGCCTCGGGAAGAGTTGGCGCTCTTCCTGGGGCAACTCTTTTATTTATCTTCGGAACGGGTTTTTAGTTCCAGTTCCTTTTTTGCCTCTCTTAATTTTAACTCCAATTCCATTACCTTTCTTTGTTCTGGAGTCACCGTTGATAATTTTGAATCAAGCTCGACAACGTCAAGTTCACGGGCAAAAAGCAAAGCGCCAATATCGTTTATATTGGCTTGAAATTGTTTTTCTGAAATTGTACCAACCTCTCGATGGTGAAGCGCGCAAAAAAGTTTAACGTAGGAATCGGGTATTGATTCGGTCCATTCATCTTGGTTGCCCTGTTCTTCTGGAAGTGTTCCAATTTTTTTGGCATGGTTTACCCTGGCAATGGCTGCGTTTACAAAATTTGCGACTATCTGATAAACTGGGGTTCCATCTTCCTGTGACAATTCTTTTAAAAGCTGGTGTGTTTCTTCGGAAACCTTAATTCCTTTGTAATCCATTCGTCTTGTCCTTTTTTTTATTAAATAATAATTATTAAACTCTATCTCATGTGGTTGAATTACTCTTATATTTTATACCTGTCAAGAAAAAAATAATAAATATTTTAATTCAACCAAATAAAATTAGTATAATAATTATTTTGGTATCGTAAAAACTGCTACCAAAATGCTACTATTTTAAAATAAAATGGGCAGAAATAGACTATAATAGAAAAGAATGGTAATCCGTGAAATGGTTGTGAATAAAGGCTTAAAGATAGTAGCATAGAAAAGGATATATAACGAAAACAAGCCCTTATCAGATCGACACGGTAGAAGTCAGCGGTTCAAGTCCGCTCGTGCCTACCATAAAAATCAAGGACTTACAGATAACGCTGTAAGTCCTTTTTGATTTAAAGTGACTTATAGAGGGTCTTTGCCGGTCAAAAGCCCGGCAACCTGCGTGCCGCGGCGGGTGACGCCTTTTTTTATATGGGTGTCCTTCCCTTTTTTAAACCCTTCCCTGAAGGCCCCGGATGACGTCTGGTGTCGGCCATACCGTACGGATTTTAGTTTCGGGAAAAGCCTGGCTTCTTCTTTTTTGTTTTCTTCATGGTTTTGAACCATCAATGCCGCGGTCCTCTTTGCGGGCAGGGAAAGGTCGTTATTTACCCGGATGTCTGAATCATGAAACATCAATTTGTGGTTGTCCCGGATCCCGGCCGTGAATCCCATGTCAAAGGAAATTTTTTCACTTGTTTTGGCCCCTGTCTTCCTTTTAAACTCCTGCCAGAGGGCCTGGGCGGTATCCAGAAGAAAATGATACACATATTCCGCAACAATTAAGGCCTCTTTCCTTCCGATCAGAACAATGCTTTTATAGGTGGTATCGTCCTGGGCATGGTAGGTATGGGAGGTCAAACAATTTACATGGTAATAGTTTCCCAAAACAGACAAAAGGGCTTTTTGGATGCTTTCGGTCCGTTTCTTTTTGTGGCAGATGGTAAGGTATTTAATATCCGGGTCATCCTTGCCAAGATTGATTCGCTTAAGGTTGTATTTGTTCAGCAGATAATTGGCTTTCCTGGATGCGGCCTGGGCTTCTGCCGCGTTACTGGATTGCCCGAGGGCCATAAGTTTTTCGACTTTTTCCAACATTTTTTTTGCGTCAGCCGGCAGCTGTCCTTTGAATTCGGCCAGGCGTGTGTGATACGCCTTGCCGCCCCCAATAAAGGCGGGGTGGACACCCAATTTGTCGCAGGCCCTTTTAAAATATTTTCCATGAATGTCTGCGTTTCCATAAAACTCGGAAACATATTGGTGGGCCATTTCATGTTTCAAAACTTCCAAGACAAGGTCCCACACTTGGGTCTTGATGAGATGACTTGAGATCGAGAGGGTCTTTGTTTTAGAATCCCACCAACCCAGCCGCTCTTTACCCGAAGAGATATCAATTGTCGGGGGCAAAAGAGTGACACCGTATCGCCATGCAAGGGTTTTGTGCTCCCGGGAAAGTTGGGCAGCCCACCTGGCTTCAATGTCATTTATCTGATGTTCCATGGTATGGATCTTTCTTGGTTTTTACTTTTTCAAGGGCAGTTATGCCACATCTTTGAAAAAGTGACAATTTTTTTTATCCTGCATCCAAATTAAAGTGTGGCCCTTCCCAGGAGACTGTTTATGCAGTTAACATAGTCGATGTTTTTACAAGGCTTTGACAGGTGATCAATATAGGGATCTTTTTGCTTTAGCTCTTTAATGGACTCCAGAAATTCGATGTTGCCGGAAATAAACATCACGGGAACCGTTTTATTTTTTTTTCGGACATGAAGATAGATATCCATGCCGTTCAATTTTCCCGGGAGAACATAGTCCAGGCTCAATAAGTGGTATTCATTTCTGCTCAATAAGTCCATTGCAACCTGTCCGTTATTGGCGATATCCACTTTATGATTGCAGGGTTCATGTGTCAGTATCCTGTACTGGACATCTGCGATGGCTTGTTCATCTTCAACCAGCAGGACATACTTTCCAAAACAGAGCGTCTCTTTTTTAACCGCTGCAATTTCTTCATCGGTTAATGCTTTTTTTATGACCGGAAGCGTTATGGTGACCTTTGTACCCTTTTGAAGTTCGGACTGAATATAAATATTGCCCTTATGCTGTTCAATATATTTTTTCACATTGGACATGCCATAACCCGTTCCCTTAATATCCGGTTTATACATACCCTTTTTATCTTTGCTGCCCTTAAGCGTAAAGGAGGGTTCATAAATCTCTCCGAGAAATTCAGGAGGAATGCCGCATCCGTTATCTTCGATTCCTATAAAAACAAGGTCTTCCCCATGATGGGTGCCAACAATTATTTCGGGCCCATCAACAAGGCTTACGGCATGGATTGAATTTTGAATAAGGTTTACAATTGCATGTTCGATCATGCCCGAATCGGCAAGAATTTCCGGCATTCCGTATCCGTATTTCCGGATCACATGGATACCTTCCAGATCCTTTTTTAAGAGGTTTAAAACAAGGTCTATTTTTTCATCAATTGAAAAGAACTCCTGTTTGGGTTCCTGATCCTTTGCAAAGGCCACAAGATTCTTTGTCAGATTTTTTCCGCGGAAGGTCTGATTGTAGATTAATGCCAGTCTCTCTTTTGTCCGATTGTCCGGACAGTCAATAAGGGCAAGTTCGGTATTGCCCATGATAATGCCTAAAATATTATTAAAATCATGGGCCATTTTCCCGGCAATCTGGCCGACCAGGGCGAGTTTTTCCTGTTCAGCCGCCGTTTGCTGGGCTTTGACTCTTTCTTGTTCATTTTGTTTTGTTTCCGTAATATCTTCAGAAATTCCCAAAAGAAATTCCGGTTGTCCGTTTTGGTCCAAGATAGGTATTTTCTTTGTATGCAGAAGTCTTGTCCCTTGTTTTTTGGTTTGGATTGTTTCCTCTTGAATATCGAGAAGTTTTCCGCTTCTTAAGGTCTCTTGGTCTTTTTGTGTGAAAAAATCCGCTTCGGTTTGTGGAAAAAAATCATAATCGTTTTTCCCAATCAGTTCTTCTTTGGAAACCCCAATCAAATCCTCCCCTGCTTTGTTAAACCGCACAAACCTCAGATCTGCTGCATCTTTGACAAAAAGCATGTTGGGGATGTTTTCGATTATTGTGTTGAGAAAAAATTCATGTTTTATAGCGTCTTCTTCGGCTCTTTTCCGGGTGATCGTCTCCCATGCCATATCCGCAATTTGCTGGACCGTTTCAGCATCATGGGGGTCATAGTTCTTCTTTTTGTTTCCCACCCCCAGAATTGCCATGATTTTTTCCCCCCGAAGGACAGGAACCACAAGCTCACGGATCATGGGTGTATGGCCACCGGGCAGGTTTGTTTTGTGTTTGAAGGTTGCATTGTCGTTGTAAATAATGGGTTTGCGCTCACCAAGGCAATCCGCCAAAATCTTTTCTTGAAAGATGGGATCATGATGATTTGTGCTCCTGGGTTTTGACCCTGTTTGGGGTGAAAGGGTTTTCTGATTATCTTTTACAAAATGAAAAAACCCGATTTCACTATCCGTGAGTGCCTCGGCTTCATCCAGAACCCTTTGGAGTAATTCTTTGACGGAGTGTGTCTGGGCATATTCGACAAGATTCAGCTGTGCGGCCTGTATGTTTTCCTTTCGTTTATTTCTGGTGATATCCTCCACAATTGCAATATGGGAGGTTGGCGTTTCACCGTCTTTCCACATGGGAGATACGGTGAGTTTGACCCATACAATGTTGCTGTCCTTGCGATAGAAACGTCTTTCCATTGAAAATTCATATATTTTTCCTTCCAAAAGCAAGGTCATGTTTTCTAAAACTTCTTGAATATCTTCGGGATCGGGCAGGTCTTGAAAACGTAGCTGCCTGATTTCTTCGGGAGCATAGCCGATGATATCACAGTATTTTTGATTTACCTTTATGTAGCTCCCGGTTTTGGAATCACATAGGGCTACGCCCACGGCCGCCTGTTCAAACATGATCCTGAACCGTTCCTCACTCAGCCCCAGCTGATTAATCGTCTCCTGCAATTCAGCGGTTTTCATCCTGACTTTTCGTCGTAAGGTTGTGTTAAAAAAAAGAAGCAGTAAAAACATCACCCCGACAAACAAAAGGGAAAAAGAAATATACCGGAAATATTCAGGTCTTAGGAGGGGTTCTCCCATCCATTTTTTTTGGATGGCGTCGTGTTCCTTTTGGGTAATCAGAGAGAATCCGTCTTCCACCATTTTTAAGGTGTCGGTCCGGCCTTTTGGAACAGCCCGATGAAATTTTCCGGTATAAAGGGTTAAGGAATAGCGGAATTCATTTTCAAGGTTCATTTTATAGAGATAATAAAGGGCCGGTGGCTTATCAATGGAAAAAACTTTGATCTGGCCGCCGGCCGCGGCCTGAATAATCGATTCATAGCTGTTGTATTCCTGGAGGCTGGTAATTCCCTGTTTTTTCAACACATCGATGCAGGCATCTCCTGTTTTCACTCCGATTGTAAGTCCTTTCAGGGATGCGACATTGACAATGCCGCTGATGTCTTTATTGAAAAAAACAGGCACGTCCAATGTCGCATATGGTTTTGTGAAGTCATATGCCAGAGCCCTCTTCTCGTTAAAAAAGAAGGTATCAATCACATCGGCCTGACCGTTGCGCATGAATTCCTGGGCCTTGCTCCAGTCCATGGCAGCCAGATGGACCTTTATCCCTGTTTTCTTTTCCCATAATGCCCACTCATCAACCAGAATACCTTGGATATTCCCATTGGAATTTCGGAAGATATAGGGGGGATAATTGTCATCTGAAACAATTGTGATGGTTTTGAAGTGTTCTTCACCTGGGTTGCCGTGTGCAGAAAACGGGAAAAGGCAAAGCAACAGACACACAAGCATAATCCATGAACGATTTTTGGGGCGCATACAAGACTCTTTTTTGTTGTGGTTTTTTGTGGTTGCGGATGGAAAAGTCCGATGGGAACGGTACCCGGGGAACAACAACTAGTCTTCTTATTTATAATTATATGGGCATAATACAGGAAAGGACAGCGCAATGCAAAAAAAATAATGGCCACGGCTGTTCCGGGAAACAAAGAGAAGCAGCAGGAGAATGGGTATCTCGTTGCTAAATCCAGGCCACAATGGTAAATAGGCAAAAAAGGTGTTCGGACATAAGGTCCATGGCGGAAGAGAAAAGGCCTTAACAAAGAATCGGGGATTTTAGTATACTATTTTTTTCACCCAATTGTTTTTGGGTAACGGAATGAAGATGAAAAAAAAACCAAGCTTGATGATACTCTTTCTTCTTGGGGGACTCCTGGGAGCTGCTGGTCTCTTGCTCTGGCATTTTTCAGGGTTCAACCGCATCGTGAAGGAAAAATTTGACGGCCGGCCCTGGGAGCTGCCGGCCAGGGTCTATGCCCGTCCCCTGGTGTTATATCCCGGGATGGAGATTTCTGCCCACCTCCTGGTCCAGGAATTGGAACTTATGGGATATCAACAGGTGAGTTCACGCCAAGAACTGGATGTCCCGGGCAGATATCTCCGGAACAACACCCAGTTTATCCTTTTTTGCCGGCCCTTTGATTTTGGGGATAAGAAGATTTCTTCCCACCGGCTGGTCCTGGAAATTGAAAAAGACCGGATTGTCAGATTGAAAAATCAGGACCCGGGCCTTGTTTTGGATATGGTGCAGCTGGACCCGGTTCTTGTGGGCAGTTTTTATCCCGGCTCCAGGGAAGACCGGATTCTGGCCGACCTTGATACGATTCCTCCTCTTTTGCCCAATACCATTATCTGCGTGGAAGACAGAACCTTTTATACCCATTTCGGCGTGGAATTTCAGGCCATTTTCCGGGCCATGCTGGTCAATATTAAAAATTGGCAAATAACCCAGGGAGCCAGCACCATTACCCAGCAACTGGCCAGGAATTTTTTTCTGACTTCAAAAAAAACCTGGACCCGGAAGGTGAATGAACTTTTCATGGCAGCAGCCCTTGAGCTCAACTATGACAAACGGGAGATTCTGGAAGCCTATGTGAATGAGGTGTACTTGGGCCAGGATGGAAACCGGTCCGTCCACGGGTTCGGCCTGGCCTCTGTTTTTTATTTTGGAAAATCCATCCAGGATGTTCTGCCCCATGAAGTGGCCCTGCTGGTGGGAATGCTCAAGGGGCCTTCCTATTATAACCCCAGGAAATACCCGGACCGGGCAATCAACCGGCGGAACACAGTGCTCAGGATGATGGAAGACCAGCATCTGATTTCAAGGGACCAAATGGAAACAGGCCTGGCCATGCCCCTGGGGGTGATTGAAAAGAAGGTTCAGGGGAATTCTCCTTTTCCTTTCTACCTGGACCTGGTCAAACGTCAGCTGCTTGAAGAATACAGGGAAACAGATCTGCAGTCCATGGGCCTGCGTATTTTTACAGCCCTGGATCCCCAGGTTCAGATGGCTGCAAGGCAGGCCCTGGTCTCCCAGCTCAAACAGATATCGGCAGAAAAGGGCATTCCCGGGGAGATGCTTGAGGCAGGTCTTGTGGTTACGGCCACGGGCAGCAATGAGATTCAGGCACTGGTCGGGGGCAAGAAACCCTATGAAAAGGGCTTTAACCGTGCCCTGGATGCCAGGCGACCCATCGGGTCCCTTATCAAGCCGGCCGTCTTTTTAACGGCATTGGCCAGGCCAAAAGCCTATACTCTGACCACGCTGGTGGCTGACGGACCGATTACGGTGAAAACGTCTGAGGGCCAGGACTGGATTCCCCGGAATTTTGACAGGCAAGACCATGGCCAGGTGCCCCTCTATCTTGCCCTTGTCAATTCCTATAATATCGCCACGGTCAGGATCGGCATGGATCTCGGGATTTCAAAGGTGATGGAAACCGTGCAAAAAATGGGATTTAAAAGAGAGGTTCCCCTGTATCCCTCTTCCCTGCTGGGCAGCATGGAAATGTCGCCCTTTGAAGTGGCCCAGATGTACCAGACCCTTGCCGCCAATGGGTTTTACTCGCCGCCAAGGAGTATCCGTGCCATTTATACGCCCAAAGGAGAGCTGCTCCAGGGATATCCCCTGACAATCGAACAGCACCTGGATCCGGGTGTCGTCTTTCTGGTGAACAAGATGCTCCAGGCCGTTGTCCTGGAGGGCACCGGTAAATCTCTTGAAAAAATATTGCCAAAGACCCTGGGGGTGGCGGGAAAAACCGGTACCACCAATGATTTGAAAGACAGCTGGTTTGCAGGATTTACCGGAAACCGGCTGGCCGTGGTCTGGGTGGGCAGGGATGACAACCAGACCTGCAAACTCACCGGAGCTGCCGGTGCCATGCGGATTTTCGGGCATCTTATGAACCGGATACCAAACCAGGCCCTGGACCTTATTGCGCCGGAAAATGTGGTCTGGGCTGTGGTGGATGCTGCCACAGGTCTTAGAACCGATGATACCTGTCCGGATGCCATGTCCATCCCCTTTATCAAGGGGTCTGTCCCCGATCAATTCACTGCCTGCCGGTCCGGGGCAGGGGCGTCACACTATGAAAAAATAATTACAAAACCCCGGTACTTCATTGACTGGTTAAAGGAGTTTATAAAATGAGTCTTCCCAAAAATAGCCCCCGGGTTTTTTCCTTTTTGCTGTGCCTGGGCGCAAGCCTGGTGTTTTATTCTTGCGCAGGGCATTCCAGGACCGGTCTGTCCCAAAGCGTTCCGGCAGAAAATCTGCCCCAGATCGGTGCGCGCCAGGCAACGGTTTTCACAAAACATGCCCGCCCCGATAGTATCATTTTTCTGACGGAAAAGGCGGAACAGCTGATTGGTTCAAACCAATTGGATGAGGCCTTTTCAACTCTGGAGCGGGCATTGGGAATTGATGCCCAGGATCCGTTTCCCTGGCATTTCATGGCCAAAATTCAGCTGTTGCGGGGCAACCTGCAACAGGCCGAACATCTGGCCAGAAAATCCAATATTCTGGCTGCCCGCTATCCCTCCCTGGTGGAAAAAAACAAGGAGATCATTGCCAGGGCAATGGGGCAGCAAAGCCGTCTTCCCATGGCACCGGCCCCCCCCAAAAAATAGCCTTCTGGTTCAAGCAGAGGGTCAGGGGGTCTCGGCCAGGTTTCCATTGATGCTTTTGGCTGCGGCCCGGGTCTGATCCATGATGGCCGGGATCTGCTCATCCGCCATGCCCGCTTTAAACCCGACCACCCAGATGGCCGGAAGATAAGCGCCATGGGGGCGGATGGGAGCTGCCACCGCCCTGACCCCTGCAATATACTCTTCATCGTCAAAGGCAATCCCGGTTTCCCGGACGGTTTCAAGGGCCTTCAGATAAATATCAGGATCTGTAATGGTTTTTGGGGTGAACCGGGTCAGGGGGTTTTTCATAAGATATGCCCGGGCATCCTTTGGCGGCAGTGCCGATAAAAAAATTTTCCCCATGGCGCCGGCCAGAAGGGGAAGGGAGGTGCCGATGGGAGAAGAAATTTTAAAATCCTTTCTGGATTCCACAATGTCAATGATGGTTACCGAGTCCCTGTTCCGGACGCCCAGGAACACCGATTCCCGGCATTGTTCCATGAGATGCTCCATGATTGGCCGGGCCGCCCGCTTAAAATCCATTCGTTCATAGGCGGATTTGCCCAGTTCCATGAGGGTGGCACCGATGGTAAAGCGTTTGGAAGAAGGGTCCCGGATGATGGCGCCCTGGTCTTCCAGGGCGGCGGCAATGCCATGGACAGTACTTTTGCTGATATCCAGCCGGGCGGAAATTTCGCTGATGCTCAATCCTTTGCCGGCAGTTGAAATAACTTTGAGGATAAGAAACGCTTTTTTAACAATGGGCGCCTGGTAGGGTTTTGTCATTTGTTTCGATATCCTTATGGTCTGCTGGTTGTAATGGGGTATGGCAATTGTTCTATACACCAAATGGGCAGGCTTTGTGTAGGGTAAAAAAACGATGGGTTAAATCCAACCCAAAAAAGAGCCTGTTCCATGCGCAATAAAACCATTGCGCTGCAATGGTTTTATTGCGCATGGAACAGGGCGGTTATCTGCCGGAAAAACTATCATCTCCCTTGGCAGCCGGATGTTTTGGGGTCAGAAGCTTAATCCGGCGGCCCCTTTTGTCAAAGGAGTGGCATATGGGATGTGCTGCTCGGGCAGGGGAAGATAAAAAAAGAGTTAAATGGATAATTGTTTGATTTTATAAAGAATTGTGGTAAAATTTAGACCAGTGAATTCCCCCCTCTGCCACGCAATGGCATGGTTATCGCTATAGACTATGGACTTTAGCTTACGAAAAAACGGTCCGGACGGTAACCTTTGAATAAATAGGGTTTCGGTTTGAGCATCCTTTTTTAAATGGTTCCAATTTCGGAAGGAGAGAAAATATGGCAAAAAATTTTGTATACAGCGTATGTGGCATGTGCACCGTGCGTTGCCCCATTAAAGTGCATATTCAAAATGGCCAGGTATCCTTTATTGAAGGAAATCCCCATGTACCGGCCATGAAGGGCGCTGTCTGCCCCCGGGGGGCGGCCGGAATCGCTTTGATCAACGACAATGAACGGCCCCAGACGCCGTTGATTCGGCAGGGAGAGCGGGGTGAGGGCAAGTGGCGAAAGGCATCCTGGGAAGAGGCCTTTGATTATGTGGCGGACAAACTGGTCAAGGTCAAAGGGGAATACGGTGCAAAAGCCATTGCCTTAACCGATCGCGGCGGACCTTTCCGGGATCTCCACAGGGCATTCCTGCGGGGCATTGGTACCCCCAATTATAACAACCACGATTCTTCCTGTGCCCGAAATGTTCAGCATGCGGCCCTGTCCCTTACCGGAATGGGCCGAAAATCGGTGGCCTATGATTTCAAGAATGCCAAGCATGTGGTGCTTCAGCTGAGGAATATCTTTGAGGCGGTCAATGTCCAGGAGGTCAACAACTTGATGGATGCCATGGAAAAAGGGTGTCAATTGACGGTTATTGATATCCGTGCCAACATATCTGCCACAAAGGCCAATAACTTTTTCAAGATCCGGCCGGGAACCGATTATGCCTTCAACCTGGCGGTTATCCACGAGATACTCAGTAAACGGCTCTATGACGCAAAGTTCAAAGACCGGTACATTGACGGGGTAAGGGAGCTGGAGCAGTTTGTGGAACCCCATACCCCGGAATGGGCTGAGGCGGAAACCGGAATCTCCGCAGACCAGATAAGACGCTTTGTCAAGGAACTGGCAAAGGCCGCTCCTTCGGTTATCTGGCACCCGGGGTGGATGGCTGCCCGGTATAAAGATTCGTTTTACGTCTGCCGCACCATCTATATCATCAATGCGTTGATGGGGTCCTATGGTGCCAAGGGCGGACTTCCCTTTGTCAGCAAACCCGGGGATGTGGGCACCCAGGATCTCAAATCCTTTATGGACTTGTATCCCAAGCCCAAGGAAAAGCGCGCCGATGGGGTTGGGTGGAAATACAAACATTTTGAAGAGGGCCCGGGCCTGGCCCATTTGCTCTATCAGGCAATGGAGACG
>Ga0180007_10004307_pt1 | contig 15145 bp, 15 predicted proteins | sample MM_PC_MetaG_FD_121122 | JGI IMG/M metagenome (GOLD analysis project Ga0180007, IMG submission 121122) | Groundwater microbial communities from the Aspo Hard Rock Laboratory (HRL) deep subsurface site, Sweden - MM_PC_MetaG | ecosystem: Environmental > Aquatic > Deep subsurface > Groundwater... | reverse complement strand
CTTTCTCTAATTGCCCTTGAAGGACATCCCAATCAATATGACTTCCGCTTCCCCGATATACAGACGGTTTTGTTCTTGGTAGTCCCGTTTCACTAAAGACAGCTTCAGATAAACTTTTAAGGGTTTTTGCTGTTTGGCTTTTGGCATTCATTACGCCCGAATAGGCTGAGAGCAAGTCCCATGGTTCTTTCTCGAATTTCGTGGCTTGGCTCAATCCGCTTTCTTTGCCATATAATGAAACATAAAACCGTTTTGCCGCCGCAAGAAGTTTAGGGTAAGATGGTGCATTCTTTATTCTTTCGGATGCAACCTCACCTAATGCCTGTTCCTTATCATGGATTGACGTTCCTGATTCAAATTTATTTGACTTAGTTTCCTGCACAGGAATAGCTGTTTTAGCCAAATCAAGCGGAAGAACATATTCTTCATTTTCACCAATCCCACCCCTATAATACTTGCCCGCGTCCTTTTTAGGGATGTCTATGTAAACGAGTTCGCCTGTACCTACATACCTTCTTGCTTTAGCTTCGTTAGGAGTAAACCATCCTCCCCTTGCGTTTTGATTTCCTCCGGCAAGAGCACCCGCACCAGTTCCACGATAAAGACGTAACAAGGGCTCGACTTTCTCGGCGGGCTCACGCAACACCTTGATGTCGCTGATACGCTGGTCGCCTAAATAAAAGGTGGCGTCTTTCATCTCCTGGGTAAGAAACTTGGACGCTTCCCCCAAGGTCCATGAAGCATGTGACCCCTGGATCGATCCGTCCTTGAAACCCTGCGTAATCAAGGGCTTTATCTCGTTCAGATCCGTGATACCCATTTCCTTCATGACATCGGAAATAGGGACATGGGGCATACCCTTTAGCCGCTCCCTTACGGTGTCGTAGGCTTGCTTCAGGGTGGACTTTTCGGCGGGCTTGGCTACCTTGGGGGCTTCCTTTTGCTTGAGGATAGCTTCAACATAATATTCCTTTTTCCAGTTCTTGAAATTTCCAGGGCCTTGCGTAAGGTCAGCTAAAAAGGAATCAAGGTCATCTACGCTCATATCCATCAAGTCTTGCTCGGATAATTTAGACAGCCTTTCCTTTGCGTCCTTTTGCGCTTCCCCCCTCCACTCCTGAGCTTTTTTGACGACCTCACCTAACTCTTCCTTACCTTTTGCAGCAAACGCTCCATGAACTGGAGTAGGGGCCACTTCCTTGGGCTTCTCGGCAACCTTCTCCCCCGCCTCTGCCTCCTGCTTCTCGTTCGGAAGCAATCCCATCTCTTCCCCTTCAGGTTTCGGAACCAGGCCGTTCTCTTCCATGAAAATCTGCATGGCCCGTTCTTCGCCTGTGGTGGGCTTGCGGGGTTTCATGGGAAGAACTTGGGCGGCTTCCATTTCCGGATGAACGGCGACTTCCGGGGCACGCATAGGGAGGGGTTGTCGGGGTGGTGCTTTCACTTCTGCTGGATAGCCTTCTGGGACGGGCACAGGGACGGGGGGTCTAACCTGTCCCTCTTTGGCTTTCCGCATGAATTCAAGGGCCGAGACCCCTGAAGACTTAGGAAGGTCGGTAGCGGGTTGACCGGGTTGAGGAACCCCTGCTTCTTCCCTGAGTGTAGCTTGCGGGCGGATGGGTAATATGGCGGGGGGTTGCGGCACACCGGGTTCAGGTTGTCCCCTCTTCAGGGGTGCGCCCAAACCAGGATAAGGATGCTTGATTTCGCCTGTTCCCTCTACCCAATCGGGGATCAAACTTCTTTCGGGGATACGGGGAGCGGGAGAGACTTCTCCTGTCGCGCCTTCCACGATGGGTTCTTGGGTCTCTAAAACGTCTTCAAAAATGCTTGACGTTTTCCCTTTTGTAAAACGGTCAATCGCTTCGTCCATGTATTGACCCTTGGCGTACTTCTTGTAAATCTCCACCTCGGTCAAATCAGGACGAAGCTTTTTCATCCCATTCATGAAGTCTTCAAAGTCCTGAATGACGGGGACTCTCTTTTCAACCGGGAGATCCCGCCATGCCTTGGACTGGACAATCTTGTTCTTTATGCCTGCGTAGGTCTTGGGGCCGAATCGTGCTAGTTGGGGAACAGCCTCAAACCCGGCGAACATCCCAGCCGTTTCAAGGGTTTTCTGTGGGTCGCCTTCCCCGAGAAGTGCCCCACCCACTGCACCACTCGCAACCCTTCCAATAGATTCCCTCACTCCAGGGATTCTGGAAACAACAGCCCTGCCCGCTTTCATGGCCGCACTTCCAGGCACCCCGATAAAACCCAAACTCTCTGCGGTGGGGCCAACAATGCCTTCCTTCACGGGCATATCAGGTAGTTTCTCGATAGTGGGCATAAGGCTTCCCGGCTTCGGTGCGATACCGTAATTCGGGATAGACCCTAAGTCAGCGGACTTCTCACCCCAATAATCAACCGCCGTATCAAGTGTGCCTTGGGTGTCAACACCAAGGGCCTTCAGGGCGGGAAGGACTGGGGCCAGAACTCCCCGTAACGCACTCACAGCGGCGTAAGGGACAAGGGCGGCAACACGTCCGGCAGTCGGAAGGACGGAAGACTTCTCCTCCTGTCCCCCCATAGGAGTAGGCTGATCCAACTTAAAGCCTGGCGGGGGCATAGGTATCCCTTGAGGTTGATCTAAAACAAACCCTTCAGGCGGTTTTGGAATCATCATTGGATTGGCACCCATTTTTGTCCGTCCCATCCTACTTTTTGACCCTGGGGATTAGTGGCTGTATGTTGAAATTGCTGTTGCCCCTGTATTGGCATGGGGCCGCCTTGGTTCTGCTGCGCCCTCAAGGTCTGAGCGATTTCCTCAATCTTGGCAACCTTCTCCTGGATCGGGAGTCTCCACATCTTCATGTCATTTGCGACCAACTGAGCGGCTGTCGCTATATAGCGGTCAATGTCAACCCCGATGAGTTGCCTTTCCTGCTGACTTGTGGGTAATCCTTGAAGGTACTTGTTCCATGACATCAACTTCAATGTCGCAATGTTTTCCGTTGGGGTAGTCTGTTTCTTCAGCCCCGGCATTAATTGAGGGGCTTGCCCCGGCGTTTCCTGGTAAACCCCTTCCCCTCCGTAATGGTATTTCGTGGCGGCAGGTTCCACTAATTCAGGGGGGCCGTAGGGTGTAAGCTGTTGTATCTTTGGATCGAATATGAATTGCTGACTGAACTTGTTACCTTGGGCGTCCTTCCATTCCTTCGCGGTCAGTTGACCGGACGTAGGGGCCGACAAGGATTCCCCCTCTTCCGGAATAAACCCCTTTCCCTCTGCAACGGGAACCTGTTTCGTTTTTCCTTTAGGGCCATATACCGTGGGATACCTGTAGGTTTGCTTAGGAAGCCCGAACTGGTGCCTGACGACATCTTCCGGCTTTATTCCATAAGCGAGATCCCCGCCCCCGCCCGTCTGGGCACCCCCCATGATCTGGCTATAAAGCTGTCGGGCCTGTTTCGCCTTCTCCGCCTGTTCTGTTGCAAGAACCGTTTGAGCCTGCCTGTGCGGAACCATTGACCTTTCCTGTTCTTGCTGAAAGGCTAACTGCTCCTGAGCCCTCTTGTTCGCCATAAGGCTCGGAACGATCGGTAAGACCCTTGAGAGCGGAGATTTGAAACGGTCTTCAATCAACGTTGCTGGATTGATGTAAGGCATTTCGTCTTCCTTTATTGGAACAGTTTCTTGGCCGTTAAGAGCGCCCCAAGATCACCAACGTTACTCCCTATCAGGCTACCCGTTCCCGGCGTAAAGTTCACCGGGGGAGGGATCTGGGGAACATTGTGTTTCCCGTAAACGTCAAAGTAAGCCTGATTGCGGACATCCTGCACCTGCCTTTGGCCTGCCGCGGTGGGACTCGCCAACCCCTGGCCCCTGACTCCCTTGCTGGCAAGTTCGTTCCTTAGCCTTCTCTGCATGATGGGGACGTTCTGGACCACTTGAGATTCCAGGTCCCTGAACTGAGCGTTCTTCACTTCAGGGGGAGGGTTGAGTTGCCCTAGATATTGGTTGTAACTGGCAGTCTGGGCCCCGGCGAGGTCCTTCATCATATTGCTTCGAGTCTTGGCCCCATAGATTTGGGATCCCACAAGAGCGGCTGGCCCTAAAAACGGTTTTATGCTGTCAAAAAATGAAGGTTGGGCCAATGGTGCGAGTCCTTGCATTGCCCCTGCTCCTGCTGCCCCGCCTGCGGCTGCCCCTGCGGTATCGTACCCCGCATTAGCCGCATCTGTATAATCAGTCATTTGCTGTCCCCATGTTTCAAGACACATCTCTATACCCTCCTTCCTTCAAACCATTCCGGTTTGGGGGCTACCCGTCCTGCCCCTCTAATGCCCCTTCCTGCCATAAGACTACTAATGTTGGCGGGGCTTACCTTGGGTGGCGGAACCGAAAGGCTGGAAGCTGATATTGGGCCTGCCGGTAATGACGCAACAGGGGCGGGAGTTGAAACAGGATTAGGCATCCCATTGACAGCCTGCTCGGGAGTCATCATTCCTCCTTGCATTCCAGGCACCCCGCTTAGTGAAGCCATGCTTCCAGGCATTGCCATATCAGAAGGTTGGCCTTTCCCCGGCTGAGATCCAAGAGCGCCAACGCCAAGAGAAAGTCCCGGGACCCCCATGGCCGCAGTCATTCCCGAAAGGGCTCCCTTACCCAGTGCGTCTCCTACAGGTTCACCCCTCGCAAAGGCTGAAATGGCCCTACCTAATCCAATACCGGCAGGGATACCGGCTGGAGTTCCCGTAAGGGCACCAAGTAGGCCGCCAACAACGGGCGCTATGCTAGAGATAACGCCGGATAAACCTCCCGATGAACTCATTTCCCCAAGTCCTTGCGTTGCGCCTGGGCCTGCCACACCTTGCCCTACGCCTGGAATTCCTGGGCCGGTTAGACCCCAAGCCGATGTTTCCGCTTGTCCGGAAGGCGTGTCCCCCCAAGCCATTCCTGCACCAGGCCCGCTAACCCCTCCCACAAATCCTGCTCCAAGCCCTGCCGCTCCGCCCATACCCGCGTTACCTTGTCCTGCGACTCCAGAGTTAGCACCCCATCCCATTCCCCACCCTTCTCCTGTTCCGTCTCCTCCGCCGCCTCCATCACCTCCGAAACACATGGCTATACCTCCCTCTCGAAATAAGTAAATTTCTTGGTCAAACCTAACATTCTGCAAAAGGCATTATCGGTATCCTTGGCAGATCCGCCGCCCACCTTCTCGCATCCCCATTCCTTCAGTTTGGAGAAAAAGAGGTTCTTGAAGTGTCTTATAGCCATTGGCCCCCATATCTGCTTGATAACTGCGGATCGGTTGTTCATGTCCATATAGAAAATCACGATGCACTTCAGCTCTCCATCGATCGTGCCTTTCAGTGCAACGTGCTGTCCTGAGACCACAAGCGCAACATCCAGGGCAAGCTGTTCCTCCCCGTAAAGTTCAACGATCTTCGAGTCTTTCAAGAGAGGCCAATAGTCCAACATCTCAGCCCGTGAAGTTATCGGTTCAAGTGCTATATCCAACGCTGTCCTCCTCGCTTCTAAGTATCCACGGTTCCCGAAGTTCAATGTCCTCATTGGTCGTAATGGAAACCCGCAGGGAAAAACTTCTGTAATCGTTGAACGGCATGGCAATAGGGACCCTCTTCAGGCTTGACGTTCTTAAAGTCGTGATTTCGTCCTGGGCCTCATCATCAAAATAAGGGGTAATGGTCAGGGTTACATTCTCCGTGTTCGCATGAATCAGGAGGCTCCCGGCGTTTCCAAGGGTGATAAGCTGCTCCACGGGAATCTCTGCCGTCTGCATGGTAAGGGTGACATCGCTATCCGTGTCTTCCCCGTTCCGCACGTAACCACTAGAATCGCCTAGATAAAACTCATTGGATGCGGAGTCGTAGAAACTTGCGGTTGCGTCCCTGGTGCTCTGAATAATCCGGGGCGGTCTCCTGGGGAATTCAAGGAAGTCAAGGATCAGTTCCGGATAGGTGGCATCCCCGTAGAACAGCCGATAGAACCGCCCGTCATAGGTGGCGTGGCAGGTCGTATCGGGGTCCGTGGAGAACACGAAACCTTCTGCAATCCTAGCAGTCTCGAAACCGTTAAAGATCCAGATGTGTCCGTCATTCCCGGGGTAGATAAGGCCCCATGGCGTAACGGCAACCGCCCTCCAGGACAAAGGCCCCTTGATGGCCCCGGCGATAGGTTCCCACATCCAGTAATCGGGGTTGGTGCCCCGAAGCCTTTTCCACGTCCTCTGGCAACCGATATAAAGTTGCTCGTCAAACATGGCAAGGCAGGTGATGCTTTCCCCCTCCAGGAAGACGCTATTGACGTTCGTGTACGAATCCGCATCCTCATCGTAGATGAAGGTGTGGTACAGGGATGCCTCACTCCAATACACTTCATTATCAACCGCACAGAACACCCTATCGGCCCCCTCATGGTACGTCACGATATCCACCCCGCTCGGTGGGCCGTAGTACCCCGTTTCGGCGTATTCGTCCTGGGTCTGGAGGGTAGTGTCAGACACATTATCCGTGTAGGTTGTGGTTCCTGATGCCAGGGTAGTGACAAGATATGTTGCTGAAAATCCGGTTTTGGTTCTGAACAGTTGGGCCTGAATCGTGGTAGCCCCTGTAAAGGTTGAGTGAACAATGGCAGACCAAGCTATCTTGTTGGTCACAACGGTAACGCTTGCGGCAGATGAAAGGGCGGTATAGATTACCGTCCCATCGGGGAGGGTGATCTTGTATCGATAATAACAGCTATAAGTTCCGTCCGGGTCTCCCGCATCCCCACTATCCGCAACCGTAGGAGCCGCGCTAGGAGGGTTAAGGCCCCAATCGCAAGCCGTTGGGGTGGTCAGGTAAACGGCTTGCTCGTTCGTGCCATCTCCCAGAAAAACCCAATCTCCCACATGGGCAAAGCTGATATACTCCCCCGAAAGGGCAGTGAAGAGACTCGTCAGGGTCGCCTCATCGACATACTTCAGGTACGTGTCGGACCCCACCAGAACGACATCTCCCGCCCGAAACACGGAGTGAACGTCATCGTCTTCCGCCGTGGAGTTCAGGGCGGTCAACGGCCTGAGAAGTTTCAACCTCCCCATTTTGGTGGTGTCGGCGTTGATAAGGGCCTGAACCTCTCCCTGCTGTCTCGTGAAAAGCTGTAAGGGCGTGTAGAGATTGTTCAAACCGCCATTGAAATTGATGATAATGGGTTCCGGCATTATATGTGACACTCCATTAAAACATCGTCCCGGGCTATCCTGTCAAAATCCACGTACCCCGTTTTCAGGCCATTGAGGAAAGCCTCGTAAGACCCTGCCGCCTCCTGAAATTCCTTGGTTCCCCGGGGGGCATTCCTGTTCAGAAACCATGCTGCACCGTCAGGGAGATAAATATGAAGTTCGGGGGGAAGTTGAGGGTATTGATTGTCGAACTGCAAAGGAAGGGGCCTTTTCACGAACTCCAGGTACACGTTGTTCTCGATCGTGTCCACGTCCACCATGCCGCCTATGTCTGCCGTGAACAGGTATTCCTCATCACCAGCCCAATCCACCACAACACCATACTCTCCCGCCAGAATGGTAAAGCTGTCTCCCACCACCCAAGCGTTGTTTGTCCCGCCCGCAAGGGTAGCCGTAACGGTCGATCCCGATACCGCCGAAATCTGCCCGGAACTGCTGTCCGTGACGTTCACGACCATCATACCGACCACTACCCCTTCATCCTCCAGGTCTCTCGCAGCGGAATCGGTAAGGACTGTTGCATGTGCCACTGAAGCGACACCAGTGATGTTCCCCGTGGTGGTCATGCCGGACTCTGACGCATAGATACCCGTATCCGGAGAAGCGGTGTAGTCCTCCCCGTCCGTGTCGGGGGTAGGGGTGAAGCCCAGTTTCCGGAGGTTCCCGTAAGTATCGCCCGCATACATATACTGCGGGTCGCCCTCCTGTGTCCTCCATCCGCGCTTGCGGCTGTCGAGCCATTGCCGGGTTTTATAGGGGAGTTCGTAATAACTTGTGGCCGACTGATAGAAGAAAGCCTTGTCCGGCAGAAGCATCTCCGTGGGGGGCTTATACTGACTCGTTCCGTCCTTCATGGTCAGGATAGCGAAGGACTTCAGGTGCTTCAGGACTCTCCCGGCTTCCTGGAGAGCATCGTTCATGGCCCTCCCGATAGCCTCCTCACCGTACCGGTCATAGTTCAAGGGCTTCTGTTTGAGCCTGTCCAGGGTGCGGGCCTTCAGTTCAGCAAGGGTGTAGCCCTCATAAAGCCCAGTTGTTGTATAGCTTTCAATGGGCATCCAAAGCCCTCCTTTTTTCTCGCTCCATGAGCCCCATAATAATCATACAAAGCATTATTGTTGGTGCAAGATGCAACGGATAGGTCCCGTTCAATGTGACTGCCGCAATAATGAAAGCGGAATAGAGGTGTCTGTTCTTGCGCCATGCAGTCAAAAAATACCCGAGTGCAAGCCCGAAACCTATCAATCCGAAGTTAAAGTAAGCTGTGATCCATTCGTTGTGGATGGGGAAGCTTTTACCCCAAGTAGATGCCGGACCCATTCCGAAAATCATACTGCCCCAGGTGGAAGATCCAAGGAATATGGCGCTTTTCCACCAATGAAAGCGGTCATGGTCCCATGTGAAATTCCATGTCAGACTCGCCTTTATGATACAAAGGTAGATTAAGAACGGTATCGCTGCAAGAAACAGCCAACGCCATTTCACCTTATCCCTAAAGAACACAGCGCATCCGATCATCAGGGCTGCGGTGGCCGTTGATGTAAGGCTAACGAGGATTACAGCCAAAAGGACCGGAGTGCAGTACCACCAATATCTCCTGAAAAAAAATGGAAACGATATAGCCAGATAAACTGCTAAAAAATTATTGTTCCCAAGTGCTCCGGTTGTCACTGTACTAGCCAGCATCTTTTTGACGTTCGCATATAACCCCATCAGCCTGAAAAACGGGTCAATGTCCCACATCTGTCCTACTGCCAAGAGCGCCTGAACAAATGCCGCAATGCAGATGACATCGAAAATACGATCGATACTTAGCGTGCTTTCCTGCATCGCAATGAAAAACATGAACGCAAGCGCCATGTAGCCGGTAATTAAAAAGGACTTTTGGGTATATTCTATCGGCCACTTATTAAACAGGCTCATGACCATCATTAAAAGTATCCAGGCCACCCAATACCAAATGAAGGCCCTTATCCATCGGTTCCGTATGAAAGCCCCAATGATAACGACCCCGGCCAGATACATAGATGCCCTGTGCCCCTCATGGATGATATTGCCAACAAGAACCACGAAGGGCACAAGGCAGAAAGAGATTAAGGTAACACGGTCTCTAACTAAACTCACAAATCACCTCGTTACCGTTATTGAAGGGGAATGAACCAGAAGTGATAAAATCCCCATCCCCATGCCAGGTCGTCCGTAAGGGTGACGTAAGGGCCTGTCTCTGGAAGACACGCGCCAGTAAAACCCATCGTTCCAAGAGATACCTTATATCCCGCAGTTGAAACCACATAGGTCTGCTGATCAGCAATACAGGCTGCTGATGCCAGAAACACAGAACCAATAGTGTCACTGTTGCTTGTACCAGCCAAGGTCGATACAAAGGTGAAAACCTTTGCGGCATCCACAGGATGGTAATTGAACAGAGCGCCAGCCGTTCCGTTAAGAGATCCGAACAACTGAAAATCAATACTTTCGGAACTTGCGGTAATACACTCCGTCCCACCCCAGGGAAGTAACAGGGTATCAGTCGGGAAAGTCCAAAAATCCGTCGCGTCTCCAGTCAAACCGCTTTGAGATGCAACTGTGACTTGCCAGTCAGCAAAGGAAGCATGAAGCATCCCGGGTCTTTTGTCGATGATGGCCGTTCTGGTGGAAGTGGTGGCCCCGGTCAGCCAGGTGGCAAACCCATCCAAAGACATGACGGCAATATCAACCGTAGTCGTTGTATCGGCAATATAGAAGTCAATCCGGTCCAGAACCTCGAACGTGGTGGCCTCTACCGGGTTGCTCTTTGCAGTACCCGCCGAATCGGTATAGATGGTGGAAATACTTTTTGCCCCACCTCCGTCAAACACGATGTATCTGACACCGGAAGTGATCGAACTATATCCCCCTGCCGCAGTCGAGAAACCCGTATCGGCATACAGGTTAATCACATAATGGTCATACCCCGCCAAAGCAGGAGACGTGAACATGAAAAGGGCAGCAACGATGAATACTGCCAGCCAAAGTCTCTTAAAAATAGTCTTCATTTTTCAAAACCTCCATTGAGCATTTAAAAAATCGTTAAAGGGTTAAAAGGTGTAAATCAGGTAGTCGTACCGCCTGTGGGGGTTCCCAGGTTCGCCATAGCCGTGTTGAGGTCGGTGCCGATATTGTCCATGTAATCTATACCAGTTGCACCTGTGTCCTCATCGATGTTGTTACAAATCGCGGCTATAGCTTTCCAGAGATTGTACATTGCTCTAACAATATCCCCCTGGCCCATACCTGTCCCCTTGAAATCCCCAAGGTTGTAATACGTTGGTTCCAGGTCAGCCATAGTTGAAAAACCTCCTTGGCACTACAGAGTTTCGCCGTTCGGAGTGTCCAGCCGATCAAATACGGTATCTAGGTCTGTCCCCACATTTTCCATGTAGTCAGCACCTACGGTCCCGCCATCTGTGTCCAAGTTGTAACAAATGGACCCCACGGCCTTCCAAAGATTATAAAACATCTTCAGAACGTCCTCCTGGCTTAACCCACCCGCGCCAGTCGTTTTGATCTTGAAGTAAGTTGGTGCCAAATCCGCCATAGTAAACCTCACTATCCGATAAGCATTTTAAGCCCGATGTCTTCAGCAAGGGACTCCTGCGGTCCCATCAGAAAGTGTCTCTCGAACAACCGCTTCAGGTCCCGGTAATCAGCTCCCTTGTACCCGACCATTTGATACATCGGATCATCTGTAAGCTGCCCCGCCACCCCTCGAATCCTCCTGATTCGGGCGTACCCCTTACGACTCCGCTTATCGACGGCCTTCTCGTACATCAATCCCGCCTGATGAACCCTGTCCGTTACCAGACAGCATCTCTCATAGCGTTTATTGCTCCGTGGGTCGATGAAAAACCTATCGAAAACATAACCGTGTCGGGTCCCCCTGAACACAATCGAATTTGTGTGGACTGACAGGTGGTCCTGAACGACACTTCCCAGGTAGTGCATGACCATTGAGGGTTCTATTGCAACACGCTTGGCCCTGATTCGTACTACCCTCATCTTGCGCGATTCAGGGTCCCTCCCTATACACCGTTCTATCCATGGTCCTGCGTGGCTTTCTATCGGAGAATCAGGGTCCGGCACCAGCATGAAATCAAGGGTGTTTATCCTCTTTTCCAGCGTGATCTCCATCTCTGAAAGATAGATAACATCCTGGCTTTCGGGGGGTGCTGGGCGGTCGCTCTTGGATAACTCCTTCACAAAAGCTGGCCCCTTGCCCTCCTCAACCGTGGCCTTCAGCGTTTTCTCCTCTTCCGTAGGTTCCCCCGTACCTATTCTCAGTTCGGTGAACCATTCCGGTAGAGGGTCCTTCACTTCTTTGCCGGTGTATGCAAACTCTATCTTCTCAATGAAAGAGTCGGGTGCCATCGAAATATCTACCTTCTTCTCCTCAAGCCATGGGACAAAATTGGAAGCGTCCTTTTGCCTGAGATCATAATTCAGCTTTTTAAGCTCATCCTTGTCTAGTTGAGCCTGTCGTGATCTTTCTTCACCGCTCATGGGTTATCTCCTTTACTCCTAACTGATGTTGGTTCTGGCGCTTCTGTAGGCCACAATGGAGAAGTCCTTGCTATTGTAAACAGACTTGGCCTCCCCCTTGATGATTCCCACAGCTACTCCGAACTGGTTGTCGTAATCGAACTTCTTTTCGACCCATTTCAGATAGCCGTTCTTTCCCTTCATCCTGTAGCCGCCGATGCCGACAATGACAGCCTGCTTCCCGCACAGGAGAGATTCAGCCCCATAAACGTCTGAGGATGCACCCCATCCAGTGAAAAGGGACACGTTGTCATGTTCGTAAAGCATCACGCCGTCCCAGTCGATCAAGGCCCCGGCAAATAACGGGTTTCCCGAACCCCGGCGCTCGGCCTCTCTTGTGACCTGCTGGTAGGTGGCGTCATTAATCTGAAGGTCGTAGGCCACATGGTCGTGCATGACGAACAGATAGCGGTAAACCGTTTTCTGATTGACCTTTGCGATCTTCAGCGGTGGAATCTTCGGGTCCGCTGTCGATTTTGCGTAGGTCTTCGCCTTGCTGATATCGGCCAGAGTCAAGAGGTCCGTAGCCGTTACGGTTGAAGTCCCGGCCCTGCTGTTCACGTAATAAATCTTGGTGCAGGACGCATGGGCCGCCGTAAAGATGGCCTCATCCCTCTTTTCCTTCATCCAATCGCCCAGGCCGTCCCGAATCTCCACGGGGAGATCGTACTCGGTTGCCTGTTGCGTTTCCTCGCCTGCAAATCTCCCCGCATTCCTAAGCTGGGAAATCGTCCAGGTCATTGAATAGAAGTCCGGGGCCTCTTCCTGTTCCTCCAAAAGCTCATCATTCACTACACCGTCAGAACTGAACGGCATGATGAGGCCTTCGGTCATCTGATACCCGGCCTGTTTGGTAAAATCCAGTTTCGTCTGGATCACGTTATTAGCGCCCTGACCCTGGAATTGACTCCAGAACTGGTCCCTCTGGTGGGTATGCCACAACTGCTTGGCCCACCTTTGAACCCGAAGGTCACTGTTGACGCCGGATGTAAACTTAATAAGTGCCATTTCGTCTTCCTCCGTTACGATCGGTTATGCGGAATGATCAAAGGAGGCGTTTTTTCTCAAGGATGTTTTCAACCTGATCTCTCGGGGTATCCCAATCGAGTTCCCCTGCCCCCGAAGCAGGAGTCTTCCCCCCCTTAATGTCCGTTGGGGCTTTAGGCTTCTTCGTGAGCTTGGCTAAAGTCTCCTTGGTGCCTTTCTTGATTCCTTCCGCTATTTTTGTTGGTGCTCGTTTCGACAAGCCATAATCGTACATGGCAAGGATGGGAACGGATTGCGCCCTGAAGTATTCGAGCAATGCCGGATTTCTGTACCCCACGATGTTCTGACCTGTGGGGTCGAGGATGAACAACTCGTTATTAACGTCCTTCATGACATCATCGTAATCCTTGAGTTGAGGCTTTACGGTTCTGTTAATCAGTTCGTGGATAGCATTATTCATCCTGTCGAAAGCCGGTTGCACGTATTCCGTGTAGGCTTCCTTCATGGTGTTTTGCGTTCTAACGTCCTGCCGCTTGTCGAAGAACTGAACGATTGATTGAGTGTCTTCCCATGCCTCCGGGGGGGTATCAAAAACGTCTCCCTCCGGACCCTGGGTGCCCTTTGCCTTTGCGTCTTTACCCTGCGCCTCGGGTTGAGGTTTAGGCGGTTCGTTCAGCTTGGTCTGTTGCCAGTTGACGATCTTGGTCAAATGATCAATCTGCGCCGTCTGGCTGACGACCTGCTGTTGGAGAGTTTCAAGGTCTGGTAAACTCTTTCCCTCTCCTTCGTCTGACGGTTCCCCTTCTCCTTCGCCTTCTCCGGGTTCGGGCTCATGTCCCTCTTCCTCTGGAGTTTTTGTGGGCTTGGCGGGGTCCTTTATGGGCAGGGGTTTAGCGTCACCTTCTCCTTCAACCGGATCATGGATCTGATCCCCTTCGCCCAACTTGCCGTCAACATCCCAATCGCCTCCCTCTCCTGCACCTGCATCCCCGCCACCTTCTCCTTCCCCAACGCCTATTTCTCCACGCTGGCAGACAAGGTACTTTTTCATCAGGGACCAAATGCTTGATTTGGCACTCTCGGGACCTTCGATTTCTTCCATTTCCCTAGCCATTTTGTGAATCCTCCTGTTAGTTGAAATAAAAAAGCGCCCACCAGAACAGCACTATTGCTGTACCGATGGGCGCTCGAAGCACTCTATTTAATTTATGGCGATCGAACCGCTCTTAGATTTCTAAGTTATTTACGTAGTTACACTTAGGGCATTTGATTTCTATCTTAGTTGGTTCAAAAAAAGGTGCCGATGCAAAATCAAGCTCATGCTCTCCGACTTTCAATAACAACCGATTGCACTTTTTACATCTGATTTCTGTCATCTCTTCCATGTGATTATATGCCCGTATGTACTCCATCTCTCATCCTGCCAATCGTCCCATGTCAGCTTGCGGACCTGGCAACCGGCGAGACGTTTCTTGAAGTTATGGACGTAATACCTGCGCTTAAATGGGCCATTGTCGTCATGCCACTCGCAACCGACATATCCTCTTCCGTAAGTCCTTATGGCATCAAAAAAGGCCCATGGTTTTTCCTGGTAAAGCAGGCAAGCATCCGTCAGAAATATACTGAAATCACCCTCCGGCCGTTTCCTCATGTACTCTATGTTCGGCCTCTTGATAGCCATTCTCAAGGCCACTTCAGATATATCTACCCCTACAAAGTGACTCTTGGGGTATCTGTCTGCCAGAAGCGCAAGGTTCGCCCCGGGTCCGCATCCGTATTCCAAAAGGTTCTCAAAGGGTTCAAATTGCCTGACAGCTTCAAGAATGAGTTTCCTGTGGGGGGAGTTCAGGGATTCCTCATTCGTGTAGCCTTCAGGCCATTTCCTGTCCCAGAGATGCCTGTACCGCCAGAACATAGACCAAAAAGCCTCGCTAAAAAAAGGCTTGAACAGCTTCGACAACATACTCCACTTCCTCGTCAGTCAGTTCCGGGTACATGGGGAGTGAAAGAACTTCCTTTGAAATTCGCTCCGTCACCGGCAAGTTGAATCTGTGAAGGTCCGGCAATCCCTTCTGTTTGTGGTTCGGGGTCGGCCAGGAGACTAAGGTTTCAATGCCCTTGCTCGTTAGGTGTTCCCTCAAGGCATCTCGTTTATCGGTCTTGATGACAAAGTTCTGCCAAACGTCATAGTATTCCTGCCACATAGCATCTATAGGCGCATCTAAATAGTCGTTGATCTCACACCTATACCACTCAGCTATTTCTCGTCTGAGTTCAATGTTCTCGGGCAGATGCCTCAACTTCACATTCAAAACCGCCGCCTGAAGGTTGTCCAGAATGGAGTTG
>Ga0180007_10004306_pt1 | contig 15146 bp, 30 predicted proteins | sample MM_PC_MetaG_FD_121122 | JGI IMG/M metagenome (GOLD analysis project Ga0180007, IMG submission 121122) | Groundwater microbial communities from the Aspo Hard Rock Laboratory (HRL) deep subsurface site, Sweden - MM_PC_MetaG | ecosystem: Environmental > Aquatic > Deep subsurface > Groundwater... | reverse complement strand
TGGGCAAAGTAGTTGTGGATAGAGATTCGGTGTATGCGCCGTGTTGCTATTTGATTTGTCGCGTAGATTCTGACGGAAATTGGAATACACGTGACGAAAAGAACACGGTTTTGGTGCAGTCGGATTTGGATTGGCCGTCTTTGGCTGCAAATCTGGGGTTTGTTCCGTGTTTATGTGGAAGCGGAAGCACCGATGGGACGGTTGATTGTCCAGATTGTGGAGAATTTGCTGAAGATATGATATACGACGCTGGCGAATTCCTCGATAGTTGTCTTGGGGAAGAATTCGACGACCCAGGATATTTCGATTGAAAGGAGGACTCGAAATGGGACGTGCAAAATTAGTCATTGGAAGTGTATCTGCTGTTGACTATGAAATTCGTGTTGTTGACGAATCGCAGAATGATGTTTGCTATCCATATAATGCCGGAAATCACCGGCTGGATAGCGGGCTTTGTCAATCGCTTCCGTCGGGGCATTTTTATGCTATGACGAAAAGCGAGTTGTTTCAATCCGCGAAAGAAACAGCAGAAGAAATCGCGGAGGAATACGGTCTTGATGAAAGTTGCATAGATGTACGATACGGAGAAGATTGGTAAAAAAAGGAGTGTTCGGAATGGTTGATAAGTACGGGCCAGAAGACCTCGGCTGGATAGACGCCAGAATCGCCACAAGAAAGAGGATAAACAAAATGAAGGCAAAGAATCGCAAGCAGAAGAAGTCTCACAGGATTATCAGAGGTTCTCGCCGCTGGTAAATACTTCTGCTGGAAGGTGCGGCCTGAAAAATCCGCATCTTTCGGTGGACGTATTATGCTTGAAAGGAGGCTTGAAATGGATATATGTGGACATTGCGTGATGAATAGACTTGAGGAGTTGAAGCAAAAAGCAGAGGATTCGTTGTCGGATTTTAGTATTGAAGACATGTGTGCAAAACAAGCAATAAATGGCAAGATTGTTGGATACCAAGTTGCCATAGGCGCGGTGATGAAAATGATACAAGAGAAAAAGGAGGGGTGAAGTGGACGAACAGGAAGCAACAGACAATTTGGAGGTGTTGTGTGGCGGTATCGAGAGAGCATTTCGCTTGATGCAGATTTATTCCGCCGCGAAAACAAAAGCAGACTATCAAGCGCGGCGAAGAAACAGTATACCGCTATCGCGGGTTTTCAAACAAGCCGCGCTAAAAGAAGGATATTCACCCGCCGCAATCAGTGCGTATTTGGACTATGTGTAGAATCATTCCGCTTGATAGCAGGAAACTTATGCGCTCCTGTTATCATGCGGGCGTATTCTGCTTCAAAAAGGAGCGGTAAAAATGATTCGCATGGTTTTCTGGCGTCTGTATGATGTCGCGGTAGACCTTCGCAGGCAAATCTGGCCGTATGAGCGCGATAGAGGTGAGTGATATATGTCACACGAAATTTGTCGTCAAGTTCTGGCGTCTGATGTAAATGCGTATGCAAAGGCTTATGCTGAGGCTGGGCTTTTGCTGGAGGGTCATGCGCTTGACGTACAAATGGAGTATGTTGAGGCGAATTTGACTGCGCCTCAAAGAATAGCAGTAGGAATGGGAGGTGGTTATTGCAGTATTTGTGGTGCGAGAGATATACCACTAAAGGAGGTGGTGAAAGGAGAGTTTTTGTGCGAAGCCTGCGCTGAAACAACGCCAGTCCAAAAATGCGCGGGTTGCGGAAGAGAGACGGTAGAAGGAGATTTCTTGCTGACGGCGTATCTAGTCGTAACTGACGCTGACGGTAATGAAATCAAGCGCGAAAAAATGCCCTTCGAGGATTACGAAGCTGCGGGAAGACCCAACAAAGGTGTACCTGCTTGGGATGACGAAATTCCCTTCGAATACAACAAGGGGCACAGCGTGGCGTGGAATATCGCATGGGAGACATTCCTGTGCGAAAGCTGTCTCTAATACCTCTGCATAAGGGGGTGGCCTCCAAATCCACCCCCTTCGGCGGACGTATTATAGTAGGAAAGGAGAAAAGCTAGTGACAATCGGAGAATTTGCTGAGTTTGCGAAGGCTGTGGCGAAGCACGAAGAAGGAAGAAAATATCAACAGGATGACCCGTCATATCCAAGGGTGGAATTTGTCGATGGCGTATTTTGCTGCGAAGTTGGTGTTCATGGTAGTTGGGGTGGATACGGAACGTTCGATGTTGATGTGAGTGTAAAACACCCTGACTTGAACACAGCGTTAGATATGTTGCGCGACAAATGGATGGAAAAACATGGAGGTGGTGGTTGTGACAACGGTTGAACTACAGGCGTTCGCGTGCGATGTGGCGGCACGTGACATTTTTGTAGTCTGTGAAACTGGAGGGTCTGCCACAAAGTTGTCGCAAAAGCGCGACTACATAGTAATCAAGATGTTGGACGGCGAGTTTTACTGCGCTGTCGGATGGGATAGTCCGTATACAGGTTTCGCGGCAAATGTACACGCACATGCACCAGACATCAACACCGCATTGGATAAATTGCGCGACAAGTGGCAAGAAAAGCACTCGGATACAAAAGGAGGCGAATAGCCCTTCCCCTTCTGGGGCGCATTACTGGGGGATAGTGCGCCTCGGAAGTGGAAGCGTTGAATACGGAGGAAAGGAGGTGGACAATTTGAGACTTATGGCACTACACCCAGTTAAATTCTGGTACTCTTCGAGGGGAGTAAGTAATACTGAGGAAGTCAAACTCATCGACGTGAGAGACATTCAGAATCTTACTGCATTAATCGGCAGTAATGTTACCGCAGATACCATTGATGAATGTGAAGAAATCAAATGGTGTGCTGAATCTTGGATGGAAAACGAGATTGGTGTCGGTGGGGGTTGCAGGAAATACGGCTGGGCCGCAATCGACCCAGATTCTGGCGAGGGTGTCGTTGCTGTTGATGTCGAACGGAAGCGCATTGAAAGCAAAATCAAATATCTGCAAGAGAAGGTTTTGATACTCAATAGCGAACTGCCGCCAAGCGCCGACGCCAAAGCTGCTGCCGACCTGATTGCCGCCGTGAAAAACGATGCAGGGTCATCGTCGGAAGTGTGGGCGCTTAGTAGGCGTATGTCTTCCGCAGACTGTCGTAATGCCGACCGTAGTATTAGGCACCAAATCGTGCTCGTTAGGACTGCTATTGGATATACAGTCACAGTGCAAGAGGGGCACTTGCGAGCCTGCCCCAACTCTTTACTTGGTGTAATTGAATGGGTCTCAGTCGAAACTGACCAAGACGAGACTGTTATAAAGACAAGTTTTTCGGCTGAAGAAATTGACCGAGCCATTGTCATTGATGTTTCGAAGCGATCTAACTCTCCAATCGACGGATGGAAGTTAATTCTTAAGGAATGATTGGTGACGACGGAAAGGAATGAAAGGAGGCGTGAAATGCCTAAGAAGAAGAAAGCGACTGCCAAGAACGAAGATGGTTTCTACGAGGAGTATGGCGAACATTCAACGACATGGTGGAAACACGTTGGTGATTGTTGCAGCATTATTATCGAGAAAACAGACGGCACTGAACTTATTCCACGTGGCTACAACTGGCTTGTATTGTACCAAGGACATATCTGGTCGGAAGGCAACACTGGAAACCTCGAAGATTCAATGGCTATAGCTGAATTTGCAGCAAAGATTGCGATGTATCCGCAAACATGGCGAGAGCGTTGAAGCGGTAAAATGAGTGCTCCCGTAGTGCAGTGGTTAGCACGCGAGGTTTTCAACCTCGAAACGAGGGTTCAATTCCCTTCGGGAGCACCAAGAAAAGGAGGTTGGTATGGAAACCACATATCATTTCGCCTGTACTTGCGGACATAGAGAAACGAGAGAAGGCGAAGAATACGTGGTGTGTCCGCAATGTCACAAACTGGTTCAAATAACAGTAGGGCGACCGTGGGAAGCGGCTGCATATTGTCTCGCAGGAACAACGAGGGAATCTACCCGTGACATAGAGCGGGAAATGCGTGATAAGCTCAACTGGTTGTAATATCAAAAAGGAGGTGTGGTGATGAATAGACAAATTGTGCGTTGGCCTAGCGAGGTCCTGCATGTAGTACATGGTGTAGAAAACAAAGACGTTCTGGATGGTGTAGATTTTAGTAACATAGACTTGTCTGGCGCATCGTTGTCTTGGGTTAGTTTTCAAGAGTGCAGTTTCGATAAGACAAATCTCAGTGGGGCGTGTTTGCATCATGCCGATTTTTCAGGTGCGGATTTACGCGAAGCCGATTTGTCGGATGCGAATTTGTACATGATAAAAACTAGCCCGACCACTTTGATAAACTGGTGGTCAACAAATCTGGTGGGCAGAATACTGGAGGCGAGCATCAACCCCGTTGGTGGGCCATTCTTTCCACAATGCCTGGCGAGTTACATAAAGTCATACGCTTCGTGTTGCGTGCCGTTTTGGTCAAACATTGCTTACTACATTGATGCAGCTCCCGAAGTGCCAAATGATGTGGTGTTTTGGCTCGTAGATACGATGAAGCAGTATGATGTGGATGAGAACCCTGCGCCTGAAGAGTTCCGTATTATCGAGAAATATGCGGCAACGTTGCTATGTTGAATGGAGAATAGATAAAAAAGGAGCGTGTGTTATGGCAAAAAGAGCAATGATGGGTGCTGAAGATTTGGCGGATTTGGTAGCAGAGGCAAGTCATGGAGAAATCCTTCTCGTAGACATGGGGCACAACGGGAAGGTGTTCGCGCTGACAATTGACGCGGATGGTTATGAGTACGACATTGACGTGTTCGACCTGTACGAGCTTGCAATAAGCTAAAGGAGATGGATGAAAATGACTGAATACACACTTGTTGGAGAAGAAGCAAAAAAAATCTGTGATGAGTATTCGCCTGAAGATGTTGCAAGAACATTAGTTCTCGTCAAAAAGAGATTAGCCGTGTGGCGACAGGCAGCATCTGTGTTGGCAGAAGTAGCTTCAGAATATCAACGAGAAGATGGGGCGGCAGAGTGGTTGGCGTATGCAATAGATAGAGCTATGAGCGGTGAGCGTAGTGTACTATCTATGTTGAAAAGTGTTGATTAATGCCTATGGTTTGCGGTGGGTTCGTCCATTAGAAAAATGCTTCTGGCTTTTTCAACATGGAGAACACATCGGCAACGCGGGATGCGTAACAATCCATGTAATGTGGAGCGCAGCATTTGGCGAGGGTATCGCGTTGCTAGAAAAAGTAAAAGGAGACCCTCAAGCTAATTCTATCGGATTGCAAAATCACAATAGTAACACACTGTAGTAAAAGCAGTATCCGATAGATTAGTGAGGCCAGGGTTCTGCTTCTGGCGAACCCAAAATGTAGTCGCAGTCAGGGGCGTTTATCTTAGGATGCGCCCCTGACTGCACAAAGATACTTCTGCAAGAGCGCAAGTGATTATCTCGTGCTGTTGCGGACGTATCAAAAAACACGAAGGGAGGTCTGTTACATTTTACGAGGGGTCTTCCCTGTGTGGAAAATGCTTCTGGCTTTTCCTTTGCGCAGGTGGACACCTTGGCGACGCGGGATGCGTAATAATCTGCTGAAAAGCGGAGCGCAGAGTGGCGAGGGAGTCGCGTTGCGAGTAAACGATACAGGAAATCCCTCTAGCTAATCCTATTGTGGAAGTTGTGTCTGTTTTAGCGCATCGGATTAGCGAGGCCAGAGTTCTGCTTATGGCGAACTCGCATGTGTTGCAATCAGGGGTGTGTATCATAAGGTCGCGCCCCTGACTGCACACAAAAAAAGGAGGCGTGATGTGAAGTTCACAATTGGAAGTGACCCAGAAGTTGCTCTATCGTCAAAAAGCACTGGTCGCGTAAGGAGTGCGCTCGATTTCTTTAGAGAACAAAATGGGTATGATGACGATCACCCAGACTGTTCTGATTGTTCGGAAGCAAGAATATATTGCGATTGGTGTGGATGTGATGAAGACGAATGCGAATGCGAGGAAGACCGTCGAGAAATAGTTACGGGTACTTGCGATGAGTATGATTACGACCATCGTTGCCCTAACTCGACAAGCAACCCATATCATGCACCATTCGGATGTGACGGAGCAGCAGACACGGCAGAATTTAGACCAGAACCAGCCACAGACCCTGAAGAGGCAGCTAATAATTGCATAAATTTGGTCCGCAATGGGATTTATCAGTTAGAAGATGCGGACCTCGATGCGTGGGCAGGAGGATACGCCAAGGGGCAATCGCTTGGCGGTCATGTGCATTTCGGCGTTCCGTATGATGAGACAATAAGGAACGCACTGGACGCATTTATAGGTGCGCCGTTGCATCAAGTGTGTCCTGCTGGAGAAACGCGTAATCGTGGAGGGTACGCAAATTTCGGAGCCATTGAAACAAAGAATTATGGTTTCGAATACAGAACCCCTCCGTCGTGGTTGACCGCACCGTGGATGGTGAGAGCTGTGTATCATATAAGTTGGCATGTTATGCGCCAGTTTTTAGAAGGCACACTGCCTCCATCGTTCAGGATAGACCGTTCAATGTTATTTCCACGCGAGGGGCTTAGGGATGCTGCACAGTTTGATGCAATAAAGGAAGCGTGGAAACCAGCGTTCAAAAGTTGCCACGGTCCAGTATCTAATTTGTGGGGGCTTCTGGGTGGAAAAGATTTCTGGCAGTCCCACGAGCCAATAAACAAACAGTGGCTTGGAGAGAGGGGAACAACCCACACAGAGGACAAACCGAGCTTACACTCACGCGAAAATAAGTCGTTGGTGCTGCTTCCAAGCCGAGACGATTGTGTTGCGGATGTGTTGAATCGTGTGCGCATCACAGACCGCGTAAGAGGAGAAGTGGGCGGCATTACCATATATGTTTATGGTGTGCGCTCAAATCGCGGCGATGAGGTGTGGGTCTCGCGTAGTCTGCAACTACGCACCAACTCCATGAAATACTTGAGGGAAAATCACGGCTTGGGAATAAGGCGCGGTAGGCATGGAGAAGCCACGTCACATAAGTATTCTATAGGCTTGCCATACAGCCTGCGCAGAAATGACGACCGCGCATCATATGCCCTCGAAAATCTACTTGGAATGATTCGTCCGCGAAGAAAGAAAAGGAGGAAAAAGTAATGTGCCGACTTATGGTAGTACATACAGGCGAGACCGATTGTGGTAATTTACGGAAAACGTTTTCGTGGCTTGATGCGCATGGCGGCGGTCAAGGGATGGGAGTTGCTTGGAAAGATAGTAGGGTAGAAATACACAAGGGTGTGAGCATGAGCGCAAAGGCGTGTGCTCGATTAGCGACCCGCGCAAAAACCCAAGTGATGTTTCATGCCAGACAAGCCACGCACGGCTCGGTTTCTGACGCATTGTGTCACCCTTTTTCATGCGGAAACGGTACGCTGATGTGCCACAACGGAATGTGGCATGATTGGGAACAGGGTGCGTGGGCGCTTATGGGCCGAGGGTTTCCGTTGAAATCCGTTCGTGGAAAAAGTGATACAGCAATAATTGCCATGCTTATTCAAGAGCTAGGGGTCGACGTGTTGGATTTTGTTGACCAAGGTGTTTTCTTGGTGAGTGAAGGCGACAAAATACTGCTGTATTTTTACAGTGGGAGTTTTGAGATGTTTGAACAAGAAGACGGGACGTGGTTTTATGGGTCATCTCGTCCTCCATTCTTGAACTTTGTAGGGAAGAGAATGTCCCCAAAGAAGAACAGTGTCATAGAACTGAGGCCAGATGGTCCAGTTATAATTCGTGGAGGCTTGCACGAAGCGTGGGTATCTACAGTAACAGTATACAAGAATGGAGCGTTGAATACACGTGCATACAATCGAGGAAAACAATTGTCCGTAGCAGATGAGGTTGCTCTGTGGGAAGAAGATGAGCAAATACTCGGCGGTGTCGTGTGGGACGGAAAGCCTTCGTCTCAATACAAGAGAGATGAAGAGGATGAAGTAAAAGACCTATATGATGAAATGGTTGAAAATACTGTTGATGAGTATAGTGACATAGAGAAGTATCAAGACTTCAACGATGATGTTGATGTTCCGTCGCAAGAACTAATCGACAAATTCTTAAAATCCGAGGAGGGGTGGGGTTTACCACTGTTATAATGTAGATTGGTGGGTCTGCACGAGGGCAGGCGATTGTCCTGTCCTCTGGCGGACGTATCAAACGCAAGGAAGTGAAAAGGAGATGTGAATAATGGGTAATGACGGCGAATGGACTTCAAAACTAGCTCAGTTCGCTGGTTCGATGGAATGGACACAACACTGGATTGGAGGTGTTATCTATTCGCAGGGAATGGCATACGTGGCAAAACATGCTGGTGCGCATTGGCTCATTGATGCTATCGCCAGTCATCTTGCTTACAACGATGATGTGGTTGCTATGCGCCAAAATAACCCACAGTTCGATGCCCTGCATTTTTGGTATTTTACTGTAAACGCTGACAAGACAGCTGTTTTGGAGTGTAGACCCGACAGTAACGAGCCTGTTGTTGCCCAACAGTACATTCCATATACGGATTTCCCACTATCTGAGTTCACTGTGTATGCTGGCAATGACGGGCCAGAAACACCCACCAAGTTGTTTTTACCATCTGAGTATTAGAGGAAAGGGGAAGATGTAAAATGATTTGCAACGTATGTGGTGAAGAAGTCAGGGTACTGGTAACACTTGCTAGATATAGCGAGGTTACTTATGGCGTAAATGATGATGGCGAACGAAATGATGATGACTGTGAAATCAAGTCGCACTGGAACGACATTCAAGGCATTGATGAACACGAGGTGGAGTTTGTGGTCGTTTGCGAATGCGAAACCTGCCCGTATGTACTTGATGGCGAAAAAGTCGTTAGCAGGCCAGTCATTTATGGGATTGATAAAATACGCAAATTGGGACCTCGTTATAGTCCACTGGGTTTCACTCAATGTAGTAAGTGCGACCAGTCAGCCACTCATTGCGTACAAAGAAAAACATGGGCGATGTCTGCATCTGGCTTCTACTACTACTGTGACGATTGTTTGCCTGAGAAATATCAAGGTGGCATCGGCACATATAGCGAAGAATGGGAGGATGTGTGATGGCGCAAAAGTTTACTGTTGAACTTATGGTGGAAATCGAAAGGGATGAAGCATGATGATAGTATCAACCCCAAGTCGCTATGAGAACAAGCGCACGGGAGATGTCGTGAGAGTATCGCGAGTGGATGATGAAACAGGCTTTCCAGTCGTGGTTTACCAGCATGACGGAAGTGACGTGGAGGAGCGGTGGCCGCTTATGGGCGAAGGTTATTTCCCGCCTTGGCAGGAGTGTTGGCGTGCGGCGGGCACGGATTTCGACGAATCTGAGGGGCGCGGCTCGACCAACGCGCGGGAGGAATGATGATGGACACCATCGGAGACATGAAAGTGTGGCATATCTGGGAGGCGGGTGGCAGGCGCTATGAAGTTCCCATCCCCGTCCAGTCAGTAGCCGAGGCACAAGCGGTTATTGACAAGCGGGCCGATGCCCAAGTGAATGACGATGGGATAGATTGGAACGTCTTCGGGCTTGAGGTCTATGAAGCTGACGACGGCACAGGAAACCCTGGATGGTGCGAGTGGTACAACGAAGACGGCAATGATATACACGAAATGGAGGTATGAGTGCCGCACGCTTCAAATTCTGACCAACTAATTCTCGCAGAAGTATTTGTAGAACACACGCAGGTAGATGGACGACCTGTGCGAATCGAACACGTTATCCATAAAGGTATTCGCGAGGAATCTGATGAAACTCGGCGGAAAATACGCGCGATGCTTGACGACGAGAAGTAGCACTCGCGGGTGTTCGCAAAAATATCACAATTTCGCCACAATTCTTCGCAATGCGTCCATTGACATTCGCAGTCGTGGGATGTATAATCAAGTCGCAGGATGAAAGGGGGTCTCATTGACAGAAGAAGAGAGAAAACAGTTCGAGACATTAGTACAGGGGCTGGAAAGCGCAGAGGCGTGTGACGAGGCTTTCTGGATACTACGACGCCATTGGGACGGTCTCAACGCCACAGAGCCGCCACAGTACGCTGTTGGCGACTTGGTGGAGTTTGATGACGACAGCGGCCAGACGTATTACGGGACTGTTACAAGTGTGACGAAGAAGAGCGTGACAGCAGATGCTTCAATTGTGGAGGAAGGACGGTCGTTTGGTAATACAACGCCGTTCAATGTTGCTAAATCACGGGTGAAAAGACGTTTGCGATTGGAGGATAGCGATGAAAAGAGTAATGTATAGGCTTATTTGTGTTGTTGGTGCAGTGATATTGATATTTGCAGTAATCGCACCATTTATATTGCCCTATCCACTCAAGTTTATGATGGTGCCACTAGCTATTGTAGGTGGGTGGCCTCTCGGCTGGTATTGGAGCAGGGCGTTTGGGAATGATTCCCACGATGAATACTAACCCACTGATATGTCCAGACTGTGGACAATGTGTAGAGGCCAGAGAAGTGCGTACTGTTACCACAATAACTGAAAGTTTGTTGGTGATAAATACTGATGGGCGAATTTGCAACAGTTTGCCATTTCGCCCCACGAACACTGTCCGTGAAAGACATCGCGTACAATGTGGCTGCGAAGTGTGTCCGTTTGTATTCGACGCTGGTGTGGTAATGATGAAAGAAAAAGGAGATGGCAAATGATGAAACCGGCACCGATAACAACTAGAAAGTTCGCCCCAGATAGGATTGTATATGTGCCTGACCCTCATGGCGAACCTATCTGTGCGTTAGACTGCGGGGAGACCGTGTACGACGCGGAGTATGGCTGGAATATGCGCGATGTTGAATCGGACGGTTACCCAGTCCCAGTCAACTATTGTCCCTACTGCGGTCGTGCTGTTGATGAGGACGAGGATGGGAACCCCGTAGTTGGGCCGAGTTGCACAGAACTTGATGCCGAACTTGCCCACTACAAGCGGGCAGCAGACAAGATGACTCGTGAGATAGCAAAGCACCGCTACGGTCACAAGGACTGGTATATGCAGGATGATAACTGGCAGAAGGTTCAGGGCATTATCTTGGAAGAGACTTTGGCTGGAACCACACTTGACTTGACTAAGGAGGAAACTGATGGACGAGAGACGTGAACTAATTAATACAGCCATAGAACGCCTAGAAAAACTGTGCGACTATTTTGCGATGATTGAGGAAAAAGACAAACGCGACACGATAGAACAGATGCTTTCCTATCTGTACGACATATAACGAAAGGAAATGTATAATGCTAAACAAAAAGGACGCTGAATCAGCGAAAGAGATACTGATTGCTGCTGGCTGGAGAGACATAGCGGTTTACTGTATTGGTGAGTATCCTGGTAGGATAGACCAGAAGCCATTTCCTGTGTATGTCGTCCAAGCAATGCCGCCGCATCTAAGCATGGCAGAAAAATACTCTTTCAATTCGTTGCGAGATGTGATTTCGTATGCACGAGACACTCCTATAAAGCATTACAGGGGCAACTTGGAGGCTACGATACTAAAGGAAACCAACAGAGATGTATACGATGAAGTGAGCAACTTAGTTTCTGACGGCGAGCGACTGGTTAGCAACGCCATCTCTCAGAATAACGAATTTGCGCGAATATTACAAAAATACGCTGATAATCCAAAAGTAATTAGACTTATAGCGGAAAGCTTGAAAGGACAGCAATAGGATGATAGACGTACATGACATTGAAATCGCTGAACAAATATTGCATATCGCTGGATGGAATGATATACATCGTCACTACCACGGGTGTGGAGAGAATCGCACAGACATCACTGCAAACGCAATGTACTCAATTTGCGGGCGGTCACCATTTTGCATGTTTCCCGCAGGTCCCCTATGGAATCCGCAACCCATTCAGTATAAAACATCTTTTTTCAACTTGCAACAGGTGGTTGATGTTGCACGCAACACTCCTCTAATATATCACAGAGGAGGAATTGATGCTTTGATAGATGGAAACATTGTCAATACTGAATGCGGAGCGCACAGTATAAATAATCCAGTCAACGCTATACAACAAGTAACAGAAGGAGTCACAACTTGGTATGGCACTTTAGCACGGATTTTGCGCCAGCACGCTAACAGCCCAAGTGTAATCGAGTATATTGCCGATAGTCTAGACGGAGGTGGCGAGTAACAAGCACTAACCATTCTGATGAAGAGTACCATACTACTGAATTGAGCCGTCTGTAAAGATAGTAACATAGTATCGGAGCGAACCACGCCAATGAAGAATACCACAGAGAGAAAGCGAGCCATATGTAGTGAGAGTACCAAGTAGAGCAAGCGAACCATCACCATGAAGGGTTCCATTGTTGAGGAGTGAGCCACGGGCCCCAATAGTATCATCAGGACAAAGCGAGCCAGAAAGTACGAGAGCACCATTTGTCAAGAGCGAGCCAATAGCGATGAGAGCACCAGAGTCTTGGATTGAGCCATTGCTGCAAAGAATACCACACTACGAAAGCGAGCCAAGCATACCGAGATGTCCATTTTCAAGAAGCGAACCAGGCAAGCAAAGAGCACCAAAAGTTACGAGTGAGCCAAGGAGATGAAGCGTACCAATTGCAGGAAGCGAGCCATAGGGAAGAAGTGTACCAAGTTCATCAAGCGAGCTGTGCGATATTAGAGTACCAAAACATTTGAGTGCCAAAAATTGAAAGGGGCAGAATCATGGTAATGGTAGCAGAGATGATGAGCGACATGTCAGTGGCGAGGTTGACTGATGAATTGCGGGCAGAGGCCAGAAGCATGGGTCGTGACGAGGCGCGATTTCTGGTGGATGCATACTACCAGATACAGAAGTACCGTCTGTCTGCGGACAATCAGGTTAGAGCAGGAAGTCATGGCGATGTACGTGCGCTTACAATCGTAGATTGGTTGGGAGACCACATGGGGTCTATTGAAACGCGCATCAAGCAACTCTTAGAACAATATGCAAAGTCACAAGATGTTGGTCTGTGGAGCATGAGCATCTGCGGGATTGGCCCCATAATTACTGCGGGATTGCTTGCCCACATAGACATCTACAAAGCTCCTACAGCAGGACATATCTGGCGATACGCAGGACTTGACCCTACTGTTACGTGGGGAAAAGGCGAGAAGATACCGTGGAACGCCAAGCTCAAGAAACTTTGCTACTTGATTGGCGAGAGTTTCGTGAAAGTCAGCGGTAATGACAAAGATTTCTACGGACATCTGTATGTCGAGCGCAAGGCCTACGAAGTTGCAAAGAACGAGGCGCATGACTACGCAGACCAAGCCGCAAAGATACTCGAACGAGTGCCTACGCACAAGCAGAAGGCAATTTACACTCTTGGTATGTTGCCGCCTGGACATATTCACGCAAGGGCGAAGAGGTGGACAGTTAAGCTCTTTTTAGCGCACATCCAGGCGGTAATGTATGAGACGACATTCGGATTACCAGCGCCAAAACCGTATGTTATAGAACACATGGGGCATATGCATATGATAGTGCCACCGAATTGGCCTATGGAAGAATAGTGTAGACGCGGGGCGGATTGGGCGGGATTTCTCTCCTTTACCCGCAAATTCGCCACCAGTCCGCCCCGCAAAAAAAACACTTGACATGCGTATCAATATATGCTACAATGACTGTTACGAAGGAGTGTGTGCATGGGCACTTGCGGAAGGGGTTATGATGATTGGCTTGACAGGCCGCTTGAAGACAATGCGCGATGGGAAGTGCGGTGTGAACGTGCAGAGGAGGAGATATTGGCTATGCCATTGAGCCAACTCTTAGACTTGATTGGCGATGCAAGGGCACGACAGACATTGTTGGATGAGCACCTCGACGACTTGACTGAAGCGCGAGCATCTGAAGATAATTGGGAAGACGCTTAACGGGAGGCCACAATGGACAGTATAGCAAATCCGTCAATTACACAACAGAGGCGAGACAGATTGCGGTTAGCACAAGAGCGCAAAGACACAAAGTTGAAACGCGCGCACAGGTTTTTAACCCCAAGGAATAGCAACAAAGGAGGTTGTGTTGATGTGCGAAAATAAAACTGTGACGCTGCACCATCCCGAGGGCCAAGAACGCGTCTTCACTAGGATTGACAGTATTAAACTGTACTCTGGCTGGAACTATATCACTCATCCCGTGTATGTAATAAAGGGGCGGTGTACTTGGGGAGAAAGATGTGTAGACGGGCATACTATTGCCCATGTCACCGAATCCCCCGCCGAGACAACTCGCCGCGCCCGCGCTGTCTGGCCGGACTTTGACTGCGAGGGCGCGGTGCCGAGGTTGCAGCCGACGGTGACGCTGCACGGCTTGTATGGCGTTGAGCGTAAGTGTTACCGCATTGATATGATTGCTGATGGCGGATGCTCCACCACGGTTGTAGGTCAATTTCACACACTGGACGAGGGTGCGCCTGCTCCAAGCGGAAATGTTATCTATGAGCGCGTCATCATACTTGAATCCGTACCAGAGATAACTGAGAAAGCCCGCGCCGCTTGGGGTGAGGATTGGTCGTGCCCAGGGGCAGAACCGCCGGTGGTGGTGCTACCTCTACACGCACCATTTCCGGGCATGGATGGAATACCTGCACCGTATCCCGATGGTTGCGTACGCCTCTCGCGAGTGAGGGATATTCGCGTGGTTGGCAATGTCGTATGTGTGGATGGGAATAGGGTAGGGAACGGTATCTTTGGCACTTGGTGGCTTGGTATTCCCCTCCCTGATGTCGTCGCCCTCTGCGCCGCCGCAGGCGTCCCGTGCTGCGAGACGGAGGAGAAGCCGCCGACGGTGGTGCTGCACGGCGCATCTGGACAAGGGTATGAATATCGCTCCATTGAAAACATTGACGGCAATATCACTTCAGACATCATAGGCTCATGGCGCTATCCCGACATCCCAGGTCGGGGTAAATGGAATGACCATAGTGGCCCTCAGCCAGTCACCGAATCCCCCGCCGAGATAACCCGCCGCTTCCGCAAGGTCTTCGGCGATGACTGGAGTTGCCCAGGCTGCGACAAGCCGGTGGTGGTGCTGGCTCCGGTCTATGAAAAATGCACATACAGATTCAGCGAAATCACGGCGATAGACCCCGCTGAGGGCGATGCCTACGTAACTGGCGAGCGGGCCGATGATGGGGTTTGGGTAGTAAAACTGCGTG
>Ga0180007_10004305_pt1 | contig 15147 bp, 11 predicted proteins | sample MM_PC_MetaG_FD_121122 | JGI IMG/M metagenome (GOLD analysis project Ga0180007, IMG submission 121122) | Groundwater microbial communities from the Aspo Hard Rock Laboratory (HRL) deep subsurface site, Sweden - MM_PC_MetaG | ecosystem: Environmental > Aquatic > Deep subsurface > Groundwater... | reverse complement strand
GGTGCGTTTGCAGACGATATCGCATCCCTCCAGGCGTTTAACTCGGTTTGTCTTATGGCATCAGAATTGGCACCTGTCTGGAAAGATTATTTTAAGACAAACACAACCTTTGACCCGATCGATATTGACGAGATTTTGGAACAAGTCAGAAAATCAAAATCATCGCCTAGCGAAGGGGAATAATTATTATTTCCAAACTCGTACATTATTAAAAACCCCGCTATATCAGCGGGTTTTTTGTTAGATTTTGATAGTGCTAGTGGCACCCCAAGAGGGGCCGGCGGAAACATTGGCGATAATTGGTACATCTAATTTATAGACATTTTCCATGGCGGTTTTAACTAATTTACCCACTTTTTTAGCCTCTTTTGTTGGTACTTCTAAGACCAATTCATCGTGAACTTGTAACAACATTTTGGTTTTGGGGCTGACTTGGGGCAAATATTTAGCTACTTCAATCATGGCCAGTTTTAACATATCAGCGGCGGTACCTTGGATAGGCATATTAATGGCGGCACGCTGGGCGGCGTTGCGCACAGCCATAATGCTAGATTGTAATTCGGGCATTTCCCGCCTTCTGCCAAACAAAGTTTCGACATATCCATGTTGCACCGCATAAGCCACAATTTCTTTCATATATTTTTTGATGCCGGGATGCAAGGTAAAATATTTATTAATATATTCACTGGCTTCGGCAACACTCATATCGGTATTGGCAGATAAACCGTAAGGGCTGACTCCATACACCAGACCGAAATTGACTGCCTTGGCATTTCGGCGCTGATTTTTGGTTACTTCGTTAATCCCAACTCCACTAATTTCGGCGGCAACTCGGGCATGGAAGTCCTCACCTTTCTGGAAAGACTCCATCATGCGAGTATCTTTGGAAAGGGAGGCAACAATTCTTAATTCAATTTGTGAATAGTCAGCCGACAGGAGCAAATATCCCGTTGGGGCGATAAAAGCTTTTCGGATTTCGGCTCCTAACTCGGAACGAATGGGGATGTTTTGCAAATTAGGGTTAGACGAACTTAATCTGCCCGTAGAAGTATCTTGGGCATAAGTGGTGTGGATGCGGTTGTGTTTATCTACCAGTTTAGGCAAAGTTTCTAGATAGGTATTGCGCAATTTTTCCCACTGGCGATATTGGAGAATATTTCTAATGATTGGGTGATGGTCGATAATTTTTTCTAACTCTCCTACGGCAGTAGAATAAGCGGTTTTAGTCTTTTTTATGCCTGTAGTTGGGAGTTCTAATTTTTTAAATAATACTTCACTTAGTTGGGCAGGAGAATTGATATTAAATTCATCACCAGTTTGTTTATAAATCTTTTGAGTTAGGTCGGTGAGACTATCTGAAACTTGTTGATTTAATTTATTAATAAAATCAACATCTAATAAAATACCATTTTTTTCCATTTGGCGGAGGACAGAGTCAAGATCGTGGTCTAATTTTTCAGTAAAACTTAATTTGTCTTTGCCCTGCGCAGTTTTACCAGTTGGGGCGCTTTCAAAAAAAGAGGTTTGCCCGCCCTTAGTCAGGGTGCCATTAGGAATGCGGTTAACTAAACTGCGAAAACCTAATTTAAAGAAAAGGTCTCGCACTTGGTTGGCATCAAACTCGACTGCTTGGGCTTTTTTAAGATCTAATTTAATCGGGATGTTAGTTAAAATAGTAGCCAACCCACGACTCTGGATGGCTTTGGCTTTGTTTGTAACTAATAATTCGCGGGTCTTGTCTGGTAGGTCGTTGAGGTGTTGATAGATTTTGTCGATACTGCCATATTCTAAAAGTAGCTTTTTGGCAGTAACTTCGCCAATCCCAGGAACGCCGGGGATATTATCAGAAGGGTCTCCCCGCAAGCCTTTAAAATCTGTTACTTGTGATGGCTTGATACCTTTAGTGGCTTCTACTTCTTTGCTGTTGTATATCACAATATCAGAAAAGCCTTTGCGCGGGGCGTAAACAAAGGTGTGGTTATCGACTAATTGTAGGGCGTCCATGTCCCCAGTGGCGATATATGTGTCGATGGTTTCGGGAGACTGCTTGGCGAGAGTGCCGACAATGTCATCAGCCTCGAACCCATCTTCAAGAAACATAGGGATATTAAAAGTTTCCACTAATTCTTGGATGCGTGGGATTTGATCATAGAGTTCTTGGGGGGCCTTAATGCGGGTGGCTTTGTATTCGGCATATTCTTTATGTCGAAAAGTAGGGGCGGCGGTATCAAAAGCCACGGCAATATAATCTGGGCGTAATTTGGTGTAGATATTAAGTAACATCACAGCAAAACCATAAACAGCGCCGGTGGGTTCGCCAGTAGGGGAGGTTAAATTAGCTTGGGCTAGCGCATGAAATGCTCGGTGGACTAAGGCATTCCCATCTATTAGCACTAATTTTTTCTTTCCATCCGTCATATCTTAATTATAGCTGAAATATCTTCCCAATGTGGGTGGGAATATTATATTTTCGTTATCAATAGTGTTTTTTTATTAATAGTATGCACAGTAGCTACTGTGCATACTATTAATAAGGAGATATTTGGTTGGGGGATAGGATTAGTATAGGGGGTAAAGGAGGATGGTTGGCAAAAAGAAACGGAGCCGATCGGCTCCGTTGAAGAATACAATGGTTGCTTTTGGTTAGACCAAAAAAGTGTAAGTAGTTATTTGGGCGTTAGATCAATCCGCGAGCTTTGCCCCATTTTAACCAACGCGCAGTCATCTTTGGTAAATTCCCGTAACAGTCTTCTGGGACAGGATTTTCGCCAGTGATAGTGCGGAGAGCCACAAACCAATGATCACGCTCGATGGTTAGTTCGCGTAGAATGAATGGCACAGCCTCCCACCCCATCGCGATAATCGCTTGGTAGTCCGGATGTTGTACTTTCTTGATTAAACAGGGAGAATAAAATGGTTGTGCTTTCCAACGATCGGCTAGCCGATAGAATCTATCTGCCAGTAATTCCGGCAGTTCCAATAAATAATAACTCATTAAATTACTGCCCTCCTTAGGAGTTTCATCAACCAGGAGTGTTCGCAGGAACTGTAGATGAACAGAGTAGCTTATGGCTCAAACAAGAAACAGGGGTTATCATCATTTCCACCTGACCCGAATCATTGTCATCTGGGTTATCATCTGGTTTTGGGTGGATAAAACTTCCAGCCCAAGTAAGGTTTTGGGCTGATAATGTAAAAGACATAGCGATAATCTTGCCTTCTAGTTTAGGGTCAACACCAGGGACCTCTATGCCTGTGACCACGAAATCCATTATACCGCGAGCGAAGTCAAGGGTACCCGCTATTTCTAGGAGCCCGAGCAAGGGGCTTTCCAACTCTCCCCAAAAGTCCAAGTTGTTTTCCGTTGTGCATTCTTCTGTGGTGAACTCATCACAGGATGATCCAATCGTCTCTTCTTGGCTCTCATCTCCCTCGTTGTCATCGGGGGCTGGCTGCAGAGTTCCTATTAAGGAATAAAGCACATCGTCACGGTTGTTATACCTAAACCAACCATGGAAGATGTGAGTATCGCGCTGGCCAATTATCATTACTGCTCCTCCTTTTCTTTTTTGATTGTGAAGGTACTAAGTTTTATTCAGATCTGAGTTTATTTTAATGCGTAGGTCAAAGTAACAGTAGAGGTTATAGATAAACTGCCTTGTTCGACCCCAGGGTTGCCATCACCGCCCCCACCATATCCTCCGAGTGGTTGGATGGTGTTATCATTATTGGTAGATTCTTCCTGAATAGAGGTAATTTTACCTAGTTTAGTATCGCTTAGGTTGGTTATTTGTTCAGCTAAGGTTTTGGCGTCAGCAATAGCCCGTTCCCGTGCCTCGCTTTTTATTTCAGCCGTATCATCAATAGTAAAACTAATTTGGCTAATGTCTGTCACCCCAGAATAGCCTAATGTTTGCAGAATAGCATCTACGGTGTCTAGTTTGCGGATAGTTAAACGCAAGAAATGGTAAGTTGTGTACCCAGTAAGTCGGGGTTTTTGTGAGCCATAATAGAGGTAGTCTGGGTTTATGTTGTAGTTGATAGTTTGGATATCGTCTGCTTGGATATCAAACCCAGCCAAGTCATTTTTGATTTTGGCTATAGCATCAGCATTATTGCGTTGGGAATCAGCTAAGTTTTTAGCCTCACTTCGGACACCAAAATCAATTTTGGCTACATCTGGCGCCGAATAAGCTATGCCAGTACCTTGGACAGTAATTTCTCTGGGGTGTTCGGGCTGTACCCAAGTATTTATTAATACTAAACTTAGAGCCGCTAATACAATAACAAACATCATTACAAAGATACTCACAGGTATTTGTGGAGAAGGTTTCGGCGGTTGGATTGGTGATAAAAACGGTTCTGGGATAACAGGCGAAAGGGGTTCGGTAGGGAGGCTGACTGGCTCTGGCTTGATTACGGGCGGTACAGGTGGTATTGGTGGGGTAGGTGGCTCCCATGGGTTTTGGGTTACTGGTCTGCGAGGTTCATCGAATTCCATAAAGTACTTTATTTAGTATTAGAACAGATTATTATGACATAGTTTTGAGGATTTGTTGAACTACCTCGCGTTCACTATAAGGAATTTTTTTGTCTTTACGCGCCAAAACGGTTTGGGCACCCATGGCCAACAATAAAATTGTGTCATTGGGTTTGGCATGGGTGAGGGCGCGTTGGACGGCTGATTTACGATCCAAAATAATATGCATATTTTTGCCGCTAGCAAATTTGGTGGTGTCGATACCGGTCATAATTTGGTTAATAATGGTACCAGGGTTTTCCGAACCAGGGTCTTCTTCGGTTAAAATAATTTCATCAGCAAATTGCGAGGCGATTTGACCTAAGATTGGGCGCTTAGTTTTGTCGCGATCGCCAGCAGCACCGAACACAGCAATAATTTTACCGCGGGCCAATGGGCGCAAAGCTTCAAAAACCTTTTGAAAACCATCAGGAGTATGGGCGTAGTCTATAATTATGTCTAGATTTTTATCGTTAGGTACATACTCCATGCGCCCGGGTACTTGCCAAAGGCTCTCGATGCCTTGTTGGATAGTTTGGATATCAATGTCTAGCGCATAAGCGGCGCTGGCGGCGGCCAAAGTATTGTAAATATTAAATTTGCCCAATAAGCGTAATTTAATATCGATACTGCCTTTGGGGGTATTCAAAGTAAAGTAGGTGTGCTGTCTGCCTTCGTGGACGTTATTGGCGTAAATGGTGATGTCAGGCGTGGCTGGGGTAGTAAGTAGATCGATGCCATAGAGATATTTTTGATCAGCTGGGTATTTAATAAAATGTTCAGAATTTGGGTCACTGATATTAACGACAGAAATTTTAGGCATTCCGGGTTTGCGTAGGCTATCAGCTAATTCGCGGAATAATTTAGCCTTAGCTGTACGATAATTTTCAAAAGTCTTGTGGTAATCTAAGTGGTCATGAGTAATGTTGGTAAAAATGGCCATGTCATAGAAAATACCCCAAGTGCGGTGCTGGGCCAAAGCATGGGAAGTAGTTTCGACAAGGGCATACCGACACTTGTTGTTGGCCATTTGGCGCAGTAACCCTTGCAGGGCGAATGGACTTAGGGTAGTCATTTTAGTTTCGTTAATCCACTTCTTGGTTCCGGTCCAAACATTGACAGTTGTCGCCATACCCACTTTCGCTCCGCTAGTTTCTAAAATATGTGCCAATATATTTGCCGTAGTGGTTTTGCCATTGGTGCCGGTAATTCCAATCACCCGCATCTTCATAGTGGGGAAGCCATAAAGAGTAGCCGCTAGCATACCTTGAGAATGATGGTAGATATCGTATAACCAAGGCATACTATATAAAACAGGGCGCAGAATTTTTTTGATAATTTTAATCATACTTTTTATTAACCAATAGTTGGTACAACTTAAACCAAGGTCGATTTAAAGGTAGCTCCAAATTCCCCACATAATCAACTATATTACCACCAAAACCTAATTTAAACCGGGTGATACCTGCCCAAGCGTGGTTGTCGTTTAAATTAATTCCTCCCAGGTCATAAATAATGCAATCGCGCTGTTTGGCGGTTTTAATAATTTCCCAATGCAAGGCATAGGTGGGTTGTTTGTCGCGATTTTGGTCGCTAGAAGCTCCGTGGAGATAAGTGGCCGTACGACCAAAAAAACTAACCAGAGCGGTCGCTAATGGCTTATTGCCATCCTTGGCAATAAACAAAGATATTAAATTATGTTTTCCTAAAATAGCTAATTGATCGGCATAGTAATTATCTGGATGTGGCTGGAAACCATCTCGGCCGGCTGTAGTTCTGATTAAATCATTAAAGATATTAATATCTTCTGGTTTTTGGGTCGAAGAGACTGTGATTTGATGTTTTTCGGCTAATCTAATGTTGTAGCGGGTTTTTGGCTTCATTTGTAGTAGTAAGTTTGGTTCTTTGGGTTGGATATCTAACCATAAATTTGTTTTAGGCTGGGTAGATTTTGGTGAGACTAAAAATCCCATCGACTTATAAATAGATAGAGCAGTAGTGTCGCCAGAAGATAGAGGGGGGTCGGTACGAAACAAAATAACTTTTTCTTTAGTTGCGATATTTTTTAGATAATCGACAATTAATTTCATGGCTGTATGCTGATGGCTGGCTGGCTGGGTTTTGTTGATCAAAATAGCTCTAGGTGAGTAAAAAATATGCCAGCCAAATTTCAGAGGCATTTTGATAACTAAAAGCTGAGCTAAAGTATGTCCATTATCACTAATAGCCAAGCGCCAAACTGAACGACCAAATTTTTTTTGAAATTCGCCCCAAGCCCAGCTTTGCAATAAATTGCCATCGGGGTGTTGCAGAACAAAATAATCCCAGCTCTGCATGTCTAAGCCCTGATTTATTCGTAGTTCCATACTTTATATATTATAACGCGAAATGAATGGTAAGAGATTGATAGCTCTGGATGTGGTATACTTGTCCCGTTAGAGATAATGACAACATTGTCTAACCCATAAAATACATTGAAACTAATAACCAAACTTGTCAAACAATTACTATTAACTGACGGAAGCGCAAGCGTTTCCTATCTCTAACGGGATGAATATTATATTAGGCATTGAGACAAGTTGTGATGATACAGCAGTAGCCTTGGTGGAAGATGGCAAAAAAATACTCGGCTCTTTAGTTTCTTCACAGGTCAAACTGCACAGCAAATTTGGGGGAGTAGTGCCAGAAGTTGCTTCGCGCCAACATTTAACAACCATCCTCCCGTTAATAGAGGAGTTGTTAAAACAAGCCAAGATTGGTGTTGGTCAAATTGATGCGCTAGCAGTTACCTCGGGGCCAGGCTTATTGGGTTCACTGTTAATTGGATTGAATACAGCCAAAACGCTGGCATATTTGTGGAAAAAACCATTGATAGAGGTCGATCATTTGATCGGGCATATTTACAGTAATTGGTTGAGTAATAATATAGTTGCGCAGTGGCCGATGTTGGCGCTGGTGGTTAGCGGGGGGCATAGCGAATTAATTATTATGAATGGTTTTAATAAATTTAAATCGATTGGCGGAACGCGAGATGATGCCGCTGGCGAAGCTTTTGATAAAGCCGCAAAAATTATGGGGTTGGGTTATCCCGGGGGGCCGGCAGTAGCCGCCGAAGCGGCTAAAGTCAAAAATGAAACCCTTCGACGGGACTCAGGGCATAACTTAAAAAAAGAAGTTGGGGAAATCACTTTGCCACGACCGATGTTAGCCATGGGATTGGATATGAGTTTTTCTGGGCTCAAAACTGCTTTGAGTAAAATTGCTTCTAATTTTGATAAAAAAGCGTTGGCTCACGAATTTCAGCAAGCAGTAGTTGATGTTTTAGCCACTAAAACAGAACGAGCGATCAAAAAATATCATCCCAGAGCTATATTATTAGCTGGCGGGGTAGCGGCTAACCAGGTATTGCGCGAAAGATTGGGGCAAGTCGCCCTGCGACAGAAAGTTGATTATTATGTGCCAGAATTAAAATACTGTATGGATAATGCGGCCATGATAGCTCTGGCGGCTTATTTTTTGCGGGGATCTAAAAATAACAGGTGGTATAATGTAAAAGTTAAAACCACTAGTGAAATTTTTGCATAATATATGGTCAGAGAACTCCCGAAAAATTTTGAGCATCAAAAAGCAGAGTTAGATATCTACCAGATATGGGAAAAATCTGGTTTGTTTTCTCCTGCTACAGATAGCAAAAAAAAACCGTATGTGATTACTATGCCGCCACCTAATGCTTATGATCAACTGCATATTGGGCATGCTTTATTCGTGGCGATTGAAGATATTATGGTGCGCTATCATCGGTTGAAAGGTGAGCCGACTTTGTGGTTGCCAGGGGCTGATCATGCAGGGATTGCCAGTCAGGTGTTTTTTGAAAAAAACTTAAAAGAAAAAGAAGGCTTAACGCGCCATGATTTAGGCAGGGAAGAGTTTGTTAAGCGGTTATTCGAATTTGTGATGAATAAGCGAGAGATTATGGAAGGACAATTGCGGCGGTTGGGGGCAAGTTGTGATTGGTCGCGCAAGAAATTTACCTTGGACGATGATGTAAGTTATGCAGTAAGACATACATTCAAAAAATTATATGATGATGGCTTGTTGTATCGTGGGGAAAGAGTAATAAACTGGTGTCCTCGTTGTGCCACATTTTTATCAGATCTAGAAGTAGACCATAAAGAGAAAGATGGTGTTCTAATATATATTAAATATCCTATTAAAGACTCTAAAGAGTATATTATAGTAGCAACTACTCGACCAGAAACTATGTTGGGGGATACAGCGGTAGCGGTCAATCCAAAAGACCCGCGTTATAAAAAATTAGTTGGTAAAATAGTTGTTTTGCCAATTATGGGGAGGGAAATCCCGATTATTGCCGACGAATATGTAGCGATGGATTTTGGCACAGGGGCAGTTAAAATCACTCCTGCGCATGATTTAAATGATTTTGATGTTGGTCAACGGCATAAACTAGAAAATATCTCTGTGGTTGGCCCTGATTTAGTGATGACAGCGGCGGCTGGTAAGTTTGCAGGGATTAAATCCAAAGATGCATCTGTAGCTATTGTTGAAGAACTGGAACATGCTGGGTTAATTGAAAAAACTACTCCTTACAGAAATGCAGTTAGTATTTGTGAAAGATGCAAAGCTACTTTAGAGCCGTTGATTTCCAAACAATGGTTTATTAAAATTAATGCATTAGCCGGTCCGGCCATTAAAGCAGTCGAGGAAGGGAAAATCAAATTTGTTCCAGCTCGATTTAAAAAAGTATATATGAACTGGATGGAGAATATCCACGATTGGAATATTAGTCGGCAATTATGGTGGGGCCATCGTATTCCAGTTTATTATTGTGATAATAACCCAGAACATTTTACAGTTAGTGTTGATTCTGTAGACAAGTGCCCAACTTGTGACGGTACAATACACCAAGACGAGGATACTTTAGATACATGGTTTTCTTCGGGGCAGTGGCCATTCACTACTTTAGGATGGCCGAAAAAAACAAATGATTTTGAACGATATTATCCAACTACAGTCATGGAAACTGGCTGGGATATTTTGTTTTTCTGGGTAGCCCGCATGATTATGATGGGGCTTTATTGTACTGGTGAAATACCATTTAAATTAGTGTATTTAAATGGTTTAGTTAGGGATAAAACGGGGGCAAAGATATCTAAATCAAAAGGCAATGTTATTGATCCTATCGAAATGATCGATAAATATGGCTCTGATGCGTTGAGATTAGGTTTATTAGGGGGTATGGCACCGGGTAATGATAGTGTTATTTCGGAAGACAAAATTAGAGGGTATCGAAATTTTGCTAACAAGATTTGGAATGCCGCTCGGTTTGTGCAGATGAGCGCTCCAGAACTTAAAGATATTTCGACAGTGCTCCTGCAACCCGAAGATAAAACTACGATTGATCAATTTCATCAGGTTGTGAAACAAGTGACTAGTCATATGGATAAATATCGATTGGCTCAAGCGGGGGAATTATTATACGAATATTTTTGGCATCAATTCTGTGATAAATATATTGAATCAGCTAAAACCCGTCTCAATACCGATGGTTCTGCAGAGGCTACTCTGCACCACATATTAAAAAACTGCCTAATTATGCTACATCCGTTTGTACCGTTTGTGAGCGAGGCAGTTTGGCAGAATCTCTATCAGCAGACCTTATTGTTGGGCGAAAAATGGCCCACTGTTTGAATCAAGACTGGATGATTGGGTGGGTTTGGCAATTTTCAGATATCCTCCAGAAGGGAATTTAACCAATGCCCAAGTTTCTGTTTCGGCGACAATTTGTCCGTGGTAATTGACCAAATAATTTTCTAATGCCCCAGGAGCATCAAGGGGGGCGTATTGGAGACGATCTTGTAGCCAGTCAGTTTCTGTGCCGGTAGATTTTTGGAAACTGCGGAAGCTTTGAGTGTCGGGGAATATCACCACGATATTGTCATCTTCTTCATACCAAGGTCGTCCGCCAACTGCATAAGCTCCAAATAAGTCGCTATTTTGAGGGGTGGTTAAAATGTCTGTAGAAGTAGGGGTGGGGGGTTGGTAAATAATGGCGGCTGGTGTTTGATTATCCACCACGGGCAATTTGTCATTAGTGATAGCATAATTTATTGATATGAGTGACCCAGTTTTTTGGGAGATATTAATTAATTGATCGGGTATTTCGGTAATGTCTTGAATAAAAACCACACTGCCAGCCGGGGCGACTACATTAGCCTCCCGTTTATTAGCAGGATCAAAAAACGATAGAAGCAATTCGCTTTGGTTGGGGGTAGGAGCTTCTGATGAATAAGCAGAATGAGTTAAATTAGGCAAAAATTCGGCATAAACTAGGCCGAGAACTAACATGACTATAATGACACTAGATAATTTTGGCATAAAAAGAAGGGTTAAAGGCATTTTGCCCTTTCACCTCCTACGAGTTCCATTATATCACAATTTATAATTAGCTTAACGGGCGGTGGGGTCGTCTTGTCCAGTAATGCGATTAATTTCCTCAAGGGTAGTGATGCCGTTTAGCATCTTTATAATTCCATCTTGTTTCAAAGTAACCATGCCATTAGTCATAGCCAGTTTTTTAATATCTCCGATAGTTGCGCTAGACAACACTGCCTTTATGATATCTTCATTGACCCGCATAATCTCAAAAATCCCAATGATGCCTTTATATCCCAAGCCATTGCAAGTGGGGCATTTTTTATGGCTGGATGTTTCTGGGTTGTATCTTTTTAGTTGTGGGGGGATCTCTGGTTTGGGATATTGGGGTGGCAGATTATTCATTTCGGCAGTAATTTCTGCTATCTCTGTTTCGCTAGGAGTGTAGGTTTCGGCACAATCTTGGCAAACTCGACGGACTAAGCGTTGAGCAATCACGGCCAAAACAGCTTCAATAAAATAAGTTGGTTTAAGTCCAAGGTCAGCTAACCGGGGGATAGCGCCAGCGGCATCGTTGGTGTGCAAGGTAGATAATACCAAATGTCCGGTGAGAGAAGCATTCACAGCAATATTAGCAGTGTCAGTATCGCGGATTTCTCCTACTAAAATAATATCTGGGTCTTGGCGCAGAATAGCTCGGAGACCACTGGAGAAGGTATAATTTTCTTCGGGGTTAACTTGGCTTTGAGTGATGCCTTTAATTCGATACTCGATCGGGTCTTCGATGGTAATAATTTTTTTACCAGGGCCATTAATTTTATCAAGAATAGCATATAGGGTGGTAGTTTTACCAGCTCCAGTTGGCCCTGTATTGAGTAATAACCCGTCTGGTTGCTGGATGGCCCAATCAATAATTTCGGCATTATGCCCGACTAGCCCTAATTGTTCTAAACTAAGGAATTTGCCCTTTTGAGGGAGTAAACGCATAACCGCTGATTCGCCATAAGCGGATGGTAAAATGGAAACACGGACATCGTAGTTAGTATCTCCAGCAGTAAAGCTAAATCTCCCATCTTGGGCTGATTCACGAATGTTTAGTTTTAATTTAGATAATAATTTGATGCGGTTGATTAATCCATCCAGTTTGTCAGATGGCAAAGTGATGATATCTTGCAAAACGCTATCTACTCGGAAACGCACTTGGATATGATCAGATTCTGGCTCGATATGAATATCAGACGCTTCAAACTGGGTGGCTCCAGAAAAAACAATATTAAGTAATTCGCTTACTGGTGTGGTAGCTAGTTCAGCTGGGTTCTGCTGGATCTCCTGAAAAATTTCAGTACTAGTGTGTTGTTTGTCGGGCGTGATATCTAATTCGTCAGTATTTTTGATGATTCTCGGAGCGAAAATATCATAAATTGACGATAAGTATTTCATACTGAATTTTGATACTAACACAGGGATAAATTTGTAATCATGATATTGTTCTTGGATAGTTTCTAACGCTTCCAGCGTTTTTGGATGAGTAACATCAGATATTGCTAAGTAAACTTCTCCGCCAATTTTTTTGAAAGCGAATATATGTCCAGACTCAACCAATTCTTTGGGGATAATGTCAACGATATTGGCCTCGGGTTGATAGTTAACCAAATTAAGATAGGGGAGATTAAATTTGGCGGCTATTTTTTTTGTTTCGGCTTCTTCTTTTTTGCGGTGGATATCACCAATAATTTTTTCGATTGCAATATCTGGCATACCACTATTCAAAGAAGCTTGGTGGCGATTTAAATCATCGGGGGCAAGAGGTGGTGGGGTGGCTCTTCTCATAATTTATTTATTGAATCTAACAACAGCAGAATCCATATAGGTTTTATTTTGGAGTTTGATTATGACTTGATTGATGGTCAACGCCATATTTTTGATTACTGGGTCATTAACAACGGACGCATTAAAGGTAATTTCTATAGTAACTGGTTTTTGAGGATTTAATTCTGGTGAGATTATAAGAGGATGCCCATTGCGCCACAAGGGTGGGAGAGGTTCTGGTTCTTGCCCTAATATTGTAATAAATCCACTAGCATCAATATATGACAAACCCCTACCCAATTGATCAGAAATAGTGGCAGATAGATCAGTGGTGAGACTTGGGTTGATTAGTTCGAAATGGATGGTAAAGGCTACTGTATCACCAAAATCGGCGTTGGTAGATTTTCGCCAAGTGGTTTCGCTTTTAGTTAAATTACGCACTTGTTTATAGAGAGATATAGTGGTTGGTGCCTCTTCTCCTTCTTCCCCATCTTCTCCTCCGCCAGTTAGACCAGGGATATAATAAGGCACATAAGCAAGACCACCACTGTTGGGGTCTTTGGGGTCGGTGTTTAAGACTATCTCTATCCCATCACCCACACCATCATCGTCTGTGTCAGGGTCATAAATGTCAGTGCCGAGGAGTTGTTCTTGGATGTTGATTAATCCATCCAAATCAGCATCTTCCCCTAAAAAAACTTTGCTCCCGCCAGTACCAGGATTATTGTTGTCACTATAATTGGCGCTTTCAGAGATCTTTTTTAGCGGGTCGTTGTAGATGGCATCAATCTCTGCGCCGGAACGACCCAAATATTTGGTCTCAATACCAGTAGTCTCGCGCTGATAAAAAGTTATAGTTACGGCTATTATAGCGATGCTTATAATAACGGCTAATAATGCCGAAATTGGGGCGGGTAGAATCATTTTGAGGGGGTATTAAAACTTTCTTTAGCTAATTGGGCTAATTCTTCTGGGTTGGATGTAGCTATCCGGTGTTCCAAGTAAGACCCCACTACTTTAATGGCGGCGTGGTCTGTGCCAGCAAACAGTAACCCTTCTCCTACGCTAGCTTCTAGCAATAATAGCTTTTCTCCATCGGTTAAATTAAAAGTTTCTTTGACAATTTCAATCGAGGCGGGGGATTGGCGCAGGAGTAGTTGCAAAGAAGAGTTGGATACCACTGCCTTGCCATAAGTGGTATTAAGGAAATCTTCGACATCTTGGGTGATAGTAGTTAAACCAAGCCAATATTTACGCGAGCGCTTGGCAATGCTGTACAAAAATTTTGCTGAATCCTCGTATTGCATTAAAATCCAAGCCTCGTCAATTACTAACATACGCTTCTTTTTATCAAACCGGATGCGATTCCAAATATAGTTAAGCACGACATACATAGCGATAGGTCGGAGTTGGTCTTCGAGGTCGCGGATATTAAATACCACAAAGCTTTTATCTAGATCAAAATTAGTAGGCTGATTAAAAATACCAGCGAAAGTCCCGGTAACATATTTATCTAAGCGTAAAGCTAAGCTGGCAGTATCAGTCATATTTTTTAAGATGTTGTATAAATCTTGCATAGTAGGGGGAGGATTTTTTTGGGTGCGCAAATCGTTGGTGATGTCGCGGGCCGCGTAAGCCTCGCGGATAGCCCGGTCCATCAAAGCATCTTCCTCGGGAGTGAGTTTACCCAGCATTAAATTCATTAAACCAACTAAGGTAATCACCGCCGAGCGTAGATTTTGTTCACCATCGGCATTCTCGCCCATATCAGGCAGATCAAACGGGTTGATGCGCTTATCGGAATTTAAACTAACTGATAAGTAACTGCCCCCAACAGCTTGAACCAAGGCGCGGTATTCGTCTTCTGGATCGATAACAAACACATCCACTCCAGTCATAATACTGCGCAGAATTTCTAATTTAACCGCATAGCTTTTGCCACCTCCGGATTTGGAGAAAACTACCATATTGGCATTTTCTAGTTTAAATCGATCAAACAGGATCAAGCTATTATTATGTCGATTAATGCCGTATAAAACACCTTCGTTAGTAGTTAAATCAGCAGAGACAAATGGGAAAGTGGTGGCTAAAGACGAGCTGGTCATATTGCGGACAATTTTTATTTCATCCTCTGCTAAAGGCAAAGAAGAGTTAAACCCTTCACCCATTTGTAGTAAGGCTGGTTTGGTGTAGATAAGTTGCCCAGCAAGGGAAGTTTCGATGCGTTCGGATATGGATTCTAGCGTCTCCATGTTTTTGGCGTAAACTGTAATATATAAGGCGTAATGAAATACTTTTTCTAATCCTCTTTGCAAGTTATCGCGTAGTTCTTCGGTATCTTGATAGGCAATTTCTAATTCGGGATCGGTGATAGCGCCCTTTTCTTGGTTGATTCTTAAACTAGACTCCATTTCGGAGACTTTGCG
>Ga0180007_10004304_pt1 | contig 15149 bp, 16 predicted proteins | sample MM_PC_MetaG_FD_121122 | JGI IMG/M metagenome (GOLD analysis project Ga0180007, IMG submission 121122) | Groundwater microbial communities from the Aspo Hard Rock Laboratory (HRL) deep subsurface site, Sweden - MM_PC_MetaG | ecosystem: Environmental > Aquatic > Deep subsurface > Groundwater... | reverse complement strand
TTTCCAGACAATTTCAGACAATGTCCACTACAACCTACAAATATTACAACACTTACACAAATAACCATTAAATTTTTCATTTTATACTTCCTTTTCTAAAAATAAGTTACTAATTTCTTCATTTGTCTGTAGCAAAGCTTTAATTGCTTCACTATTTTCTTTAACCAGAGAGTATAACACAGCGATACCCTCTTGAATATCATCAATTTTTCTAATAAGAGTATTCTGTTTCTTAATCAGAATATTAATTTTTTCTCGTGCAGGTAAATCTTTAAATTCTGTAACTTCTACTATTGCAGAGCTGTAGTACTTCTCTATTATTTTCTGCAAACAGTTACAAGCTTCTTGTGCAGATTCGAAACTCCTATTAATTCCTGTTACAAAAAATTCCTGTAAGTGCTTAGGAAACACATCCTTAACAAAAAGTTTCGAGTCGAAACTCTCAAACTTTTCTTTTTTTGGGAGTCTTCCTGTCCAGATTTTCCAAAGCAAAACAAACATAGAATACAGATCATCTTTGAAAACTCTGAACTTGAATGCATCTTTTTGATGACTATGGCTGTATGCATCAGATACCCAGCCGGGGTCATTTTCCCTTGTAAAGCTGCTTTCTGTATCTACAAGATTTTTAGATATCCCGAAATCGAACAAACAAGGTAAACCAGATTTCATAATTATAAAGTTGTTATCTTTCAAGTCACTATGTACTATGAAGTTAGCATGACAGCAAACATTAACTAATTGCAACATATTGTAGAAAAGCTCTAATTTGATCTTGTCTGCACCTTCTTTCTTTTCTAATTCTACAAGATACTCATCTACAGTCTTACCTTTTATGTATTCCATTGTGCAGTATAATTTTGGGGCTTTGCCCACTTCGTAGATCTCTGGAATATAGCCATATTTGCAACTTATCGCCGAGTTTCTAGCTACTCTTTGCAGTTCTACTTGTCTTTCAAATCTTTTTGTTAAGTCTGTAACTTTCTCTCTGAGTAGGGCTTCATTGCGTTCTTGCAGCTTTCCAACTGTATTTTTCTTCAAACTTCCAAGCATTTTCATGCCTAGAAATTTTTTTTGATTCTCTAGTTTTTCCTCGATTTTTTCGTCTTTGTCAAAAACAATTCTTTTTCCTGATTCATCGAAGCTTTGTTCTGTCAGAGGCTTAGCAAATTTAACGATAACTTCCTTGTCTAAATCTGCATCAAAAGCCAGTAGTACAACACTCATGCCGGCTCTAGCTATGTACTTAGAAAATGTGAGCATTCGTTTTCCAGGTCTTTTGATTTCTGCAAGCAATGTGCGACCTAATTGCGGGTCGTAGGTTTTAATGTCAGGTAGTACTACGTACCTTTCATCCTTTCCCTTCCCTGCTAGCGTCCACAATGCTTGAGTATAGCTCATTTTTTACCTCTACCGGTGAAAGAATTTTTCAAATCGTCTGTACTTCTTTGTAGCCATTTTGCTAGAGTTCCGTGGGGTACTTTAGCAGAAACTAGCAGTAGGGTAAAGAATGTAAATACACAGAAAGCAAAATAACCATACAAACCTCGTGCTTGTGTATCATAAATCGCTAATACAAGAGAATATATGACGATCTTTAAAGCCACGTCTGCATTAGCAGCACTGAATTTATATGCTCTTGCTGTTTGTTTGCAAGCTTCTCTTGTTATTGTAATTACAATGTTTGTATTCTCTTTAGTTTCTTTTTCTTCAATCTCTATTTTTTCTTGTACTTTTTTTATTTCTTCATCTTTTGTAAGATCAATTTCTTCATATTCCATGTTCCTAAACCTCCAAAAATTAACCTTAAGGAGCAAAAAAAATCTTTCTCTGTTTCCAAGACACCAAGTAATCAGACATTAAAACAGCTCTATAAACGTACCAAGCGCGGAATTTTGACATTCCGTCTAGGATGCAGATTCTTCTTAGTTCCTTATCTGCCTTAATCTTCCAAACTTTTCTATTTAGATGTCCTTCTCTTATTAGCTGATATAGAGCATCATGCACCAAAGAACCCCTCATAAAGTTCTTTGTATCTACAGCTATACCGCTTGCACCATCCCAGCAATAACCCCTTTTGAGCCATAACTTTCCGTCTGTGCTGAGACGTATATATTCTGTTCTTATATCTCTATTTGGAAAGACATAAGTATCAAATTCAAAATCTGTAGCTATTTGATATTTATATCCTTGCCTATACTGCACTTTCATTTAGGAATCCTTGCTTTTATTTCTGCTTTAATAGCTCTCAACTTACTTTTCATTTCAGTTTCATCATAATCATTATCAAGCATTTCCCCGTAGAATCTACTGAATAGAGGGTCTAACTCTAGTCTGTACATACATTTCCGCTGATTGCTATAATTTCTTGTCTCTATGTATTCTTTTTCTACAGCCTCAAATACAACATCTCTAGCGGCTATAGCCTCCTCAATCGTTGCAGGTCTAGGATTTTCAAATCGCTGCGGCAATTCTCCACATATATCAGTACACCAGCACGTATATTCTCGGCCTACTGTATCAGCTGCGAGTTGAGAAATCTTGTCTATATATTTCTTTCCATCCACAAATTTAAAAATTATAAAATTATTCATTACTCATTCAAGCCCCCATAATTTCCAACTGTATCTTTTACGGGATTCCAGTTGGTAGTTACACTTACAAAGCCCACGCTACTTCCGTATTCGGTTACTTTACCACTATACTCACTTTTTACACCCGTAGTAAAGTAAGCAATCGCACCGCCTGTAATTGCAATCTTACTGTTGTAATTGCTTAAAATTGCTAATGTTCCTGTAGCTAGCTGAGATATAAATAGACTGTTTTTTGATCTAACTTTCCCATTGTAACTGCAAGTAAGATGAGGATTTGCACCGGCGTTAAGGTACAAATTGCAAGTATCTAAGTACAAATCAGACTCATAATTGATTATTCGTCCTGAAAGAAAGGACTTAATATTATCTATAGTCCCCTTACAACGTGTATAAGTAAATGTGCCGCAAGTGTTTCCTGTTTGAGGCACAGTGTAGCAATCTTCTAGAGCCAGGTCGCAGCTATGAAAATTTTGAGAGCCGTAGAAGATTACCTTATTTGCACTTAACTTGCCACCTCTACCTGAGGAGCTATCTACAACAATGCAATTAGACAAAGTCAAGTTAGCACCTAAAGTTCTAGGACTTCCATAAGCTACACCATTTTCAATTTTCAGTTCCAGATTCGAAACTTCTACATTCAAGCTTGGGTTTGTGAATTTGAATTTGCATGCAGCTAAATTAGTGGATGATTTGAATACAAGACCACTACCATCTACACCCGTATCAACAATCGTAGGAGTTTCCACAACTGTCAGCGTAGTAGTTGTATGGCTGTCAATTGTTAATGTTTCTTTTACTACCGTACCACCTGCATTTTCACCCCAAACATCAATTTTCTGACCGTCTACAACATCCGTGAAGTCTTTAGCTGCTACTGTTATTGTCTGACCTGATATTGACATTGTAGGAGCAGACGGAAGGCCTTTTAAATACGGGTCACAGAAAACATCTCTTTCATCACTGCCGATTATATATAACTTTGCTCCACTTGCTGTGCTGATTCCGCTAAAGTCTAAAGCAGTTGCAGCGTAATCCCCATTTGCAAAGTTGAATGTTATGTCTTTCTCATGTAAGCCCGCGTGTGAGTCAATCACTGCTTGCATTGCAGATTGAGCCATATCATAAGTAAAGTTCTCAGTCACTTCTTTTGCAATAGTTGGGGTGGCAGGTATAATATCAGCCATATTATATTACCTCCACATTCTTATTATTTTGATATCTTATTTTTAAAACTTGCCCCGCTGTGCCGTTTACAAAAATAGTGTTACAGAGTTCAAAAGTGTTTCCTGTACTACCTGCCTTCCAAACTGCATTAACCGCAATTCTTTCGTATTCACCTGTTGCGGCTGTCGCTCCATCCTCTTCTAGGTATACATCTACAACACCAGAGGTCGTATTTTGAAATACTACTTCATAATAAAACCGTGGTAATCCAGTCACTATCTGAGGAGACCCTGTTAAAGTTATAGCAAGAACTTTTTCGTTCAAAACCTTCAAAGTTCCCATGTGTTAGTCCTTTCCTAAAATAGCTGCTGCCTGTCTTATTTTTCCGTCAAGTTTTGCGAACTTTTCTTCTATTCTTGCAATCCTATTTGTGTTTTCCTGTATTTTGATTATCTTTTCGCTTATATCTTTAACGCTTGCGGCCAGATCAGTTATCATTTTTTTTTGTTGTTCCAGCTCTTTTGTGTGTTGATTGACAAGAACAGACGTTTGATTGACCGTCCCTGCATATTTTTCAACTAGAACATTAAGTGTTTTAGTGCTTGCGTTGATGTCGTCTTGACAGTTGCTCATCATTGTCGCAATTGCTTTTTCGACTTGTGTGTTCATATCGGCAATTGCTTTTTCTTTTGCTGCCGCTATTTCAGCTCCAGATTTTTTAATGTCGTTTAAAATTTCTGCTATAAACATATCGCCATATTTTTTTGCTTCAGACATAATTATCTTCCTTAAAATGTTATCTTATAGCTGTTTATGTTTTCTCTCTCTGTATATGCAACTATAAAATCGTTTTGACCTAAATCTATATCCAACTTATAACTATATAAAAAAACCGAATTATCTTGTAGAGTGTTCCCTACATAATTTCTTCCTTTTTCTACGCTATCTATAATCTCATTGTTTTTACAAGTTAAACTTTCTATTATTATCTCTTCAAACTTGTTAGTGTATAGCCATTTATATTTTTTTATAACAAATGTAAAACTTTTTAATCCTGTTCCTGTCTTTATACTTAGATCATATTTGTTAGGGCTTTGCAAGTTTTTTCCTATAAGTCGCAATGTGTCAGATTCTTTTTTTTCTACTTCTAAAACACTTACCCAAACGTTTCCCGATAAATACAACCCTTTTGAGTCTACACTAATGTACTCTGTATGTTCTTCAATAATTAATGTTTCAGAATTAAATCTAGAACCTGAGATTTTGATAGAATAAACTTTTTCAAAGTTAGTTACTTCTACAGCTAAAAAATGGCCGCCTGAAATGTTCGAAAATTCAACCTCATTTCCTAATATGTATTCTTTTATCATCCCGCTAACACTCCGTTCCCCGTTGAGATTCTTAACTCTGCTAATAGCAAGTTGATAACTCCTCTTAAGTCTGCGTTGTCAACTCTGAGAGCGTTAATTTCTTGTGTTAGAGATGCAAAGTTATTATCAATTGTTGCGTCTGTAGTTGTTGCTATTGTAGTACTAGGCGTTCCTCCTGTACTATCTGTTAAGGTTTGTACTGTTGCGGCTGCGGCATCGGTTACTGTTCCTACTCCTAAAATTTTTGTATTTCCTTTTAATACTTTTCTTAATTTTGTATCTAGTTTCTCGATGTTCGACGTCACAATTGCAGACCAGCCAGCTACGCCATAATCAACCGTTTCTAAGTCGCTGTCAGATAACACAGTCATAATATAATACTCCTAAATGTAATAGTTTCCTAAACTTGTATCTATTGTAACACTCTTAGTTTCTGAGAAAACACCTTCTAACTTATGTCTTATCGCAAGCGTAAATGATGTACTAGGAACAGTTAAGCTAAAACTATCAGTTACATACTCAACCGCTGTTCCTCCGTTTACAACTACTTCAAAACCTCCTGAAAAATTAAAAGGCGGTGCAAAGTCTACAACGCTCTCCGTATCCGTCCCAGCCCCTGCAAAAGTAGGAGTACTCGGAAAAATCTGCACATCGCAGTTAGTTGTTGTAGTTCTATTAATTACGGCTCTACCTATTGCTCTACTCTGTTTTGCTTTATTCGCTTTATTTACTGTTATTGCAGATACTAAACCCTCCGCTAGAATATTACCGCCGATTCTAGGTAGAATTTTAATATAAAATGTATCATTATCTATAGTTGCAACATTATTAGCTACCCACGTCAAAAAAACGTCATCCCCTGTAAGGTGAGTTTGAATAGGAGTATTAAAAACTCCTCTTATAATTCCTGTAATCCTAAACTGATTACCTCCTAGAGCATCGATGTTCTGAAAACTCATCATTTCATCATTTATAATGATATAGCGAGGATAGGTAAACAAATTATCTCGAGTTGTTGATAAAAAACTAGGGTCATCAATATATGCAGTTATTTCAAGACCTGTCAAGCTATCATCAATCTTGTATGTATTTGATGAATAATCATTTGACAACGTAGCCGCCTGAGACCAACTATTTAACTCTCCTATTACTGTGTAATCCCCTGTAGGACTTAAAGACTTTTCAACAATAAAGGATATCTCGCTTAGTTTTTCTCTTGCTGCTAAAAATAAAAAAGTTGGCTCTTTCCCAAATCTAGCGGTATAGGGCAGCTCAAATACTCTTGTTTTTGTTAAAGGTATAGGCGAAAAATCTAAACTGTAAGGTGTTGGCAGAGGTGGAGTTATGTAATTATCATCGAATAGTGTTTCTGTAACCTGTACGAGATCAAGGGTAATTTCGTTTGTGTCAACACTTGCGGAACTTGAAGAGATAACCCTAAAGTCAGCCCCATTAATTCCGTATCTAGTGTTATATATTCTTGCAATAGTTCCAGGTTCTATTAATGCAAGTTTAAGATTACCTTTAATTTGTATTGCACTTGCAGGATAACTATTTTTGTTTCTAATTTCTGTTGCTACTTTTACGGCTGTGTCTCTGTCCCTAAAAGCTTTGAGGTCAATAGTTTCCTTCAATACGACGCCTGCCATCTCAATGGCGGCGGGGTTTTGAAGTTGTATAGTTCTTTGTGTATAGTCAAGACTTTGATCTGTATAATTATATACAAAATGATTAGGTACTTGACCCCAAGTTTTTCGGTTAAAAACAAAATTTTTATCTTTAAAATCTTTATCTCTTATCTCTATAGAATATACGTCTGTAGGGTCATAAGCTTTTATTTTATATAAACCCTCTTGACTTTCAAAAAAAAGACCATCAACATACTTCATTACCTTATCTATCATCTGATACGCTTTTTGTTGCGACGTAAAAGAAAGATTAAGACCTAAACCCTTATTATACCAAAATGTTGCAGCTGCATTAAAAGAAGGTAGGTCAATTTTGTCAGCACTAACCCCGGACTCTAATAATATATCATATACTATTGCAGCTGGGTTGTTTCCGTTAATTAAGTTCGGATAAGACACGGGAGAGCCTGATAAATCTTTTTCAACTACAAAATGCACAACTGGCATGTATGTGGCGTTTTGACCCAGATTCCAATCTGCTAAGAATATATGGGCAACACCTTTTAATTTTGTTGCTTTTGCTCCAGGTGCTGTAGGATAATATGATTGTGTCCCGTCATTGTAATTTATTGTTGCATCAGGACTTACGTTTTTATCTTTTACATAATAGTCTACAATACTTAGCTTTCCCTGACCAATGCCGAACCAAGCGTCAACTACTGTATAATAAGTGCCTGCCGAACTATTAGAATCTCCTCCCCCCTTACCTCCTAGAGGATTAATCAAACTTCCTTGCGGTACAGCTCTATAATTTCCATACCAGATCAGATTTGAGTTTACCCTCATTTTCCCGTATATAAGAGGAACTGTAACGCCCTCTTGTACTATAGTTGCCTGAAATTCGCTTACAGGGGATAGATCATCCCCGTTGTTATTAGGCATATTCATTATCGTGTATATCGTCATAGCTATTGTTATAGCAAGAGTCACACCTAGTATAACCCCGTACACACCCATAACTTGATGCCTTGCTGCTATATTATATATTCTTATAAGAGATTCTATATACATATTTTGCTCTTGTCCTAAAATATCTTAAAAACTGCACAAAACAAACCCCGGATCTAACGTCCGCATGAAATAAATTATCATCTAAGTATATACCTACGTGATTTATACGTTGTGAGCCACAAACTTTAAATAAAATTATATCGCCGTTTTTATAATCAAAATTTCCGGTTTTGATTATAAACTTTTCAAAACATAAATCGTAAGTTAAATATTTACTATGATTTATAAAGGTTTCTATTACAAGTTCTTTTTCAGAATGCAAAAACCAATCCCGGGGATAATATACATTTTCCTCATATTGCTCTAAAATGCCTAACTCTTTTAGAACAACCCCCAGCAACTTGGTACAGTCCATGCCGCCGCTGTTACTGCCCATATGCCTATATTTTGTACCTTGCCATTTCTCGCAAACTTTTTTTAGTTTTAATGTGTTCTCTTCCTTAAAGTAGTATTGCATTACTCAACCCCGTATATTACAGGGTTAATGGAGGGTATATATGGAAAACCGTTAAAATTTCCTGTATTTCCAAACTTTGTATTGCAAGTGTCAAAATCTTTCAAGCATCCGGGAAATACACCAACACTTGAACCGCTTGTAAGCCTAGAATCAAAGGGAGTTGCTATCGTAATTGTATCGCCTACATGAGAAGTTATAAGCCTACGATTTACCCCAAACTCAACGTAGCCTCCTGTATAATAGTCATCTAACTTAAGTGCAAAATCTGAACTAACTAAAGAACTGCCGCTTACAGTTACGTTTGTTGTTAATTTCACCGAAGCTTTTGAAACTAGGCAGTTTGAATCAAATAAAATGTTGTTACACTGACAACTATATACTAGTCGAGGCAAGTTTCCCACAAAAAGTTCTTGATTGCTTTGGCAATTACAATTTGCATATCCTTCTACAATATTAATATCTATTATTTCCCCTCTAAAAATAACAATAATTTCTTGAGGAGTTGTAAAAAAAAGCTGAGATATCGTTATTTTAACATTTTCGGCAGGTGCATCAGCTATATAAGCTATTAAACTGTTGTCTAAAGGTGCTGAAATCTGTAAATTCATAGGCTTTAAGCTCTGTTCTTTAGGTTTAGTATTTCTCTTTATAACCGCAGAAACGTATAAATTGCCGTCATATAAAATATTTTGCACGTAAGAGGTGTAATAATTTATAACACTTCCCACCTCAAATTTATAGAGTTCGGCCATGCCTGGAGCTTCTATTTTCTCTAACTCTGTTTGTAGTGTCATTTTATATATCCTCCGCTATCAGCTCAAAAAGCTCTATATTAAAATCTAAGTGTAAGTCAGAAAAGTATTTAAATATTATTCCATCTATGTCTAATCTGCATAAGAGTAACAAAGAACACCTTACAACGTCAGAACTTGTAAATGTATACCCAATAGCATTTTTCAGATTAATTTCTAAATTAGTTGATTCTGTAATACTATCGATTTCTCCTGTAACTATATCTCCATTTTTCATTTCAATGTATATTCTTTCATAGCCTTTATATTCATAGTCGTTTAGCGAACATGATACATAAGTATCTGAAATAGAATAGCTTCCTAACAATGTAAATTCATCCAGGGGGGATCTAATCCAAAACCTTTTATACCTGCCCTTTACATCTTCTACGAATTCTATTACCTCTTTTTCCTCCACTTTATTATAACAAGAGCCTGTAAGATTTAATTTTCTAGGGCTGTCTTCGCTATAAATATCTAAGCTTTGTATAGTTCCGCTGAACTCATTAAATTTTAATGAGTTTCTGAATTCGCTTTGAGGCTCAACTTTCCAATTATGCTCAAGTTTATATAAAGCTGTTGTACCTAAACCGTTTAAAACATCAGACATTTAAAAGTCCATTTCTCTAAATGTTAGTTGTGAGTTAATTAAACTACCTGATTTTGCTGTGAAATTATTATTTTCTAATCTACCAAAAAAAGCAGGGAAAACAACCGTCCTCAAAGCTTTAAAATCCCCTATTACAGAATTTACTAAATTTATTACAGAAGTTGAATAACTACTAACTTCTTTAATTTCAACTGCTTCTATATTATCGAGATCAAAAATCATAACAAAAGATGATCTTTGAAAAAATCTATCATCTGCTAAGTTTTCTAATACTGTTATAGTTGTACTTCCTGCTAAATTATTTTGTACTATACAACTACTTACAAAAATAGGTATTCCTAAAACTTTAGGTTGTAGTGTTTTTAGGTCGTTTGTAAATTTTTGTGCTTCTATTCTCGCTCTTAAAAAACTAGCTGTCTGTTTTAAACTGTACGTTTCACGCAGAGGCCTTCTTTGTTCGTTATATAACTCATTTTCCCATACTACAGTAGCGAACTGTAATGTTATTTCTACGCCGCTAACCCAGTTATTTAGCCACCTCCATGCTTCTATTCTTTTACCCGTTATTGCTAGCGTATAAGTAATACTGTCTATAGTATATATATACTGTGTGTTTTGTATAGGTTGACCTACTTTATTTATAGTAAGTTGATGTACTAATATAGTTAGTGTCGGCATCGTTTTCGGAGCGGTCAGAGATAATGTAGTCCCTGCAGGACTGACAGATATTAGACTGCTAAGAATCTTTGTTGTTCTGTATGCGTTCCAAAGCTTTATTTCGTGTGCTTGATCTTCAACTATAAAACCAGCATCTATCGCTTTGGGTACAAGATATATAGTATTCATCATCGCATCTTCATACGCATCATATATTTTTGCATTTCTAACGCTGTGTATATCTTCTATTATGCTTTTTTGCACTGTTCCTAATAACAAACCATCTCCCGGGTCAAAAGCTGTTACTGTAGATGTACTTGAGCTAGGTATATAGTAATACCCTCCTCTATTTTGAAGCTCTAAAACATCATATATTACACCGCTAAAAGTAGCCATTTAAGCCGTCCTTATTGCAACGCCGTTCAAACCTTTGTTTGTAGCAAGAGGAGAAAACATATAAAACTCTTTTGTCCCGTTTGTAACTATTTCCCCGTTTCGCATGTCTAAAGGTTTTATACCTCTATACACCGGTAAAGTTCCTATAGGTCGATACACCGCTGAACTATCTATACAATACACAAGAGGCTTTATGAGTGGTCTTGCAAGTCCTAATTCCGCCGCCTCATTTTCGATTCCGTGCCTATAGCCCCAAAAATGATCACCATTCCACGCTACAGTTGTTGAAGTTGAAGACCCCGCTTTTATGTTTGTTATAGCTGATCTTTTTGCGGCATCAAAGTGACAGTTCTGATACGATGCGGCGGTATTAAAAGAATCAAAAAAATCTGTCATCTGCCCATTCACCCAAGATGGATTAGTGCCGCCTAAAAAAAATAAACCGTTGTATATCAGTTCATTAGAGCTTGTATCAAACAAATCAAAGGTTCCGAATCCTATATTTTGCACTTTTGAGGATGAGGCCTGCATAAAAAAACAGATAAACTTTTCATTTCCAAACATCCAAACTTTTTCGGAAAGTGAAGGTATTGTTCCTCTTGCGTAATAAGGTATCATCTCTTGCTCTACGGGGTCAGGTTGTCCGACTCCTGTATTATAGCTAGTTTGTAGAGTCCCGGCATACCAAAACCAAGAAGCCAACGGGTCAGTAAAACCACCTTTTGTACTGAACCTAAACCGTAGATTCTGAGAGCCAAAACCCGTTGAGGCGATTTCTAATACGTCTGCACCGCCCGATGCTCTTGCAAGGCTATAATACCCAGATACAGCGTTCCACCCTACCTCAGTATAATAGTAAGTTACAGACCAACCGCATGTTATAGCGAAATCTTTCAAGTTAGATAACAAGGTGTAAGAGTCTAAGCCTTCGAAGGTCTCGACATTAGCTAAAATCATTTATTCTTCCTTTACGCAAAAGTAGTCATATGGTGCGGTTTTGTATGCACTTTGAAAAACTTTATAACTGTCAGAACCTACTATAATACTGTCTCCTGACGATACAGCCGGAGAAAAACAACCGTATACATTTTCTAATCGAAATAGAAGAACTTCTTTTTCTACAGATACATTACCCGCAAAAAAATCAACCGGGGTTAATAGCACGCTTGAATCTGTACAATCCCCTATCGCCGTTGTGCTTATACCTACACCTTTTTCACTATGAGACGTATAACTATAGTTGCCAGACAGGTATGCACCATTCCGATTGTTAGATCTGTCAACGTAATTAGAATTATAATACTTAGTTGTTATTATGCTATCAAAGTCTGAGGATAAGCTGTTATAACTCTTATTTCCTGAACTACTTGCTGCACAAAGAAGAGGGTTTTGATAACTAATAGTATCTGTGTATCTTAAACCTAAACCTAAATATATTGAGCTATCTACAGTTGCAGCCGATCTTACAACAACTATAATCCTGTTTTTTGAAGAAAAGATATTGTAATTTAAATTTAACTCCGCTGTAGGGAGCTGAGGGTTATTTGTATATGCTTTGTAAGTCGTATTATATGCAGAGTTAAATATCTTATCTCTAAACAACTCATTAAAATCCGCATCGTAGTAACAAAGGCAGTCCCAAGAAAAATATAAAGCTGTAGCATACTTAGTTTCTCTAACACCTACCGTAACATTATCTTGATAGTTTTCTCCGCTGTTTCTAAAAAGCATAGTTTTTAAAAGCTCACCGGGGAAAGCGTCGCTAACTGCGTTGTTTTGTGTATTATATTCACTAAGTATTAGCCAGTCTTGCCCTTCTGCACCGTCCGTAAAAGTACAAACTATGTCATAGAGATTAGTTATTGCGTCCGTAAAAGTTATAGAAATAGCTTTCGTCGTATAATCGATACTCGAAGCAGAAATAAGAGAATGGTGATCAAAAGTGCCAAGACCGTCATCCCAAACGAAATACTCATCTATGCCGATCTTAAATCTAACATGCACTTGACCTTTTGATATGTTGCTAGATGTGCCGGTTAAAGTTGTGCTAAATACCGTTGTTGTTCCGTCTCCTGTTCCTATTACGTTTGTTATGGAAGGACTTACAACAAAATCTTTAACTTTCTGTAATACTCCTTTTCCTGTATAGGCTGCAACTATATTAGTTGTATTATCAGGAGCTGTAGAAAAAGTTAATGAGTAATCTTTCTCGCTTGTTAGTGTTCCCGCTAGGCTCGTGCCTGTAATTACACCCCCTGCCGAAGTTGTAGCTGTGTAAGGAGTTCCTCCTATAGTATAGCTTATCTCTAAACTTTCAGGAAAAATAGGATAGTTTGTTAAAGTACCCGAGAATATTAAGGTTGTTCCATCCCCCGTAGCTAAGCTATCGCCCGTAAAGGCTTTATTGCACCAATTTGTTACTGTTCCGCTCGTATAAGGCATTTTTTATCCTTTATCCGTAAACTTTTGACATAAATTCTTGTTTGTTATTTGCCAAAACATTAATAATAGTTTTCTGCCCGTCCCTAGTATTCATATACTGCTGTAATAACTCAGGATGTATCACATTAACATTATTAATTACAGGTGCTATGCTCTCCTTACTGCTACTTGCAGAGAAACCAGACATACTTCCTCCAACAACGCCGCCAGTTGCATAACCTTGTAGATTAGCAACACTATAGCCCCTAGGCTTAAAAGAAGATAGCCTGTTTCTAATTTCTCTTTCCCCTAACTTATTTACAATGTCTTTGGGGATAACAAACTCACCTTTTGTGAGTCTTGCTAGCAGTGTATCTTTTCCATTACTATCTCCCTGTACCATACCGCCTTGTGCGTATCCTGGCCGTGCAGATATTATTTTTGCAAGTTGAACACCTCCGGCAGCTGCAACTAAAGCACCTGTCGCAATCCCCATAATACCGCCTTGACCTATAGCCTCTAAAACACCTTTAGCAATATTTAGGGTCGCTGTTGCTACCGCTGCGGCTTTTTGCATAAAAAAGAATTCTTTGTTTTTTTTACCTAGAGTTTCGTACATATCCCCAAACAAATCTGCTACTTTCCCCGTAACAGACGAGTACATACCTAAAGAACCTGTCAAGGCTGCCATTTTATCTTTTTCAGCTTTTTTTGCAAGAGCGTTAAGTTCGACGGCTTGAGCGCCTCGAAGCATAGCTTCTTTCCCTAACAGCTCTTGCTTGTATTGTTCATACAAGGCGTCTTCGTTTTTCATCCCTGCTATTTTTAGTCTGTACGCCTCTAGCTCTGCGTTCTGTCTAGCTTGAAATTCTTGTAGTTCTTTCTCTTGCGTAGCTTTTAACCCTGATTGATCTGCGTTAAACTTTAAATCTAAATCTTGAGGGTTTACTCTAGCTAATAATTTTGCGTCTTGTGCTTTTGCCTCTAACGTTTTTAATGTTGCGGCTTTTGCTTTTATCCCTGCTTCTTTAATACTGTTTTCTATTTTTTTATTAACTTCATCAATCTTTGTTACTGCGTCCGCTTTTATTTTAGATATTATATCTTTCGCTTTTACTACAAGGCTTCCCCCTTCAAATTTTTGCAAGTTATCAAAGATTGGAGTATTTGCAAAAGCGGTTTTTATATCTGACGAAAAAGAAGAAAACGCTTTTTTAGAAAGTTCACTAACATCTTGTATTTTTTTTCCAAAATTTGCTTTCTTTGTCGCATCTTCTAGCTCTTTAAGTGTCTTTCCGCCTTCCGTAAATATATCGTCTATAACTCTTTTCCCGTTAAAACCTAGTTTATCTAATTCCTTCTGTCTGCTATCTGTAAAAACTTTAAATTCCTCATCTGTTGAATGTAGCACAGGAGATAACAGAGACATAGCTTTTTTAAACTCAGGGAAAAAAGTAGATAAAGTGTCAACCAGAGCCTTATTTTTTTTAAAAAGCTCTCTTAACTTTCTTAAAAAAAATAAGTTAAGCTCCTCTAAAAGCTGTTCTATATTTTCCTTTGTTGCTCTTAGCACTTCTCCAAATATAACTTTAGGAACAGCACTAACATAACTCAAAAGTTTAATCGCCCAAATTTTCAAACTTCCGTCGAATTGGGCAAGTAAAGCCGCAAGTATATTAAGCACAAGCTCTTTTGTTACTAGGAAAACTTTAACTATTAAAGCCAAAGCCGCTTGAGGGTTTTTCACCGCAAATTTTACAAAGTTAGCTATTGACTGAGTTATGTTAGCTAGAAAAGTGCCTGCATAAGCCGCAAAACTTCTTATCTGTTCTCTATTAGTTGCGAATAAGTTATTTACGTCTTTTATTATATTATTAAAAACGGGAACTATAGGTTTTAAAAAATCTAAAAAAATAAACTTTTTAAATCTTTCTAATATAGAAAAATTTAAAGTAAAAGACCTTGCCATGTTAGTTAAACTTTTATCATA
>Ga0180007_10004303_pt1 | contig 15149 bp, 15 predicted proteins | sample MM_PC_MetaG_FD_121122 | JGI IMG/M metagenome (GOLD analysis project Ga0180007, IMG submission 121122) | Groundwater microbial communities from the Aspo Hard Rock Laboratory (HRL) deep subsurface site, Sweden - MM_PC_MetaG | ecosystem: Environmental > Aquatic > Deep subsurface > Groundwater... | reverse complement strand
CGCGAGTTTACTGAAATTAAAAAATCGGTTCAAGCCATGATTACTATGATTGATAGTATTAAAATTTGTGGCGAGACTCCACCACCGGGCGGGGGAGAGATTCCACCACCAGCAGACGCAGAAACCAAACACAGCAATCATGCCGCCGAAGTTGGAACTGCAAAGACTACACTAGCTGCCCCTCCCTTAAATAGAACTTGGGTTAAAGACATGCCTACTCCTGAAGAATATGAATGCAATAGATTTGAAATTACCAATAATGCAGCCAAATTAATACCGGGAGCCGGTATCTTGGAAAAACCGGGAGGCACTAATTGCAGAGGGTACTCGGTAGATATTATTGTTTTTGATGATGGCTACACCTACGATGTAATGGATGGCACAACCACTGATGGAGCTGGACCTACGTGGGGTGCTAAAGGATGTGCTGGAGAAACTAGCGACCCACCTGGCACTTGTCCAGGACGCTTCAAACCACCCATCACATATCCTTAATCACGTTCTTCGCAGATGCAAACTAAACAAAAACAAAAGATAATCGGCGCCGTTGCCTTGTTGGCGCTTTTGTTTTTCTTTTTGCCCCAACACTTCGCCAGCGCTTCATGGTGGGATCTTCCTACTGCTAATGATCTTATCGCCTTATTTTTTCAGACAATATTCGGCCTCATTGCCGATGTCATAGGAGTAACATCAGCAGCTCTTAACTACGCGGTATCGGTCCGAGCGGGAGGGGATATTCCGGTAGTGGCAACGACATGGAAAATACTTCGAGATTTTTCCAACATGGCCTTTATTATCCTCCTCATCTACATGGCCTTCGCCACGATTTTTGACTATGGCAAATATACCTTCAAAGACATGATTGTTCGGTTTGTGATTGTTGCCGTTCTGATAAATTTTAGTCTGGTTATCGGTCTTCTGATTATTGACGCGGTCCAAGTTTTGACCAACATTTTCTTGGGGAGTATCGGCAATATTGGCGACCGCTTAGGTCAATATCTATCACCGGGAGAACTTATGCCATTACCGGGCAAGATCAGTGCTGCCAGTTTGGCTGGTGGTGGATTGGTCTCTCTGCTTTTTGCCGTCATTCTTAGCTCAATCCTTCTCTTTAGCATGCTTGTGGCCTTGGTATTCGCGTTTATTCGGGTGCCGATTATCTGGGCCCTCCTGATTGTTTCTCCTTTGGCTTGGATGAGCCATGTTTTGCCAAGTTCCGAGGGTTGGTGGAAAAAATGGTGGAATCTATTTTTTGGCTGGAATCTATTTTTGCCGGTATATCTATTTTTCATATACATAGGCCTGCTTTTCTTAAGCAAAAGAAATGAAATTATTAATTCGGTCATTCAAGTTGGAACCACCGCCAATCCGGCCAACGACCCTCTTGTTAACACGCTTACAAACGGACTTACCTTTAACCTGTTCTTCTTTTATTTTTTCGCCGCCGTGGTCATGGTCGGTGGCACTTGGGCCGCGACCAAAGTCACGAGTATGATGGGTGGCGGTTTTGAAAAAGGCCTCGGCTGGGCAAAAGGATTAGTAAAAAAAGTGCCATTGCCATATGTTGGCAATCTGCAAGCCGGAGAATCTGCTTACAACGCGCGCAGGGCACAATTCCAACAAGAAGGATTCAAGCAGGGTGGATTCATTAATAAATGGACCGGTGGCGCTGCTAATAAAATTTATGGCGGCAAAGACGCCCAATCTCGCGCTGATGCAAAAGCCGGTAGTTTCTTTGGGGTACGTGGGGCCGATTTGAAACTTCAAAAAGAATTGGTTGATCAGGCCGGAAAAGTATACCAAGATATTGAACGCCAGTTTCAAGACGGTTCAATAACAATACCGCAAATAATAGAACGAGCTACAAAATACGAGGCCACTGACTCCAACGGTTTTGCATACCGAAAACTAGCGGCAAAGGTAGGCCAACTGGACAACAACATGTTCTTATCAACCCTTCATCAACTTGCAGACAATCCTTTTGCGGCGCAAGAATTTGTGAAAGCGGCGAAAGAAGGCAAATTCTCAAAGATGAAGGGTGGAGATTTGGCCCTAATGGCCGCGGCAGCAAAGGGAAAAGACTCAAAAGGAGTTGTTTACGACTACAGCTCGCTTAAATCAAGCGTTGGCGCAAGAAGAGAAATGTACCGATACGTTCAATCAGACATAAAAGCTATTTCGGGTTTGACATATGATGGCTTTAAGGCTGGGCTGGATATATTTGGTGGACACACTACAGCTGACGGAAAAGCTTACTTAAAAGAAATAGGCAAAGTGAGACCAGACTTCGTCGCAAATTATAACCTCAGTCACCCAGACACAAGAAAAGAAGCCATCGAAGGATTTGAAAAATCTTATACATCACTGCCAACAGGGACACCAGCTCAACAAGAATACCAATTGAAGGTTAATACTCTTGAAGGGTCTCTAAAAAGTGGAGATATTAAAACCACATCTGGTATACCGCTGGATGTTTGGAAGGTTGAACAATTCCAAGAAGCATTAAAGATTTATCTTGATAGATTAAGCGAGAAAGCTCGCGTAAACTACGTCCATAGATTGGAAAAGGGCTTGCTTGACACAAAAGGTGGCGATAAAAAAATAGAAGTTTTATATACTGAGATATTGGGGAGAGGATATGATTATAAAGGAGCAACTAGAGCAGGACTTCCTCCATCAGGAAAAACTGGTTTACTAACAAAATAGCTTATGGACGAAATTTTAGACCATCAAACACAACCTGACAACCCAATAAGCGCTACTCCTTTTAGTGTTGACCTGTTTTCTCCTTCAGGCGAAAACTTTTTTGAGGAATACACAAAAAAGATTGCCCCAGTCTCGGTACCCATAAAAAATATACTAATGGATAGTTCAACGACTGATTTTGTGGAAAATTTGGGCCAAGCTTTCATCCTTAGCCTAGAGCAAAAAAACGATGTTTTGAGAATAATCAGGGATATTTTATTAGGTGACCTATCTGCTGGAGACATGACCGTAACCATCGCTAAAAAACTAACCATTAGTCAGCAAACTGCTCAACAGATTCGAGATAAGATTGTAAAAGAATTATTTGCTCCTGCGATTGAAGACATCAAAAAAATACAGAGAGAAAAGTTTCCGGACAGAGTCGGGCAGGGAAGTGTAAACACAACACGACCGACAATGTCCCAACCACCGGCACCGCCCCAGATGAAAAACGGACCACCAATTAATCAAAGCAACGTGATAGATTTAAGAAACAACCCATGACCAAAGATCAAATTCTTAAACGGCTAACGGATATCAATGTTATATATCAAGAACCTGCTAAATCATTCTCAGAACCAGAAGATAATTTTTATTGTAATATCAAAAAAGCCTGTGGCTATCCAGATATCTTAAACGCCTTGGCCGACTTGGTAGGGGAGAAGCTTCGAGACGAAGAAAATTGTATAGCAGTCTCGGGATATGGTGGTCTTCCTTTGGGTGCCGTGGTGGCTTCACGATTTAATCGGAAGTTGGTTACCGTAAGAAAAACCGAGAAAAAGTACGGGCCAAGAGGACTGATTGATGAATATGTCCCAACACAAAATGATATGATTGTTATTCTTGATGATGTTTTGGCAACCGGTGACAGTATCGGACCAGTCATAAACTCGCTACAAAATGTTGGGATAAAAATTTCTAGAGCAATTTTTGTAGTAGAGATAGAAAAAATGAAGCTGCCAATTCCATACGAATCCCTGTTTCAAATAGATGAGATTACAAATTCTGATTCCTAAGTCCTAATTTCTAATTACTATTTTATGAGATTCCAAATGCCACAATTTATTGAGACGGAAATAAAGATTGTCGGGCCTTTTACGCTCAAGCAATTCCTTTGGGTTGCCGCGGGGGCGGTATTTCTATTTTTGGATTTCAGTGTTTTCACGGGAATTATCGCCATCGTTCTTGCAATACCAATTGTGGGAATCGCGGGAGCATTCGCATTCCTAAAGATTGATAACATGCCCTTGATTAATTATTTCACCAACATGCTTTCTTTCTCTTTTGGCAGTAAAAAATATTTATACACGGACGAAACAAATCAAAATGATATACTGAATAAGCATAAATAGACTATGGCTACCCAATCTACTAAAGAACTTGTCTCCATCGCGGATATCAAAGACAGTATTGTCTTGCTTAAGAACGGTTCTTTGCGAGCGGTAATTGAAGTGACAGCCGTTAATTTTGAATTACGCTCTGAAGAAGAACAGACGGGGATTCTTCAAAATTTCCAACGTTTTTTGAATTCTATTGATTTTCCACTACAAATGATTGTGAATTCGCGCCAACTGAACATGGACGAATACCTTAAATCTGTTGATGCCATCGCCGAATCAACCACCAATGAACTCCTCAAAATTCAGGCTATTGAGTACAGCAAGTTTGTTAAAGAATTACTTGAATTATCAAATATTATGACCAAACACTTCTACGTCGTCTTGCCATTTTACGTTTACGAAACACCCAGCAAAACTGGCATTGTCGAAAGTATTAAAGGTATGTTTGGCTCATCAAAAACGGTTCAACAAATTAAACCCGAACAACTTGAGACCTACAGAACCCAGTTAATGCAACGAGCCGAATTGATTCTTGATGGCTTGATTGGTATCGGTCTAAAAGCCCGACTGATGGAAGGCCAAGAACTCAATAACCTTTATTACAGCCTGTACAATCCCGGTGAAAAAATGACCGTTGCTCCAGTAGATAAATTAGTAACCTAAAAATGGCCGAATTAACCCAACAGACACAGACTATTCCCGAAACGCTCGCCCCAGCGGCGATGTCTGTTTCTTCAAACTACATCCAAATCGGGCCAAAATTCGCTCGGACAATTTTTCTCGCCACCTATCCGCGTTACCTAAACACAAACTGGCTGTCGCCGATTATTAACCTTGACCGTGCTTTTGATGCTTCAATTTTTGTCCATCCAAAAAGCACAGCCGATGTTTTGAAACAACTTCGCGACCAACTCGCGCGCCTCCAAGCCCAAGCTATGGAAGAAGCTTCCAAGGGTAAAGTTCGCGATCCAATTTTGGAAACAGGTATGGCTGATATTGAAGCCTTGCGTGACCAACTCCAACAGGGAACCGATAAATTCTTTGAGCTCGGCGTCTATATCACGATTTACGAAAACAGCGTCAAAGAACTCAACGAGACCGAAGGCAAGATTAAGGGTTTATTGGAATACCAACTAATTTTTGCCAAGCCGGCCACTTTTCGGATGATGGAGGGTTTTAATTCCACTCTTCCGACAGACGAAGACCAACTTAATGTCCACACTTCGCTCAACACCGAACCCTTATCATCACTCTTTCCGTTTATTTCTTTTGACCTAACTTCCAATTCGGGAATCCTGTATGGCATCAACACCCACAACAATTCGCTAGTATTGTTTGATCGATTCAAACTTGAAAACTACAACTCGGTTGTCTTTGGTAAATCCGGTGGGGGGAAAAGTTACACTATTAAACTAGAGATTCTGCGTAGTCTCGTTTTTGGCACCCAAGTTTTAATTATTGACCCCGAAGATGAATATAAATATCTGGCCGACACGGTTGGCGGTTCACCTGTTAAGATTTCTATCAATTCCGACCAACATGTCAACCCATTTGATTTGCCGGCACCAAAAGAAGGGGAGTTGGGGGCCGACATCTTCCGTTCTCATATTCTTGACCTTTCCGGCCTGATGAAATTGGTTCTCGGCGAGCTCACCCCCGAGGAATCAGCTATTCTTGATGAAGCTCTCATCCAGACCTATGCCATCAAAGATATCTCGCCCGAATCAGACTTCACCAAGTTGCCACCGCCAGTCTTGGGCGATCTTCAGAGTATTCTTGAGGGCTTAACTGGCGCGGAATCAATGGCAACGCGTCTCAAAAAATATACTTCGGGCACCTTTGCTGGATTTTTAAACCAACCGACCAATGTCCCGCTTGATAACTCCATGATTGTTTTTGGTATCCGCGATATGGAAGAAGAACTTCGCCCGATTGCCATGTATCTTATTTTAAATTTCATTTGGGTCAAAGTTCGCCGAGATATTAAACAGCGTATTATTCTTGTTGATGAAGCATGGGTCTTGATGAAATACGAGGTCGGCGCCAATTTCTTATCCAATATCGCCAAGCGTTGCCGTAAATATTTCACGGGTTTAACTACAATTTCCCAAGACATTCCCGATTTCCTCGCCAGTCCCCAAGGTAAAACAATCCTTACCAATTCCTCAATTCAAATCTTAATGAAACAATCACCAGCCGCCATTGATATTGTCCAGCAGACTTTCAATCTCACCGACGCCGAAAAATTCTACATTTTGGAAGCCCGTGTCGGCTTCGGTTTGTTCTTCCTCGGTCAAAACCACATCGGCATCCGCATCGTCGCTTCCTACGCCGAAGATCAAATCATCACCTCCGACCCGCGCCAAATTCTTGAGATAGAAAAAGCCAAAGAAGAATGGGCTAATATCCAAAAATAATCATGAATCTAGATGTAGACGAAGATATGATCAAGCTGAATCTTGACCAAGAGCGTCAAGCTTATCAAGCCCGTCTTCAAGAAGAGCAAGAGGAACGAGAACCGGGAACAACAGGAACGGAGAAAATGGGGTTATTACTTTTTCTGCCACTTTTATTCCTTTGTATTATTGGGGATTTAATTGATATCTTTACCGCAGGAACGATTGGCTGGCTCATTGGTCTTTTTATTGACGGGATTCTACTAATTACAATCGGCCTTACCCGAGCAGGACGCAAGCAATTCGTACGAGTGCTTATTGGGGTATTCGGAGACTCCTGGCCTTTTCTGGCGATTATGCCTTTTAGGACAGCGGGATTAGTCTGGGCTTTTATCAGTTCGCGTAGTAAGATTGCTAAAAAGGTTTCGTCTGTGACTAAAAAAGTCGTTTAATATGGCAAACCAAAAACAACTCATTATTCTCATAATTATCACGGCTTCGCTAACCTCTTTTTTGGCGGGCTATTTGTTGACTCAACCATCTAGACAAAACGCTGACATACTCCAGCAACAGCGAGGGGCTTTGATTGATCGCTTTAGTGGCATCAATGGCTCCACGCCCACTCCGTTACCACCGGGACTGCTTCAGGCGAGCACCGACACGACTCTGGCCCCCACCAACGCCCCCGACAGCAATGCTATCCTCTATTATCATCCCGCCAGCGGATACGTTTCAAAACTCGAACTCGAAACAAGAACCAACACCACTATTTCTACTGCCCAATTACCCAATCTCACTGGCGTCATCTGGTCACCCAACAAAAACCGAGTGATTACGGTGTCCCGAAGTTCAACCGGTCCGATTTATAAATATTTCGATTACACCACTCCCCAGAATGGCTCACTAGGCGCCAACATTAAAGATGCAATCTTTTCTCCAAATAGTCAGCGTGTGGCCGTAGTCCGTTCGGCGGGAGGCGATAGTGTTATTGAAATTACCGACCTCGCTGGTAAAAATGGAAAAACTATTTTAAAAACCCGCCTCAACAACATCAAGCTTTCGTGGCCAAATGATAACTATCTCTCGTTCGTTGCCAATGACGCCGATTCTGGTTCTCAAAGTCTTTATATCATTTCCGAGGATGGTAACTTACGCCAGTTGCTGAAAGGGGAGGATGTTTTGATTGTCCGCTGGTCACCCGATGGAACAAAATTTTTATACTCAATTCAAAAAGATGAAGAAATAGAGTTGCGAGTTTTCGATGTTGCTTCCAGACAATCCCAACCCTTACCAGTTAATACTCTGGCCAATACGTGCGCTTGGTTACTCGACCAACGCTCAACTATCTGCGCTATTGAAAGCCAAGGTCAGACATCTATAAATCAGGTTGTCTTAGCCGGAATGACCAATGAAATATTATTCTCTAATCTAATTATTTCCCCCAAAGAAGTTTTCATGTCCCATCTCGAAGATTTTCTAGTCATTATCAGCGCCAGCGACCAAAGTATCTGGGCCCTCAAGCTCACCGACTAATTTGTAACCATTCCTCGTCCGCCAGACCCCTTCAAAATCACCCGCCTCCTACTGGAGCAGGGCACTGCGCTCCTCTTCAGTCGCTTGCTGTGGAGCAGGATTAAAAGAGAGATTCTTTTCTAGAATCTCTCTTTTAATAACCTTGGCTCCTGCGAGAGCTTTTTGAGAGAGGTCTGGGCTTCCGAGGAACTTGGGACGCTCATCGAAATACACATTACCTGAATCGTGGTTTTGTAGAGCTGAAGATTACTTACCATGGAGGGTCTATAAAATTTAAAAAAGAAGAAGCCGTCGCGAGGTGCAACGGCCTTATTTCCGAAGCGGCTATTGCCGCGGTTTTGGAAAATTGTGCCGACTCTTATCCCAGTCGGTCTTTGGGACGGCTTATGCCGTGGGTAGGAACAAGTGGGAACCCTATACATGTAAGCCGCCGGGCTCCCTTAAAAACGGCGCTAGATACCAAAGTTGGACCCTCAATTTACAAGTAAGCAACAACTGAAGTTTTCTAGGATGCAGGGTCCAGCAGGACCTGTACTCACTTCAGTATCTTAAGTATACTCCCTTTTGATACTTAAGTCAAGCCCCTGTAAAAACGGGCCAAAACAAGGGGTTTTTAATGAGCGGGGGCAACCTAATTTTTCTCACCCCGCAGGCAAGGAAATCTTTGAAAGCGAAATCGTATTGATTCAATAATCATAGGTCAAGCCGCTTAGCTTTAGCTAAGCCTAGGTAGAGGCGCGGGTTACCTGTGATTATTGAGTATCAATACTGATTGAGATGAGAAGATTTTTGAAGCCGAGGACCAGGGAGAAAAATTAGGTTGCCCCCGCTCGTTACGAGCGATAGGGTTTGACGACGATACGGCGTTGGGGTTCTTGGCCAATACTCTCGGTGGTGACATCAGAGATGGAGGCGAGCTCCATGTGGACGATACGACGCTCGTAAGGGGACATGGGGGTAAGGGCTTCGGCGCGTTGGGTGTTGCGGACCCTTTGAACAGCTTCCTGGGCCAAAGCTGCGACATAGGTCGCTCGGGATTTCTTGTAATCATTGACATCAACGAATAAGGTGAGAGTTTCGCCTTGCTTCAAGAACAGACTTCGGACAACATGTTCTAGGGCTTGGAGGTTCTGGCCATTTTTGCCAATCAGAAACTTGGCGTCTTCGGGCGCGGAAATAGAGGCCACGACAGTTTCCTTGTTACCAGCCATTTCTTCGCGAACCTCAATCTCGCACACCACATTCATGGGCGCAATAATCCGCTTGATGGTTTCGGTGATATTATTCTTTTGTTCGATGGTAATGCTCATTTATTTGGCATCCCAGTATATCTTCTTCGGCTGGCTTCCAGCCCTTAGTTATTCGCTTTACGAATAACTGGCCGAAGTAGTATTACTGGGCTTTTCTAAGATAAAGCTGTTCTCCAATCGAAAACAGTGTCGTGGCTATCCAGTATAATATCAGACCGGCCTGAAGATTCCAACCGATAATTACAATCATGACGGGGAAGAAATACAACATTTGAGTATTAAGGGCGGACATTTGAGGATTGGCGACGCCACTGGACTTCATGTAGGCCATGCTTTGCTTGGCCTGAACAAACTGCAAAACACCGGCTAGCACCGCTAGGAAAATATTCCGGCTCCCAATGTTTATGAAACCAAGAAACAAGGGATTAATGGTACCGGGATTAGACACAAACGGATAGAGCAGTGAGAAACTTTGAGGATTTAGGCCGGCGATAAAAACCTGATAGAGGGCGATTAAAATCGGGAGTTGAATCAATAATGGCAAACAACCAGCAATGGGATTGATGTTGTGTTCTTTATAGAGTTGCATCATTGCCGCGCCTTGAGCGGTTTTATCGTTTTTATGTTTTTCTTTAATCGCCTGAATGTGGGGATTAATAGCATTTAAAGCCCTTTGGGAACGCTGGGATTTTATAGAAAGCGGGAAGAACAAAAAGCGAATTACGACAGTGAGAGCAATGATTCCAAGACCCAAATCGTGTTTGGGCATAAAATTTGAAATAAAAATCAACGCGTTAAAAAGCGGGATGTAGAGAATAACCTTGAAGAATGCAAATATTGAACTCATTATGGATAATCAACGCCTCCAGAGGCAAATGGGTTACAGCGAATAATACGACCGAAGGCCCTGTAAGAACCTTTAATAACCCCATATTTTTGAATTGCCAGCTCGGCGTACTCGGAACAGGAAGGATGAAACTTGCAGGTGGTATAGGTGAATCCGGGCACTTGAGCCAAACGAAGCCACGTTGTCACTCGACGATAACCCCGAAGAAGAAACAGGACAGGATTCATATAAACCGAGCCCGACGCAAGGTGGCAATAAAATCATCCCGAACAACCATTGGGTCTGTCGGAATGTTTTTCGTTACCACTACTACAGTATCGCATGACGGCATATTGGGCAAGCGAGCTGGCCAGATAACGTCGACTAAAAGTCTTCGGACCTTGTTCCGAAACACCGCTTTGGACGCAAATTTTGTGGCAATAATAAAACCGAAACGAGGATATCCTCGGGAAGATGGAAGTGACTTTATAAACAAAAAGGTGCCGTTTAAGGCTTTTCCTTTTTTAAAAACAACATCAAAGTCCTTTTTATTTTTTAGACGGTTCTTGGTGGGGAGAGCCATTGAAAAGGCCTAGACTGTCAGACTTTTGCGACCCTTGCGTCGACGACGAGCAAGAACGGTCCGACCGTTTTTGGTGTGCATCCGAGACAAAAAGCCATGCTTTCTTTTGCGCTTGGCTTTTTTGGGTTTGTAAGTGAGGGCGAGTGATTTCGACATGGGTGAGCTGATTAATTTATTTAAGTATAGCTAAAAATGGAGCAGGGGTCAATCCCCACACTCACTTAGTAATTACCACTTCGTGGTGACTGTATATTTACTAAGTGAGTGTGGGGATCAATCCCGCCGAAACAATACTAAAAAATATTTTTGACATAACATCAACATCCCACATCTCGCTTGCAGGCTTTTATGTGCGGGGTCAATATTTACCCCCACACTCATTAAGTATATATTCCACAGAACGAGCTTTAAAAAATATTAGACCATAATATTTAATGAGTGTGGGGGTTTACTATTTTTTTCCAATTGCTATACCGAGTAGTAGAACTTTCGAGGGTAGGGAAGGGAAAGTCAAAAGTTCACTACTCGGCAAGCCACACAGAACAGCTACGAAGACTTATGAACACCATATCCACTAGTCAATGCTTCTTAAAAAATTTATTAAGTATAATGAACCTGTAATTATCCCGCGACCAATGACAAACGAAGAATTGTGGAAAGCTGTGCTTGGTGAAATGGAACTATCGCTTACGCGCGCTAATTTTATTACGTGGTTTAAAAACACCACTATTGTTGCTCGCGACACCAGTTCCATTGTTGTTAGTGTTCCTAATGGATTTATAAAGGAGTGGCTCGAAAATAAGTTCAATAAAAAGATTCTCCAATCAATTCGCGGCTTGACCCCTGAGATTCGAGAAATAAAATACTCCATTGGAAAACCAAAGATGGAATTTGTGCGCCAAGACATATCTAGGATTATTCTCGAGAAAGAGCTGGAGGAAAAGACAAATATTATTCCCGCCGATACTGACGTTGATCACACTACCAATCTTAATAAACGCTATTCTTTTGATACATTCATTGCCGGATCAAGTAATGATATGGCTCACGCGGCCTGTCTCGCGGTCACCAAAAACTTGGGTAAGGTTTATAACCCTCTTTTTATCTACGGCAATGTTGGTTTAGGTAAAACCCACTTAATCCAAGCGGTGGGAAACAAGGTTGCGGAAAATAAGGACCGTAAAGTGCTTTATCTTCAAGCCGAACGTTTCGCGGCCCAAATCGTTGAAGCAATTATGAATCGCACCATTGAAGAACTTAAGGGTCAATATGCCAAGCTTGATCTCCTTATTCTAGACGACGTTCAATTTATCGCCGGCAAAGTAAAAGCCCAAGAAATAGTTTTCTCAACATTTAATGAGCTCTACGGAAAAAACAAACAGATCGTTTTGTCATCAGATCGACCACCAGCGGCCATCCCTACACTTGAAGAACGTCTCCGGTCTCGGTTTGAGGGTGGTATGATTGCTGATGTTGGAATTCCCGACATGGAAACTCGGTTGGCAATTTTAAAACAAAAATTGATTGGTAAAAATGTTGAATTAAGCGAGGAAACACTCTTGTATATCGCCACCCACATGCAAAAAAATATTCGAGAATTAGAGGGTGCCCTTAATAGAGTGGTAGCTTTTACTCAAATCTACAACAAGGCGCCTGATATTAAAGAGGTAAAAAATATTCTTAACACCTACTTAAGCGCGCCATACCGAAAAACTTCACCTCAAGTAATACTAAAGACTGTTGCTGATTTTTATAACATTTCTGCCACCGATCTTATAAAAAGAAGTCGTAAAAAAGAGATTGTTCGTCCTCGGCAAGTGGCAATGTTTTTGTTGCGCGATGAAACAAAGCTCTCGTTTCCTGAAATTGGTCAAAAACTTGGAGGAAGAGATCACTCGACAGTTATCCATGCTTGTGAAAAAATAAGAACAGAATCGACTGTTGATGAGTCTATTAAGCAGGAGTTGGTTCTTATTAAAGAACGTGTCTATAACTCCTTTGATAAATAGGGGATAATTTGTGGATAAGACCGTTTTCGAAAAGAAACCCAACAAAGTATCCCCAAAATATTCCTCACTACCCCTTCTTTATCCACAATTTCCATAAACAAAAACCTGTTTAGAATTCTTGTTTCAATAACAGTTTTTGATAAGAATTTAAAAAGTTGTTCACCTGTCCACACCCCTAATAAGAATAATAAGAATATAAACTTATAATATTTATTTATTATGAAAATAATTGTTACTCAAAAAAATCTTAAACGAGCTATAAATTTAGTGGAAAAAGTTGTTTCAAAAAACACATCTCTTCCTATTTTGGGAAATATATTACTCAAAACCGAAAATGGTCGATTACGATTGTCCGCGACAAATTTAGAGTTGGGTATCAACGCTTTGGTTGGAGTGAAAATAGAAGAGGTGGGAGAAATTGCCATCCCAGCGAAAATCTTCTCCGATTTTATAAACACAGTTCAGGATGAGAAGGTTACTTTTATAACCAAAAACAACATCCTTACTATTAATACAGAACACTATAAAACAAATATTCTTGGATTTGATCCGAAAGATTTTCCTATAATTCCAAAAATAAAGTCCGAGCCTATTGTTTCAATGGCTACCAAAACACTAAGAGGGGCATTAATGAGAGTAATAGATTCAATGGCTACTTCTGAAACGCGACCTGAATTGGCAGGTATCTTTTTACAAATTAAAGAAAAGCAATGTATATTTGTTTCTACAGATATTTTTAGGTTAGCTGAAGTTATTCTTCCTGTTTCAGAATCCGGTTCCATCTCGGTTATTATTCCTCGAAACACGGTTACCGAGTTGGTGCACATGTGTAATGATATTGATGGTGACGTTCAAATTAAATATACCGATAATCAAATTGCTTTTGTTGGTGAAGACGTTGAACTTGTTTCTCGGATAGTGGATGGCACATATCCACCATATAAAAATGTTATTCCCGAAAAGTTTGTGTCTCGAGTTTTAATCAAACACAATGAAATAGAAAACAGTATTCGGCTTGCGGGTTTGTTTGCTTCCAGTATTTCAGACATTAAGATTGCCTGTACTGAAAACAAACTAACAATTACTGCGCGAAATAACGACAAAGGCGAGATTGAGACCGACATACCAGCTGTTCTTAAAAATGAACCCTTCGAAGTTTCTTTGAATTATAGATATATCCTTGATGGTCTCAAAAACATGCCCGGCAATGACGTTATTATTGAATTTACAGGAGCCGGCAGTCCATTGATTATGCGTCCCAGCGATGACAAGTCTTTTATATACCTTATCATGCCTCTTAGAAACTAATGTTTCGAAATATTCAAAACCGCTTCACACAGCGACTCGAAAATATTAAAAATAGAACTCAGTCCCAAACCGGACTCGAAAACAATATTCGATTTTTTTTGGTTCAAGAGTTTGGTCCTATTGGAGAATCGTTGAGTTTTAAAGTCTCTCAAGAAAATAAAAAAATCAATATTAAGCTCCAAAACAAAACAGCGGCCAACGAGCTTGTTTTGCGAAGTGGTAAACTTAGAGAATTATTACGAACCCATGACAACAAGATAGAAACCGTCAATATTTATTAGGGTTGTGGGGTTGGGGTCGGTGTGGGGGACGGGTAATTTCCATATAACCACTCGCCATAGGTATTAAGGACGGGCCAGTCCCAGTTTGTAAACTGAGGATCATTGTTTGGGTTTGATGGTATTGGACCAAGAGGATCACTTCTATCAACATAATAAAGGATATTATGATACTGTGTTGGTCCACCATCTGGAGGCGTGTAAGCATTGCTACCGTTGAGCATAATCTTTGAGGAAGTTACTGGTTCTGGTTGGGGGAATGGCTCGTGGGGGAATGTGGCTAGGGCTTTAGCCATAAATTCGTGCCACATAGGACCCGCGGCGCTAATACCCGCGCCAGCGGCAGTCATTGATCTGTTGTCGTTATTGCCAGTCCAGACTACCGTGGAAACAGAGGGACTGAAACCAACCACCCAACCATCTCTGTTATCTTGGGTGGTTCCAGTTTTTGCCCCGACTTCATAGCCCGGAAAATAAAGAGAGTTGTTGTAACCAAACACCGCCGCCCGGGCCGAATTGTCTGACAAAATGTTGTCCATAAGTCTGGCTGTTTGGGTGTCTAGGACGCGTTGTGGTTGATCTTGGGCCTCTTCAAGAACGTTTCCGCTCGCATCTTCCACGCGCTGAATAATACGCCATGGATTTCGAATACCATCATTTGCGAAGACACCATAAGCTGATGCTAAATCTATTGGATGAACTTCAGCTCCACCCAAAACAAGAGATAAGCCATAGCGATCCGGTTGGGTCAGTGTGGTGATACCCATTTGCTGGGCCAGATTTATAGTGTCAGAAATACCCGCAAGGTAAAGGGTTTTTACGGAAGGAATGTTAAGCGACTGGTCAAGGGCTTGGCGAAGAGTGACTGCTCCACGGAAGAT
>Ga0180007_10004302_pt1 | contig 15151 bp, 13 predicted proteins | sample MM_PC_MetaG_FD_121122 | JGI IMG/M metagenome (GOLD analysis project Ga0180007, IMG submission 121122) | Groundwater microbial communities from the Aspo Hard Rock Laboratory (HRL) deep subsurface site, Sweden - MM_PC_MetaG | ecosystem: Environmental > Aquatic > Deep subsurface > Groundwater... | reverse complement strand
CTGGCCCGAGTAGACCAGGTTGCGTACATCATTCAAGGCATCGAAATTACGGATATGGGTCATGCCGTGTTTCTTGAACATCCTGGCGTGAAGCTCAATCATATCCCTGGGCTGGGCTGAAAGGGCGACCACATTAATGCCCCGGGCAAGGGTCTGAAGATGGGCTTTAGAGCCGGCAGCCTTCCGGAAACGGTCCATCATGGAAAAGGCGGATTCACCGCAGTACATGAACAGACTCTGAAACCGGGCGCCTCCCCCGGCTTCCAAATGATGAATCCCGGCTTCCACAGCAGCTTCCACAGCCGGAAGAAAATCATCTGTCAGTGCACGGGCACCGAAAACAGATTGAAATCCGTCCCGCAACGATGTGTCCATAAATTTTATTTTTTTCATTGATATCATTCCTGGTATTGATTATGAATATTGTATCCGCTCTTATCCTTTGGCAGATATGGTGAATGGTCTATGGTTATCTTAAACGTCCTGTGCGTGCTTTATGGGCTGCAATTGCAGCACTGATAATGGCAGTCAGTTTCCGGTTATCATCAGGAGGGTTTTCTTCCTTAACGCTTGAAGGCCTGTGAGAGGTGAACGATGTCGCTTCTTTGTCTGTGTATTGTTTAAGCAGTTTTGTTGAAAGATGGATAAGCATGAGCAGCAGTGCAAGAAAAGAAAAAACCACTGTCATCCCCAGCATTGTTAATTTTAATCCTTGAACAATCATAGAACTTTTTTTCTCCGGAAAATTAATCTGTCATAAAATAATATAATCGTAGATAATCAGATACCTGAAATTTGCCTTAAAGTAAAGTGGGCAGATCCAAAAATTAAGTTTATCAATTTGTTTGACAAGCCGGCCATGAATGGATAAAAGGGTTTAGAAGAAACAGATAATGTATTTTTAAAAAGATATTGAGGAGCACAGTGTTCAGGCATGAAAAAATACGCTAAAGAGATTATGGCAACCACGTTTGATACGGTAGAGTCTGATGCACCTGTTGTAAAAGCCATTCAAATGATTTCAAATGGCAGGATCAGGGAAACCGGTGACAAGACCATCAGTCTGTTGGTTCTTGATAGTGTTAAGATGTTTGTGGGAATCATCACCATGACGGATATTCTTTATCACCTTCGGCCTGATTATCTGAATTATGGGATAAGTGGCGAGGAGGTCGCCTGGACCGAGCAGTTTGACCTGGCATTGAAGCGCATCAAAGAAAAACGAGTATGTGAGATTATGAGTACCAATATCGTGGGGGCGTCTCCTGATGAGCACCTGATGGTGACCTTGGACCGGATGGTTAAAAACAAATACCGAAGGTTACCCGTTCTGAACAATGGAAGACCAGTCGGGGTCGTCTATCTTGCAGATATTTATTATAACTTTTTTTCTAAACCTTAGATCAAAAATAACATCTCGAATCTGAAAGATCATTGGCAGATCAAGACAGAATTGCACAACAGGGGGATACCCTGCAAGGTCTAAGCAAGCAGATCCAAAGCAAATCTGACCAAGGTTTCCACGCCCACCAATAACAGCGACTCATCAAAATCAAATTTTGAATTGTGCAGGGGTGCACAATCCTTAAATCCTGAGCCTATGAAAAAATAACACCCTTTTGATCGTTCAAAGACAAAGGACATGTCTTCGCCGCCCATGGTTGATTCAGGTTCTTTGATATTGTCCTGCCCCACCACGGTGATCATGGCCTTTTTCATGAGTTCAACCATGTCAGGATCATTCTCAAGGGGGGGGTATCCATGGGTGAATTTAAATTTATAGGAAGCCCCCATGGACTGGCATACCCCTTTGATTACAGGTTCCATTATCAAGGGAAACTCACTCCAGACGTTTCTGTCAAATGTCCTGGTAGTACCGGTCAGCAAGGCTTTTTGCGGTATGATATTCGGTGCATCCCCAGCGTGAAAAGAGGCGATGGTCACAACAGACGGGGTCAACGGATTGATCTTTCGGCTAACCACCCTTTGCAGGGCATTGGCCACCTGAACGGCTGTATCCAGCGCATCCACACAAATGTGGGGCATGGCCCCGTGGCCACCCCTGCCCGTGATTTCAATTTCAAAAATACTGGTGGCTGACATTAAAATGCCGGATTTCAGCCCCAGGGTACGGGCCGGCAGATTAGGCCATAAATGACAGGCCACTGAATGGTCTACATGTGGATTCTCCATGATCCCGGCTTCAATCATTGGCTTGGCCCCGCCGGGAAATTCTTCGGCCGGCTGGAACATGAATTTGATATTGCCTGAAAACTGGTGTTTGAGCCGGGCCAGGATGCCTGCTGTCACCAGTGCCATGGACATGTTCCCGTCATGACCACAGGCATGCATCATATTGTCATGGGTGGAAGAAAATTTGAGCCCTGTTTCTTCCTGAATCGGCAGGGCATCCATATCTGCCCGGATGATAAGGGTTTTCCCCGGCTTTCCCGTTTTTAAAAGTCCCACCACACCCGTTCCTGCAATACCCGTGGTCACCTCGAGTTCGGGTATGGTATGCAAGTGATCTGCCACAAATTTAGCGGTTTTTGTTTCTGAAAATCCTTTTTCCGGAATTTTATGAAGGGCTTGACGGATAGCGGCAATATTGGTTTTTTCTGTATCAATCAGTGTCTTTATGTGTGTCATAAAAAAGGCTCCAGAAATTATGGGTAAAGGTGGCAGGCGATCCAGTGATCCGGTTCAATTTCCCGGTAAACAGGCCGCGTTCGACATTTGTTCATTGCCATGGGACATCTGGGATGAAATGTGCACCCTTCAGGCGGATCAAGGGGGCTTGGCACATCTCCTGACAGAATGATTTCATGTTCCAGACTTACCAGGGGATCGGGTATGGGAACGGCTGACAGCAATGCTTTTGTATAGGGATGGAAAGGCGTTTCATACAGTTTTCGATCAGATGCCAGTTCAACAATCCGTCCCAGGTACATCACGGCCACCCGGTGGGAAATATATTCGACCACGCTTAAATCATGGGCAATAAATAAATAGGCAAGATTCATTTCCTGTTGAAGATCCTTCAGCAGATTGATGATCTGGGCCTGGATGGACACATCCAGGGCAGATACGGCCTCATCACAGATGATCACTTCCGGGTTTACGGCAAGCGCTCTTGCAATACCGATGCGCTGGCGCTGTCCCCCTGAAAACTCATGGGGGTACCGTCCCATATGGGCCGGCCGCAGTCCAACCCGGTTCATCAATTCTGCCACCCGTTGCATGATTTCAGATTTGGAAATGGTTTCATAATTTTTAATGGGCTCGGCAATAATCTGGCCCACATTCATTCTGGGATTCAGGGAGGAAAAAGGGTCCTGAAAAATAATCTGTAAGGATGTCCTGGTTTTGCGCAAGGTTTCCTTATCCATTTTTCCCAGGTCGTTTCCCTTAAAAAAGACCTTTCCTTCCGTAGGTGTGGTCAGTCTCAGAACAGACCTTCCCACGGTTGTCTTTCCGCAGCCGCTTTCCCCGACGATTCCCAGTGTTTCTCCGGAATTCAGGTGAAAACTCACCCCATCAACCGCCTTTACATGGTTGATGGTTTTTTGGAAAAAACCTTTTTTAACAGGATAATATTTTTTTAAATTTTCAACTTCTAAAACAGGCATTGGATCAATTTCCTCTCTGAACGGTCTCACCCTGGCCTGGTTCTATGGAGTCAGCCAATGGTTTTTGCCCGGAATCCGTAATTGCTTCATACTCATCAGATGCCAGCCAGCAGGCCACCCGACGATTTCCATTAAAATGGATAAGAGGGGGGGATTTTTTTTTGCAGATATCCATGGTCTGACTGCACCGGGGGTGGAAACTGCATCCCTTTGGCATGTGTAACAGATTGGGCACAATACCGGGTATCTCATTGAGCCGGGTCTTTATATGTCTGGTGATGATGGGGATGGATTTTAACAATCCTTTGGTATACGGATGCCGGGCATCATGGAACAATTCCACCACGGGCGCTTCTTCCACCAGCTGGCCCGCGTACATGACCACAACCCGGCTGGCCATCTGGGCCACCACCCCCAGATCATGGGTGATCAGGACAATGGATGTATTTGATCCTTTTTTCAGATGCTCCAGAAGCCTTATAATCTGGGCCTGGATGGTCACATCCAGAGCCGTTGTGGGTTCATCGGCAAATATGAGACGGGGATTGCAGCACAAGGCCATGGCGATTACGACTCGCTGGCGCATTCCTCCGGACAATTTATGGGGGTATTGGCCGGCTCTCATTTCAGGAGAGGGAATCTGGACCATTTCCAGCATGTGTATGGCTTTTTCCCATGCTTTGTCTTTATCCAGTTTTTCATGGAGACGTAAACTTTCCGCGATCTGTTCCCCCACCGTTAAAATCGGATTCAATGATGTCATGGGTTCCTGGAAAATCATGGAAACAGCGCTGCCCCGGATCATCCTCATTTCCTCGGGATCCATGCTGAGCAGGTTTTTTCCCTCAAATTCCACCCGTCCCTGGATGGTGGTCATGGAGGGATTCAAAAGCCGCAGCACGGAAAGTGCGGTCACGCTTTTACCACATCCGCTTTCGCCGACAAGGCCCAGGGTTTCGCCGGGAAAAACATCAAAATCGATCCCGTCCACGGCAGTGATGATGCCGTCATGGGTGTGAAAACGGGTTTTCAGCCCTTTGATGGAAAGAAGCGGGTCTGAATTGGGTTTCATATCTTGCTCCTAGGGTCAAAGGCATCCCTTAAGCCGTCTCCCAGCAGGTTAAAACTTAAAACTGCCAAAAAGATGGCTATTCCGGGAAAGGTTGCGACATGGGGTTTGCCCATCATATAGGCCCGTGCTGATCCCAGCATGGATCCCCATTCAGGTGTGGGCGGTTGAACGCCGATTCCCAGAAACCCTAAACCGGCAGCAAATAAAATAGCCGTTCCCATACCCAGGCTTGTCTGAACAATGATGGGGGCCATAACATTGGGCAGAATGTGGCGAAAAATAATGTGCCTGTCCTTTGTACCGATTGCCCGGGCCGCTTCTACATACACCTCTTCTCTTACGATGAGAACACATCCCCTTACCAGCCGGATATACAGGGGCACCATACTGATTCCGATGGAGATTACCGTGTTGTTCAACCCAACCCCGAGGATGGCCACCAGGGCCAGGGCCAGCAAAAATCCGGGGAATGCCAGCATCATATCCGTAAATCGCTGGATGATAAAGTCTGTTTTTCCCCCATAATAGCCTGATATAAGGCCCACGGGTACACCGAATATAAGACCTACTCCCACCACTCCCACGGCAATCATCAAAGAGATCCTGGACCCGTAAAGGATGCGGCCGAGAATGGACCGGCCCAGTTCATCCGTCCCCAGAAAATACTTTGCAGAAGGAGGAGAAAGGGAAGCCATCAGGTTGGGTGCGGAAGGATCGCCCCTGAACAGAACCGGGGCACCCAGGGCGCACCCGATATAGATTAAGAGGAAAATTCCGCCCACAAGGGCGGCTTTATTCCGTTTAAGCTTGGCCCAGCCACGGCTGGAAGAGGATTTAATCTCCTCTGACGGATCAGTTTCATTTTTTTTTGTATTCATATACAGCTCATTCATAACGAATTCTTGGATCCACAAACGCATAGGCCAGGTCAACCACAAGGTTGACCAGGGTATAGAGCAGACCGAAAATCAAGATACTGCCTTGAATCATGGCATAATCCCTGGCCAGGATAGAATCGACAATGAGTCGGCCCAGTCCGGGCCAGGCAAACACGGTTTCCGTTAACACAGCCCCGCCCAGAAGCAGTCCGAATTGAAGTCCCACAACGGTGATGATGGGAATCAATGCATTTTTCAGGGCATGCTTGATAATGATCACGTTCTCCTTTAACCCTTTTGACCGGGCCGTTGTTACATAATCCTGGGCAAGGACCTCCAGCATGCACGACCGGGTCATCCTTGCGATAAAGGCTACCACAAAGGAAGCAAGGGTGATTGATGGCAGGACCAGGTGCTTCCAGGTACCGATACCGCCGGCAGGAAGCCATTGCAGAATCACAGCGAATCCGATCATCAGCATGATCCCCAGCCAGAAAACCGGCATGGAAATTCCAAAAAGCGAGGCAATGGTCACCAGATAATCCACCCATGAATAGGGCCTGACCGCTGCAATGACCCCGGCCGGAATGCCAAAGGCACAGGCCAGGGTAATTGCGCACACAGCCAGAACCAGGGTGTTCGGCAACCGTGCCCATATCTCCTGGATCACTGGATTTTGTGTTCGGGCCGACCGGCCCAGGTCCAGGTGAAGCAACCGGTTCAAAAAAGATGCATATTGAATATGGATTGGCTGATCCAGTCCCATCTGGACCCTTATGATTTCAACATCTGCAGGGGATGCCATCTGGCCTGCCAGCACCTGGGCCGGATCTCCGGGAAGCATCCTGAGCATGAAAAAAAGCAGCAGGGTGATCCCCAGGAGAACCGGGATAATGGCCAGTAACCGTTTTAACAGAAAATTGATCATGGGTGTTGATTATTCCATGGTGATATAGGTTGGATAAAATTTTTCCGTCGGCGTAACCACCAGGTTTTTGATCTTGCTGGAATAGGCCAGGACAAATTTTTCAACATGGAGCCAGATCCAGGGGCAGTCCTCCCAGACAATCTCGGACGCTTGCTTGAGCAATGCAAAGCGTTTATTGGTATCCAGTTCTTTTCTGGAGGCCTTCATGATTTCATCATACACGGGATTGCTGTAAAAGGCAGATCCCAGTCCCTTGGGCGGGTTGACTTCTGTTGTAAACTGACCGTAAAGGCCCATGTCTGCATCCAGGAACAGGGGACCCCAGCCTAGAAGGAAGACTTCCAGTTCAGTTTCTTCAATGGGTTTTAACAGGCCTGCAACATAGGTGGGCCAGTCATAGGTTCTCAGTTCCACTTTTACGTCAATGGCCTGGAGATAGGCCTGGACCACTTCTGAAACTTGTTTGTCAAACAGGTATCGGCCATTGGGGGTTCTCATGTTAATGGTTTTGGAAAAATCAAAATTGGCTTCTTTTAACAATTGCTTGGCTTTTTCCGGATTATAATCATATTGGTGATCCATTTTGACATAGCCAAATACTTTGGGTGATACGGGACCGTCCATTGGCTGGGCAGTATTGAACAAAATCCGTTCCACAATGGCTTTTTTATCAATGGCATAATTGAAGGCCTGACGGACCTTTTTATCCATGGTCACCCCTTTTTGACAGTTGAGACCCATGAAAATGGTTCGGGTATCAAGGGGCATTTCCACAGTAATATTTTTCTGAGCTTGAAGATTTGCCACATTGGAAGGCAACGGTTTGTAGCAGATATCAATTTCACCGGTTCTGAGCATGGCTTCCCGGGTGGTATCTTCAGGGACAATTTTAAAGGTGATCTTGTCAACCGTGGGGGTTTGTCCCCAATATTTTTCATTCCGGGTGAGCACGATTCTATCCCCTTTAACCCATTCGCTGAGAACATAGGGACCTGCACCAACGGGATGCTGGCGCACATCCTCGCCATACGTTACCAACGCTTTCGGACTGATGGGAGAGACAAGAGCCATGGACATGCTGGCATTCAAAGGGGCAAAGGCATACTTAAGGTTCAACTGGACGGTGTAGTCATCAATTTTTATACATTCTTTTACCATGGAAACGGCAAACCGCAGCGGAACTCTCATTTTAGGGTCCAGAATCCTGTCCCAGGTCTGTTTGATCACATCTGCATTCAACGCACTGCCATCACTGAATTGAACATTTTTTTGCAGGTGCAGGGTCCAGGTCAGTCCGTCTTCTGACACCTCGTGTTTAGCGAGAAGCCTGGGGTGAAGATTCCCATCAGGATCTTGGAAATACAGGTTGTCATAAACCAGGTCGCAGATATTCTGGAACAGGGTTGTGGTCTGTTCCTGGGGATTCAGAGTGTCTGCGTCCACCCCGATGCCGATTTTCAACTCCTTGATCTGGGCAGCACCTGATGCGGGTACCAGCAAGAAAACCGCCATGACGATAATGGCAAAACAGGTAAAAAGCTGTCTAAAATGTTTTGATAGTCCTCTTTTTTTCATCGCACATCTCCTTTTCGTTAAAACAGTTTTTTTATATTCATCCTATATGAATTGACCGCCCTTCATGACCCGGGCGATGGCATTGCTTTTATTCAATATGGTTATATCTTCGAGGGGATTGTTTTTCACAAGGACCAGATCAGCCATTTTACCGGGTTCAATGGTGCCGATGATATTTTCCAGGCCAACCACCTGGGATGCCCTACTGGTTGAGGCTATCAATGCCTCCATGGGAGACAATCCATGCTTGACCAGCAAAGGGATCTCCATTAGGTTTTTCCCGTGAAAATTAAACGGGGTTCCGGCATCCGTTCCCATGGCAATTGCAACCCCTGCCGTATGCGCTTTTTTAATGCTTTCTTTGTGGTGGGGGGCAACAATATTGTTTTTTTCCACGGCCCAGGATGGTATTCCGGCCGCAAGACCCATTTTACCGATGTGATACATGGCTGCAATGGTTGGAACAAAAAAGACTGTATTTTTTCGCATAAAAGAAATAATTTCATCTGTGAGATAGATCCCATGCTCTATGGAATCAATGCCGGCATGGAGGGCATCCAGTATCCCCTGGCTTCCCATGGCATGGGTCGCGGTTTTTTTCCCTGCCTTGTGGGCTTCTTCAACACCGGCTTTCATCTCCTCATAGGTGAGTTGGGCACTTCCCGGTTCCACGGCAGCGGTCAGAACACCGCCCGTGGCCATGAATTTAACCTGGTCTGCGCCGGCTTTGATCTGCTCCCGGGCGGCACGCCTGACCTCATCTGGTCCGTCCGCCTCCCGGCCGATGGGCCATCCATGGCCGCCGGTCATGCAGATCAGACGGCCTGATGCCAACACTCTGGGGCCTTTGATCAAGCCTGAATCGATCGCCTTTTTCAACTCCAGATCAATACCGTCTTTCCCCCCCATGTCCCTGACCGTGGTAATGCCCGCTTCAAGCGTTTTACGGGCATTTTCAATGGCTTTTATGATCGTGACCACATTTGATTCTTTGGATAAGGTTCCAATAGGGTCTGGGCTGCCTGACATGACCAGATGAACATGGCAGTCAATAAATCCGGGGAAAAGGGTGGCATCTTTGATGGGAATTTTATTTGTATCTTCTGAGAGTCCTGGGCATGAATCACTGATACTGATAATTTTGTCATCTTTTACAATCACTGTGGCATGTTCCAGCACCTTGCCATCGCCCACAAATACCCGACCATCGATAAAAGCTGTTTTCATGAATTCTCCATTATTGTCGTTTGTTTTTTATTTTTTCGGTTCTTTCCTTGTCTTCTCGCCGGAATGCCCGGGTCAATTCAAAATGTTCCTTCATCAGCGTTTCAGCCTCATCCTCCCGGCGATGCAGGATACAATTATAAAACAGATGGTTATAATCAATATCCTGGCGCATTTTTTTCTTATCTTCCTGCCAGATTTTCGCAATATCCTCGAATATTTCGGCAATGGCTTCCATGACGGTGACAAACAATTTGTTGCGACAGGCTTTAGCAATGAGAATGTGGAACCTGATGTGTTTGGCAACATCTGTTTTTCCAAGAAAAAGATCGTCTTCACACGACTGGATATTGAGTTTCATTTCAGCCAGATCCTCTTTTGTTCTGTGGCGGATAGCTTTTCTGATCAATACGGGTTCAAGGGTTTGCCGGAAATCAATGATTTCATCTTCCGTCAGGGCCCCAAATTGAAAACAGCTGACCAGAGAATCCCCCACCCTGGTTAGATCAGGGGAGGACACAAAATTACCCCCGTACATGCCCCGTGCTTTTCGGATCATGCCCCGGACTTCCATATCCCGCAAGGCCTCACGCACTGCCACCTTGCTGACCTTGAACTGGGCAGCAATTTCTATTTCCGTGGGCAGTTTATCCCCAAGTTTCAGGGAGCCGTTTAACACTTCATGTTCCAGGGCGGCAATGATTTTATCTGAAACCCTTATTTTTTTTATAGCATATTTTTCAAACATAATTTTTTAGGCACCTGAAATAAACTATAGTTAGTTTTTTTATTTTATTCTAGTTTTTTTGTCAATTAAAAAAACGGTAAAAAATCAGGTCCGATAAAAAAAGTCTATCTGCTTTGCATCTTTAACAAAGATTCTGAAGCTTATAAATATTGTAAACGGTATTTTATTCTGGTATTTTGCTTGAGCAAAGGGTGAATGCCAATAAAATATTTTAGGGAGATTTTTTATGAACGGCAGTAAAAAATGGGGATTAATACTTATAATGGTGTTGTTTGTGTGCGTTGAATGTCTGGCAGCAGAAGAAAAAGAACAATCCATTGAAACGGCAGAGCTTGAAAAGCAGATCAGTTATGCGCTTGGATATGATATTTTTGATAAACTGATAGAAAATTTTAAACTTGACCCAGCGTTTTTTATGATGGGGGTCATGGACCGGCATGAAAAAAAGTCAAAATTGACCCAGGAAAAAACAGAACAGGTCCTGATGTCTTATCAGCGGCTGGCAAGACAAAACCAAATGGAAAGGATAAAAATGGAATCCAAAGAAAACAGGGAAAAAGGACGTATTTTTTTAGAGGAAAACAGTAAAAGGGAAAATGTCGTAACCCTGTCCTCCGGTCTTCAATATAAAATTTTAAAAGCAGGTGACGGCGCATTGCCAAAGGCATCAGATACGGTCGAATGCCATTATACCGGCAGGCTGATTGACGGTACGGAGTTTGATTCTTCCTACGGGCGGGGCAAGCCCGCAACATTCCAGGTGGGCGGTGTGATTCAAGGATGGGTTGAAGCCCTGCAGATAATGAAGGTGGGATCAAAATGGGAATTGTTTATCCCGCCTGACCTGGCATATGGCGACAGAGGAGCAGGCTCTATCATAAAGCCCGGTGCCACCCTGATTTTTGAAGTCGAAGTATTGGGCATTGTAGAGTAATCTATTGCATTGGGGTGGTTTGTGAACAATGACCATGAGATAAAGAAAATCAAGCATTTAAATCTTGTATTGATGTCGTTAAGAGATATCGGCAGGCTTCTTGTCACTCAAAATGATAAGCAGGAACTCATAAACGGTATCTGCAGTATCCTGGTTAAGAAAAGAGGGTATTACAATGCCTGGATCGGTTTGCTGGATGCTGATAACAATGTCCAGATGATTGCTGAGTCAGGATTTGCCAGCCACTTTGATAAAATGCGAGACAAGCTTAAAAACCGCGAATTTACACGGTGTATTGAAAAAACCCTTGAATCAGAAGATGTTTTCTGTGTGGCAGATCCAGTCAAAGAATGCAGTGACTGCATGCTTTCAAAAAATTATTCCGGCAGGGCATCCATGGCTGTAAGGATTACCCATGAGGATAAGAATTATGGGTTTATGGTCCTTTCAATTCCCCATGAACTCAACCAGGACAAAACTGAAAAGAGCATTGTAAAAGAGATTTCAGATGATATTGCCTTTGGACTTTACCGGATTGATCTGGAAGAAAAAAGAAAATTATCAGAAAAAGCAGAAGAAGAAAGCAAGATAAGATTCAAAACCTTAATTGAAAATTCTTTAAATTGTATCTGCATTATACAAAATGATAAAAAAGTCTATGAAAATTCAGGTTATAGAAAGATCCACCGACTTTGTATCAGTGCGTTTGAACCCCCTGCGTTTGAAAATATCTATGGTGATGATCAATTGCGGATAAAAAAAGCGTATCAAGACTTAATTGCAAACAAAATAAGACATATTGAAACAGATTACCGATATTATCTCAAAGGGGCAGAAAAACAGGAATCACAGATAAGATGGGCATTAATCAGTGCCCAGAAAATAGATTATCTGGGTATTGAGTCAGTGATCATCAACATCATGGATATTACAGACTCAAAAGAGGGTGAAAATTTTTTAAGAATCCAGGATAAAATGACATCCCTTGGAAGGGTCACTGCCGGGATTGCCCATGAAATCAGAAATCCTTTGTCCGGTATTTATATCTACCTAAAGGCATTAAAACAAATTTATAAAAATATGGGAGATATTAACAATATCCTGTCGATCATTGACAAGGTGGAGCTTGCTTCAAACAAAATAGAGTATATCATTAAACGGGTGATGGATTTTTCAAAGCCGGGCAAACCCCAGTTTATCATGGCCAACATCAATAAAAACATTGATGAGATTATAAAGTTGACATCTGTCTCATTACGGAAAGACGGGATCAAATTTATAAAAAAACTTGATCCAAATCTTCCAGAATGCTGGAATGAACCTCATCTGATTGAACAGGTGGTCTTAAATCTGATTACCAATGCAGCCGAGGCCATGAAAGAGTATGACGGGAAAAAAATAATAGAGGTTGAAACATATGAGCAGAAGGATTGTATTGCAATCTCAATAAAGGACTCAGGGCCTGGCATCCCCATGTCCAGTCAGTCAAAAATATTTGATCCGTTTTACACCACAAAAAGCAATAGCTCAGGCATAGGACTTAGTATCTGCCATAGAATCATAACGGACCATGGCGGTTCGTTAAAGTTCAATTCCGGTACTAAAGAAGGGGCTCGGTTTATTGTTGAGTTACCCCGGAAAAGAGAAGCGATTCAATCATGATAAGATACGCAATCAGCATTGTTGATGATGAAGAATCGATTCGTGAGGGCCTTCAGCTGATTTTGTCTGAAGAATATGACATCTCTTGTTTTCCAGATGCAGAATCATTTTTATCCGATCTGGAAAATAATGGTTCGGATCTGGTTTTAATGGATATCGGGTTGCCTGTCATGAATGGAATCGAGGCGTTGTCGATCATAAAAAAAAAGATCCCTGATCTTCCCGTTATCATGGTAACCGCATATGAAGACATTCATATGGTTATCCTGTCAATGAAGACGGGTGCGTTTGATTTTATTCTAAAGCCCATAAATCCTGATATCATCGAGTTAACCATTAAAAAAGCCATTTCCTCCATTGCGCTTCGAAAAGAGGTTAAAATTCTCCAGGAAAAATTTCTGAAAGATAATCACCCCTGTTTTATCGGCGAAAGCAAAAACATTGAAGATATTATGGATTTTGTCAATATGGTTGCAAAAAGTCCGGATACGCCCATTATGATAATGGGGGAGACGGGGACCGGCAAAGAGTTGATAGCAAAAGCAATCCATGCCAGAAGTCCAGTATTTCAAGGATCTTTTATCGCCGTAAACTGCGCAGCCTTTCCAGATGAATTAATAGAGAGTGAATTGTTCGGATATGAGGAAGGGGCCTTTTCCGGTGCTAAAAAGCAGGGTAAAAAAGGCTTTATCGAAGAAGCAGATAATGGTACCCTTTTCCTTGATGAAGTGGCAGACTTGAGTCTGGCAGGACAGGCCAAGCTTTTAAGGTTCCTTGAAAGCGGTGAATTTTATAAGGTTGGCAGTACCACGAAACACAAGGTAACGGTAAGGCTTGTGTCTGCAACAAATAAAAATCTGGAAGAATTAATCGATCAGGGCCGTTTCAGAAAAGATCTTTTTTTCAGGCTATGTGTCGTCAAAGCAAAAATCCCTTCCTTAAATGAAAGAAGAGACGATATCATGCCTTTGGCCAAACATTTTTTATACCAATTTAATAAAAAATTCCAGAAGAATCTGACAACCATTTCAAAAGAAGCCCAGCATCTTTTACTCTCGCATAAGTTTACCGGAAATGTAAGGGAGTTGAAAAACATTATTGAAAGAGCCTGTCTCATTGCACAAACCAATGTGATTACACAGGAGGATCTTGGACTTCACCAGAATTCACGCGATATGCAAATGTCTGAACCCAATGGCCTTAACGAACAGGAATTCACCATTCCAGACCAGGGTATTAATCTGGGGAAGTTATTGGAAAGCATTGAAAAAAAATATATGGCGCATGCGTTGAGATTGACCAATGGAAATGAAAGCAAAGCGGCCAGGCTATTGGAAATGAACCATCATACATTTCGATATAAATGGAAAAAATCAAGTTAGGCACCCGGAAATACATATATCTCCAGTTTTGGAAGGCCCTAAAGTTTGCCAATGTTTTATGGACGCAGATAGGCGCAGATTTAGTAATTCTGAAAATCTGCGTTAATCTGCGTCCTATTTTGGAAATTTATATTCGTTCGAGTCCCTTAGCTGACAATAAAAAATGGATTAAATTTTATATTCAGATTTTGGAAAGTAAACAGAAAAGCAAGTCCCTTTATCCACCTGGCTTTCCACTTCAATAGAGCCATGGTGCGCTTCAACAATACTCTTTACGATTGAAAGCCCAAGACCTGTTCCATTAATATGTCGTGTTTTTGCATTTTTCACTCGAAAAAATTTATCAAAAATATGCTCCAGGTCATTTTGCGGTATTCCCAAACCCGTGTCTGAGACGGCAATTTTTACACAATCAATCTTTTCATCGGCCCATGCAGATATGGTACCGCCATTTGGGCTATACCGGATCGCATTGGATATTAAATTGGACACAACTTCTTCCATGTTTATCCGGTTTCCCATCATCCAGATCTCTTTTTTGGTCTCTCTGGTTGTCAAATGAATGGATTTGGAATCTGCCTTATCCTGGTAACAGGAAACCTGATTTTTTATCAGTTCAACCAGGTCCAGTTCTTCTCTATCCTGGTTAATCAAGCCGGATTCGATTTTGGAAAGATCCAGAAGTTCTGTTGAAAGCATGGTTAACGACTTGATTCGACTGGAACTTTTTTGCAGTATCTCTTTTTGTTTCTCAGTCAATTCACCTGCCAGTCCGTCAAGAACAACATTTAACTGCATGAGAATTGAGTTTAAGGGGCTTTTTATCTCATGGGCGACCATAGAAACAAAATCCGATTTCATTTTATCGATTCTTTTTAGCGCAGTGATATCGTTGAGAACGGTAATCGAGCCCAGGTTCCTATTGAGACGATCCCGGAACGGAATACACCGGATACCAATGATCCTATCCTCTTTCCCGTTTGAAAAGGGCATGGTGATCTCATCCGTAATCTCTGCAAATGTATCAGAAGGTTGATTAATGGCTTGATCGATCATATCCAGCAGGCGGGAATCCGTTATAAGTTCATCCACCTTACGGCCGATAACAGATGTCTTTCT
>Ga0180007_10004301_pt1 | contig 15154 bp, 14 predicted proteins | sample MM_PC_MetaG_FD_121122 | JGI IMG/M metagenome (GOLD analysis project Ga0180007, IMG submission 121122) | Groundwater microbial communities from the Aspo Hard Rock Laboratory (HRL) deep subsurface site, Sweden - MM_PC_MetaG | ecosystem: Environmental > Aquatic > Deep subsurface > Groundwater... | reverse complement strand
ATTATTACTCTCCAATTCACCGGTTCCCACGCCATTACCACCATTGCCACCAACACCACCATCCAAATTTAGAGTTCCTCCATCAGAAACAGTAATAGTCCCACTACCACTAACAATCGCCGAGCCACCAGAACCACCGTCCCCACCTAATGAACTAATAAAACCAAAACCGTCCCCGCCATCACCACCTTGGCCACCGATTACCATCAAAATCCCGTCAACAATAATCGTTCCATTATTCAACAACCACACATTTTTACCATCGGCCCCATCGGCACCATTGCTGCTCCCCTCAGAAGCATCAGTGCCATCGGTCCCCCAGCCAGCTGTCAGCGCAAGCACGCCGTCGGTCTCGATTGTAATTTGGTAACTGTCATTAGTAAGGGCAACAACATGATCTGTTAACGATAAAATTTTTAGGGTTCCAGAAATTAAGAGATCGTCAGTCAAAGAGTATGACCAGTCAAGAGTATAGGTGTAGCCGTCATCAGGGATTATGTAGGTTTGGCCTGGGTGCCATGGCTTGTCTACAGCGGATAGAAAACCAAAACCCAAACACACAACCAACCCAACTAAGAAAAGATTTCTTACTGCTTTCATGACGACTCCCGAATAAAATTTATAGAAAAAATAGTTCCGTTATTAGTTGATTGTAGATTGAAAAAAAACTATAAAGCAAGAGTTCGATATCCCTCGACCCCTCGATACACTTCACTTCGTGAAGCACTCGGGGCAGGCGGGCTTGGGACAAATGGGGCGTGGTGGTTGCTGAAAGGCGCGGGGCAGTAGTAACTTGTAGTCGTTCATGCGATGGCAAGACTGGAGTCGCCGTTAGGGGACGACCCCTAACGCACTTGGCAGACCCGGGTGAGCCCTAACGCGCTCGATCACCCCCATTTTCTTCTATACCACAAGTAAAACGCCAGCAAGATCACAAAAGGGGTACCGTAAAAAATCGACAGTGACAACCATGTTTGCTGAAGAAAAAAGTAAGCCATGTTCACACTGATATAAGAAAACAAAAAGAATGCGCCACTTAAGACAACACTTAATAAAATATTGCTTTTTTGTTTCGCAAAAATCATCATTCCTAAAAATATTAGTATTGGCAAGAGAAACTGCCAAAGCAGCTGGACCAAGCGTTTGTGCAACTCTTTCCATGCATGTTTATCATGTGAAAATCGATTGCGCAACTCATGTAACGACATAAATTTAGGAGGCTTTTTTATAGAGCCAGCACTCTCAAAAAATATTTTTTCAAACGCAATATCCAAAGACTTACAAGTTGCAACGCAGTGTGTTTTAAGAGAGTTATTGTAAATGGTTCCGTCAAAAAGCGTTAGAACGCCATCACGCAAAACACCTGACTTGGCCGTCACCAAATATTGCTTATCGTTCTTCTCTCGAACCATAAGTAACACATGTATGAATCGAGTGTTACCTAAGTCGTCATGTTTTTTGTCTTCAAAAAAAATCGTGCCTCTTGAAGCAATCTGGTGAAACTGCTGTGCCGGTAAATTTTCAATCTGCTGCTGAGCCGCATGAATCAAAAGCTGCTTTCCCCGCCAGTAACTCTCCGGCGCCCATCGAAACAAAAGAGGGGTAAAAAGGATTGTTAACACAATGGAAAATAAAAAAACCGAGCACTCAAGCACCCGGCGAGATTGAGGGAAAAATTGAAATAACAAAAGTTCGTTTCGAGAAAACAGGTTGCCAACGGTGATGCCAACCGCAAAACAACTCGCGATTGGAATCGCAAACAAACACACTAGTGGAAGCATGAACCAAAAAAGTTTTAGAATTTGAAAGGAAAACGGCATAGATGCTAGTCGAACGACAACATCGCATGAAGCAAATAATGGAATCAGGCCGGCAAGCGTAAAAACAAATAAGAAAAAGAATCGTTTGAGAAAATAGCGAAACAACAATTTTGTGATCCCCTACTCAACCACAAGCTCTCCATCAATAACGTTAACTCGCTCTATGTGTAACGTCTTCCCGGTTTCCACATCAACCTCTGCCCAAATACCATTCATAACCATTGGGCCCTTTTTCTCAACCTTGAAAAGAACCGGCATCTGTGTTAGAAAACGCTCAAGAATTATTTCTGACTGCACGCCTAGAGCAGAGTATCGAGCCCCAGAAAAACCAAGGTCTGTTATATAGCTTGTGCCGGATGGCAAAATCATCTCGTCTGCAGTTTGAACATGCGTGTGCGAACAATAGAGACCGGTCACTTTGCCATCGAGAAAAAATCTCATAGCCTGTTTCTCTGAAGTTGCTTCTGCATGAAACTCAACAAAAATCAATTTGGTTTTTGATTTGAGAAAAGTTAAAAGAGATTCGATCGTACGAAACGGACAGTCAAGATCTTCGTGCATGAAAACGCGACCCTGGATATTGACCACAGCAACCGAGACGCCACTCACGCCCGCCTCAACAATAGAATACCCTTTACCTGGGCAGCCGGCGGGATAATTTGCCGGGCGGATCAAAACTTTGCTCTCATCAATCAACGAATAAATCTTTTTATTCGCCCACACATGATTACCCGAGGTGATAACATGTGCACCAGCCGCCTGAAGTTGCTCAACGATCTCCGGACTAATCCCACGCCCATTCTTCGCGGTGTTCTCACCATTGACAACAAGCATGTCAATCTTATGCTTTTCTTTAAGTCGTGGTGCCCACCTTTCAAACATGGCAAGACCTGGCGGGCCGGCCAGGTCTCCCAAAAACATTACCCGAAGGGTTTTACTTCGCATACTCGATAATCCTTTTTTCGCGAATTACATTAACTTTAATTTGCCCAGGAAAGTTGATTGTTTCTTCTATGCGATTGGCTATATCACGGGCAAGCATCGCTGTCTTTTCATCATCAAGCGCAATGTCATCAACAATAACCCGAATCTCTCGTCCAGCCTGGAGCGCATACGCCTTCTTGACACCATCGAAGCCCTTTGAAATATCCTCAAGTTGCTCCAGCCTCTTGATATACGTCGATAGGGTCTCTTTTCGTGCACCAGGACGGGACGCAGATATCGAATCACCCATCTGGACAAAAAGACCATAAATATTCTTTGCAGGAATGTCATCGTGGTGACAGGCAACCGCATCAACAATCACCTGAGCCTCGCCATACTTCTTCAGCAAGTCTGCACCAACCAGCGCATGTGGCCCTTCGACATCGGCAGAAACCGCCTTGCCAACATCATGGAGTAAGCCGACTCGTGCCGCAATGTTACCATCAAGGCCTAGTTCGTCGGCAATCATTCGACAAAAATGAGCGACCTCTTTACTGTGAACCAGATTATTTTGCGTATAACTTGTCCTAAAATACAAAGTCCCGAGTAGCTTAACTAACTCGGGATGAATGTTGCCAATACCAAATTCGAGAACGGCTTGTTGGCCATGCTCTTCAATATTCGCATCTAGTTCCTCCTCACACTGCGCAACGGTCTCTTCGATTCGTGTTGGATTGATACGACCATCTTGCATTAACTTATGGAGTGCACGCTTGGCCACCTCTCGTCGAACCGGGTTGAATCCTGAAACGGTTATGATTTCTGGCGTTTCACCAATCACAAACTCCATGCCAGTTGCCATCTCAAGGGCTTTTATATTTCTGCCCTCCTTGCCAATTATCCGGCCTTTCATCTCTTCATTTGGAAGTTGTATAACGCTTGATGAATGAAGCGTCACCTGGTCAGTGAGATACCGCTGGATAGCGGTACAAATTATGTCGGTTGCCCTTTCTTTTGACTGAATCCTGGTCTCCTCTTCAACCTTGGCGATCCACTTTTGGTTATCGAAACGAACCTCTTCCTGAAGCGATTCGGTAAGCACCTTCGTTGCCTCATCGCGTGTCATACCGCTTACTCGCTCAAGCTTTAGAACAAGCTCTTCATAAATTCTTTTTAGTTGAACTTCGTCGGTACTAAGTCGGTCAAACCGCTTGGCGAGCTCACGCTCTTTTTGCTGCAGCTCATTGCGAAGTTCATCGAGCATTGATTCACGACGTTCAAGCGTATCTTCTTTCTTTTGATATTTATGCTGAAGAGTTTGAAGCTCAATGCGAGACTTTTTTCTCTCTAATTCAAAATCACTTCGACGCTTATGAATTTCGTCCTTGATCTTGAGCATCGCATCGCGACGTTCTCGTTCCAGTTCTTCTCGTCCCTGCTCTTTGGCCAAGATCCGTTCTCGCTTCATCTGAGCGAGGCTTTTACCTTGTGCTTTATAGTAAAAAAGCACGGCCGCAATCCCGGCAGCCAGCCCTACCCCAAATGTTATGGCTATTGCCTGTAAATATTCTACCATTGCCTTTACTTTCAGTTAATCGGTAATCACATATACAAAATGGGGAATTATACTGACATTTTTCAATGAGCAGTTAGAAAAAATGAAAAGAGAGAGTGTTCTGCAGTTATACCAGCAACTCTTTCAACAAATCGTTCAAAGTTGTTGTCTTGGCACCAATGCTCTCGAGCTCTTGTTGCTTTTTTAACAAATCAACCGCGAGCTGAAGCGCAACAAATGTTGTTTTTTTCATCACCCCAGCAGGAGAGTGGGTCACCCCAACCATCCTTTTCAAAAGGGAATCAACGTATTTTGCCGCATCTTCTATAACCTGGCTGTCCTCATCTGTAACAATTGAGTAGCTTTTTCCAAGAATCGATATGGTTAATTCTTTTTTATTGCGTATCATATGTTACTCACCTGAGGTTGCGCCTTTACCCGCTTCTAATGAATTAATGGTCTTTAGCAACTCTTCAATTGTTGTTTTTATCGAAGCTTTCTCCTTGACCATAGACTGACTGGTCTCATTCTGATTCATCAAAGACGCTTCGTATTGCTTACATTGTCCCTGCAGTTCTCGGTTTTCTGCTTTCAGCTTGCTTAATTCCTCTTGAAGGTTTTTGTTTTTCTGAATAACATCTAACACTCTTTTTTCAAGTTCGCGCAACTGCTCCATATAATTTCCCTTTTAAATACAAAATTTTTTAACGCTACCACGATGATAGTCGTGGTAGCGTTAAAAAATCAAGTAACTTTTTCTTTTGTCCCGTGTGTTGCTTGTTTGACAAGCTGGGCAAAAGCTTTTGGCTCAAAAATCGCCATTTGACTCAACATTTTTCGATTGAGCACAATATTTGCTTTCTTGAGTCTAGCAATAAAGACACTGTATGAAACACCACTCAAGCGGCACCCTGCGTTTATACGAGAGATAAATAACTTGCGAAAATCACGCTTGCGCAATTTTCTTCCGACAAAGGCGTATGCGAGCGCTCGTAACAACGTCTCTTTTGCTCTTCTGAAAACATTCTTCCGCTGACCCCAGAAGCCCTTTGTCTGCCTCAAAAGCTTTTTGTGGCGCTTTCGTGTAACAATACCGCGTTTAATTCTACTCATTGTCTGTTCCTACATTCTAGATTCGTAATTCTAAGTCCTAATCAAATTCTAATAAGGCAAAAGTCTTGCAATATTCTTCGCATCGCCGCCTTCAAGATAGGCTGCCGAGCGAAGTTTCCGCCCCTGCTTGTTTGTCTTAGCCCAAGCATGGTGACGTTTGTATCCTTTTGACCGCTTAATCTTGCCGGCACTATTTTTCTTGAATCGTTTCTTACTCGCTGAATGCGTTTTCATTTTTGGCATAAGTTTAAGCCCCTTTGATGTAATAAATTTTAGACCAAAACGGCCGTCCACGTTGCTCTTTCTCAGCAACGAGAGGGCCGAGGCCCTGCTCCTCTAAGTCTCGATGAATTCGCGTAAAGAATCTTACTCCAAGCTCGTTCATCATAATCATCTCGCGGCCTCGAAACTGCAACGTAAATTTAACGCGCTTACCTTCTTTCAAGAAGCCAACCGCCCTGTTAAATTTCGTCTGGTAGTCCTGGTCGCCAATGTTCGGCCGCATTTTTATCTCTTTAATCTGTATAACCTTTTGCTTCTTTTTTGCTTCTGCCTGTTGTTTTTTCTTGGTATACAAATGCTTTCCAAAATCCATCAGCTTGGCAACGGCGGTCTGGTCTTGCTCGCCTATCTTTACAAGATCAAGCCCCGTACTATGGGCCATGGCAAGCGCCTCCTGGCGAGATACCACACCGACATTTTCACCGGTTTCATCGATAAGCCGAATCTGCATCTCTTTGATGAATTCATTAACCTGATGTCGTGGGCTTACCTCTTTTTTATCTCTATTATTACTCACCCTTTTTCCTCGCCCTTTTTCTCTATGTCGAGTTGTTTATTCACAGCTTCCTTTATCTTTTTAAACAATGATTCATCGGCCTTAATCGCCTGGAGGCAGTTCTCTCTGCCTTGAGCAAGCTGGTCTTTTCCAAAATAGATCCACGATCCAGACTGTTTTATAACCTTGTAGTGCAGTGCAGCATCAAGAAGATCGAGCTCAGGACTAATCCCCTCACCAAAAATCAGGTCGACCTCAACTCGCTTGAACGGTGGAGCAACTTTATTCTTCACCACCTTGACCGAAATTCGATTTCCGAACGCCCGGTCACCCTTCTTCAGCGTTGCTATGCGACGCACATCCAAGCGTACCGACGCATAAAACTTGAGGGCGTTCCCACCGGTGGTTGTCTCTTTACTGGCAAATGGTAGCCCACCAATTTTGTGTCGAATTTGGTTGATAAAAATCAAAACAGTTTTCGACTTATGGACAATCGGCGTCAACTTGCGCAATGCCTGTGACATCAACCGGGCCTGTAGCCCAACATGTTGGTCGCCCATATCCCCGTCAAGCTCATGCTTGGGAACCAGTGCTGCGACCGAGTCAATGACGAGCATGTCAACTGCACCAGAGCGGATAAGCATCTCGGCGATCTCTAGCGCCTGCTCACCGTAATCGGGCTGGGATATGATCAAATTATCAATATTGATCCCAACATTGGACGCATATTCAGGATCCATCGCGTGCTCAGCATCGATGAACGCGCAGGTTCCCCCGGCCCTTTGGGCCATCGCAATCGCATGGAGCGTCAGCGTCGTCTTTCCCGACGATTCTGGTCCATACACTTCAATCACTCTTCCTCGGGGCAGTCCCCCGATCCCTAGCGCCTGGTCGATCAAAATCGATCCAGTCGAGATTGTTTCAATTTCTATCCCCCCCCGCTGGCCCAGCAACATTACTGAACCTTTTCCAAATTGCTTATCGATCTGTGCAAACGCAGCTTCCAAAGCTTTTTGCTTGGCTTGGCTTACGCCAACTTTTTCATTTTGCATAGCAATTCGCTCTCCCATATGTTCAAGATAGCTTCAAGATGTCTTCGCGGACATCTATTGTAGCATTTCTTTGTAAAGATGCAATAAAACCAGCTAAATACCGCTGTTTTGCAGCGCTTTCCTGTGCCTCAAAAACGGTCTCTCGCTTTGCCGCAGCAACCTCTTTCTCCTGGCCGACGTTCTCCTGACCGGAAAGCTTAACCAAAAAGCTATCTGACTTGTGCTGGTGCGCAAGAACCTGGGATTGATCGGTCAGTCCAAACGCCTCAGACAAGAGATCGCCCGCCTCCCTGAGCGCATCAACTTCATCACCCTGCTTAAGCAACGCTGTTTTGACCACCTTGAAGCCGTGCTCCCCAGCAACCGATTCGATAGGATCGTTCTTGCTGAAAAGCTCCTTCCTCAGCTCCTTGACTGTTTTCTTTTGAAGATCCCTCGCCTTTTCCTCGTACCAATCATCTTCAACCATCCCAGCAACCTTTTCATATGATGGGATAAAACTATTCTTTTTTTCGACTTCTTTGTACAAAATATGCTTGCCACGATGAACGAAATAGCCGTACGAGAGGTCCCCGGTCCTTTCCGAAAACATCTTTTGAGCAATCGTATCGAGCAGCTCGTATCCCTTGGCGTCGTCCTTGGTTAACCAGTCTGTTTCGTTGACCTTGATCTTGTTGCTACTTGTAAACTTTTCAAAAATCTCTTTCTCTGTCTTCGACGTTCTCATTACAGCTTCTAGGTCGCCTCGCAGCACAAACATCGCCTTTCTATTCATAATAGTCTCGATAACATCTTTACGTACATCTGCGAGGGGCTTTTCTGATGCTGCTATACGATCTTCAAGCTTGATAATCTCAAACCCTTTTTTGGTTTTAATGAGATCTGAAATATCGCCCGGTTTCTTTAGCTCGAGAAAGGCGACTTTTTCAAATTCAGGATCATGCGTCCCTCGTTGAAAAAAGTCCATCAGTTTACCCTTAAATCCTTTTGGTTCTTGTTTTACTTTTTCAAGCGTTTCTTCTGCTTTTTTGCGAACGCTTTCTATCAGGTCTGGCGAAGCGCTTTCGTCGAAAGGGAAAACAATCGTTTGCACCTTCACCTTGGGAGGAACTCGATAAAGAGCCGACTTGTTTTTCTCATAAAACTTTTCGATAATTTCGTCGTCAACCTCAACTTTTTGTTTGTATTCTTCCGGCGTGAGCTCGATATATTTTACTCTTCGCTTCTCGTTAACCCGGTAAAGCTCCTGTTTCTCTTTAAAAAACTTTTGTAGGTCTTCCGTCGAAGCTGCTTCAGCCCGTACTTTTCCCAAGAAACCTGACATAGGCAATATCATGACAGAAAAACTCTTTCTCATGTTATCTTGTTCGGTTAGTTCATTAATAGAATATTCGGGAACATAGGCACTCTGTGTTACAAACTTAACCAGAGCGTTTCGATAGAACTCTTTTTCTTTTCTGTTCTCATAATCTGAGATACTCATTTGCAATCTGCTTAGATAATTTTGGTAGGCAGGAATATTGATCTTACCAAAGCGATCAACAAACGATTTGCTTATAGCCCCAGACAAAGCCTCTTGGAAAGACTTCGAATCGATATGCATGGCAAAACTTTGTGTAAGATTATCAAGAAGAACACCTTGAACGCATTGAGACAATGCCTGTTGGGGCATATTTTCCATGCCCATCATCTTAACCAATCGATCAACAGGAATACCCCAATACATAGCAAGGTCATCTAAAGAAGCTTTTGTTTCGGCATAGGTTTGATGAAATGTTTTCAAAGAAATTGTCTCATCATTTACCGTCGCAATCTTGATATCCTCTTTACCTGGTCCCCCCATAAAGAAAAAGGAGACGCTACCGAGCGCCAAACTTGCAATAACAAACCACCATATTTTGTTCCACTTCTGTATCTCTTTTCTGAACAAGAAAATCATGTTTCTCCCTTTGTTTTTCTTACAAAATCTAAATCTTTCTCAACAAGCATCACGATATCCTCTACGACCACATCATCTGTTCTATCTACCGCTCCAGTACGACATAAGTAGGAAGACTTCTTCGCACAGACATCTAAAATAGTACGAAATTTTTTCCAAAATGTAACCTGCCGCTTTGCATATTTTCTGGTCTTTTGTTGAATTAAGGCCGTGAGTACCGTTTTATCGCCTCCAGACTCAAGCCAAGAAAGAATATCTGGGTACCCAATGAGCTTCTTCTCTTTCAAGAAATCTTCCCAAGGAGTCCCTTGCATTCTCTCAACCTCTTCTATCCACCCCCCATTCTTATGGTCAATCATCTGTTTGGTTCGCTCGTTGATTCGCTCATAAATAAGCTCTCTTGGCAAATCAATGAAAACAATTCTGGAGTGAAAATTTGGCTTGAACTCCGGTTCGTATTCTGATGGTTTTTTTCCTGTTGCATCCCAAATTGCCAGGGCTCGCTGAATTCGATATGTATCCCCAGGATTGATCGCGTTAGCCCTTTCAGGATCAACCTGCTGCAGTCTTTCATAGCTGCCGGTGACGTCTGAGCGCGTGATGGCGCCGAGTTCCTCTTTTGGGGGCCAGAAAAGCGATCGTATATAAAAAAGCGAGCCGCCAACAACAATCGCAAGCTTCCCTTGAGTCTGGATAGACCGGGCCGTTTTCATGAGTAAGTCTCGGTAGGCAACAACGTTAAAATTTTTTGGGGTATCAACAATATCGAATAAGTGGTGTTTAATAGAGAGGGCCCGCCAGTCTGGCTTTGCGGTCCCTATGGAAAGCTTGGTATAGAATTGTCCAGTATCGGCATTGATGATCTCTGCCTGAACGCCAAACTTCATGGATAGTCTTTCTGCAAGTTTTATTGAAAAATCGGTCTTACCAGAGGCGGTAGGACCGGTAACAAAAAGTATGTAATTCATTATGCCGAGGACGAGGTCTGCCTTCCCGATGAATCGGCAGGAAAGGTAACATACTCTTTAAAAGGGCCTCTTATCTGGCGAAGAACATCATCCCTACCGCTTTTCGTAACAATCTCTATCTCTTGGGCAAGCAGGTCTTCGGTCATCTGAAGCAGGTTTCGCTCTCCGAATGACAGTTCTTTTTGTTTTGCAACGAACATAAGATCTCGATAGATTTTTGCGAGGTCGAGAAGCGCTCCGCCTTCGATTTTCAGCTGGTAGTCTTTATTTCTTTTATTCCACCCACTTGGTGTGAAATCCAAGTTTTCTAGTTTTCGCTCGGGAGACTGATAGAGTTCGTTGAGAGCCGCCTTGACCTCTTTCTGATTGCTCAGACACCGAATGGACATATGGGCAGCATTGTTAACCGGGACGAGAACAGTCATGTCTTTGTATAGAAAACAAAGCTTAAAAAAATTGATGGTGTTACCGGCAATAACCTTTTCAACTTTCTCTTCAATTACTGCTACACCATGCCCGGGGTAAATAACTTTTTCACTAACTTTAAACATAATAGCCCCTTTCTGCTGGTTGTGCACGACACAAGTTAACCAGAAGACACCTCCAAAAAATACTAGAACAAATCTATTTTACCATAATCTAAGATAAAAGCACACCGGAGATCCCAAAGCCTACTTTTTGGCAAATAAGCATGGTTCTTACGCCATATTTGAACAATAAAAAAAGCCCAGCGCTACCGCTGAGCTTTTTCTCCCCCTAAACCCTCACTCACAGATTACTCAAATCCATCAAAAAAAAGTAAGACTTTAGCGAGATTGGGAAAAAAAACCTTTAAAATACGCGTTAACCAGCAGCACAGGAGCTCTTTCTCTTTTTTTACTTCTCGGTTGTTCATCGCTATACTAAATTGTTCGCGAACGCTTTTTTTACCCCGTTTTTACCGGTCCCGGAGAAGAAACATGCAAAAAGAGAGTCCTTTTCAAGACTTAAGAGCCAAGTTTTCTACGGGATTTCGATGGAGCTTTGCAGGAAGCATCATCTTTGAGTCGTCCTACATCCTACACAATACTCTTCTTCTCTCGGTATTGGGCGCCACAACCTACGGCCTCTTTGGAAGCCTCTTCTCAATCACCTATCTTGTCATCAATATCGTAGATCTCGGCTTTGAAAGCTCACTTGCTCCTTTTTTGCAAATGATAACTCAAAACAAAAAAACGTTTCAGACGGTCCTTGGGTTATATCTCTTCCCCCAACTCTTTTTGCTTGCCCTCGGTTCTCTAGCAGCTCTTGCCTTCTACTCAACACTCTTCACTCATCAGGCTCAACGTCTCCCCGCTATCTTTTTCATCATACTCGTTACGGCAGAAGGCTTTCGCATCTTTCTCAGGCGCTTTTTACATAATATATTTTTCAATAAAGCAACGGTACTTCTTGAGCAATTCCTCGCGATTGCCTACTACCTGACAATATGGGTCCCTTACATCTTTTTTTCCCAACCACTGACAATAAAGCTCATCTTCGTCCCCTATCTTATCAACTCGCTACTCGCAGTTCTTACCTTCACAGGGCTGATAATGCAGCATTATCGATCGCTTCCGAAAAACAATTTTGTTTTACCAAAAAACTTTTGGAAAAGAATAATCAAGACTCGCTACTATAACTATCTCATTAATATCGAAACATTTTTGATCTCAGGAAATTTTCTCGTTCCGTTTTTTGCGACTACGTTTGGCTTGCAACAGGCAGGACTTTTTAAGATAGCTAATATTGTTGCTCATTCGATAAAAGCACTGGTTAAGTCGGCCATCCACTTTCCAGGAACAGCCCTTCTGGCAAGCGTAAAAAACAAATCTATACAGGTGAAAAAGCAGGCTTTTTATACGCTCTCGCGCAAGCTAAATCACATCATTATTTTTGTGATAATTTTTTTAGCGGTTAACTACAATACGCTAGAAAGTTTTTATCAGACACAGAAGGCTGCTTTGTTGTATGCTTTAATCTTTATCGGTATCACATTGGTTCATCAGCTGTTCGTTGTCTACGAGCAGTTTTATATTATTGAAGAATTGGCGAGCAAATTGTTTATCATCAAGTCAATTGAGTTCATTCTTTTCTACACGCTCATCATAGCCAACAAGCAGGTCACCCCACTCCTAACGCTTACGGCCACTGGCCTCATCCAGCTTCTATGCCTTGCAATACTGTCAACTCATGCCTACGCGCGCTGGAAGATAAAACCATATCTCAGGGTCAACTTTTCTTTTGTTGTCTTTGTAATAATCGTTTCATTCATGTTTTTCGGCCTCAGCCAAAGCCTAAACGCACTTTTCTGCCTGTAATCACGCATATCTCAGCCCTTCCGTTCTTGACAAGTTGAAATTATAAGTATAGACTTATGGGTAATATAACGAAACCATTTCTTTTTTCTCACATTTCTCAAATCGAAGGAGGTAATATGAAAAAATCGAAAAAAAATATGTCGCTTGTTCTTTTATTCTTTCCGCTATTTTCACCAACAATATTTTCAATGATACCAAAGCCCCACACTCTTCCCCCAATACAAAACTCCCAAAAAAAGAAAAAGAAAAAACCACTCGTTAAAACCGATTCCAACGAAAACCTTCTCAAAGCGGCCTGGTCAGGAGACTCAGTGCGCTTCGAAAAGCTACTCCGTCAAGCAAGTACTAACATTAATTACCAAGACGGAGAAACAGGGAAAACGGTCGCTCACATTGCAGCTGAAAACGGGGACCCCCGATCTCTAGAAATAATTTTTCAAAATAATAGTAAAAAATTCGATCTCTGGATTCAGGATTATAATGGCAAAACGGCATTTCACTATGCTTTAGAAAATAAAAAAAATGATCCAGAAGTAGTCAAAATATTTTTTCGACAGAAAGGCTTCTCGGCTTTGATTGAAGCTTACTATGAAAAATTCATTACTTCTCTTGAAAACGGCTCCGTCAACCTAACGGTAGAAATCGCCGGTATTCTTGAGGATTTTTATAAACATACAAACATCAAATACATATACAATGAGCTTAAAGAATCAGACGCTAGCTACATCAAGCTAATTTACCATGTAATAACTAACGGATATTATGATGTTCTATATTTTATGCTCGAATCAAAATTGATTGTCCCCGATGTTTTATTCTACGACAGTAACTCTCCGAATCCCGCCACTTCAGGCTCTGGACTTTTGCATGTCGCAATCCGAAAGAACTTTCCCAACCTCGTCAAACTTCTTCTTAAATACAAAGCAGACCCTAACCTGGAAACAGATGAAATTCCACAATCCCCTCTACACGTTGCAGCTGAAAATAACCGCTTACCAATCATCAAAATTTTGATGAAACATGGCGCCAACAAACACCAAATAGATACCCTGGGACGAACAGCATTCCACGTTGCTGCAGAACACGGCCACCTCGAAATAGTAGAATATTTTTGGTTCTATCATGGGCTTAATGAATTAATCCACAAGCATCCGCGAACCCAAGTCACCATGAAAATTGTTCTAGGAATGCTATCGGACAGTTATGGTTATTTGCCGGAATCAGAAAAAAATCGCTCCAAAAAAATACTATCTTATCTTAATAAACGAGCCCCTGACCCGACAGCCCCGGCCCAGAGCCTCGAATCAAAATATCAAACCAGGACTCACCGAAAAAGATCTTCTCGCCGACCGCCGACACCTAAAGCCAATCTCCAACATCTGAGGAAATATCGATAAAACTATTCGCCTTTTCCGTTTTCGGCCCTAATAGAACAGAAGAGGCCGGGCATTATGTCAGATCTCTTCTATTTGTAAAAACAACTCTCGGCCCAACCAAAAATCCAATACCATTGTTTCACATAGCAACTTTGCTATAGAATAAGAGCAGAACAATCTCGCTTTCTTCAGAAAGGACAAATTATGAAATCAGGAAAGCATGCTCTAACTCTCTCTGCTATCTTCTCCGTCTTTGTTTTTTTACTTTCTATGGGCATGAGCCTGCACGCTATGAACAAGCACTCCAAATCTTACAACGACCTCTTACCAAAACTCAAACGTTCCCCAAAAAGCTACAACCTCCAACAACTCTTCAATGAGAATCTCGAAGAAGAGGGATTCCCTCGTCTAATTTCGCCGTGGCACCAGAAAATAAAACTGAGAAGCAACTCAGCACCGTCTACATTACAAAGTCTTCCGGGTACGCTAGAAAAACGGGAACAGCAGTTTTATCTTCTTTTGAACGCCGTATTATTCAACCAAAAACAATCAACCCTAAAATTGCTCCGCAAACAAAACATCACAGCTACAGCTGAAACCGTCTTCCTGGAATGTCTCTCGAACTACCCTGAAATTAGAGATGTTCATGGTAATGCCTTTCATCTCCTAATTGAGTACCTTACTATTTTCGAAAATAATAACGAAAAAAACCTTCTCGCCAAATCGGCCCGCCTTGGGTATTACGACCCAATAAAACGATTTCTTGACCAAGGACTCCATCCCAATACACTATTAGAAAAAAACAACACGCTCCTTCACATCGCAGCAAAACATGGGCGCTATAACCTCATAAAACTTTTGCTCAAATACCACGCCAATCCATTCATAGAAAATGACTCTAATAAAATTCCGTTAACACTCGTAATAGAAAAACAACAAAAGCTTATCGGCAAAAAAAAATGGGGTCAGTACTACAAAGTTGAGCAGATATTGCTAAAACTTTCGACCACAGAAGCCCTTCCACCAATACAGATTCGTTTCTGTCCACCGTTTGAACACAAACGAAAAAACAGCCCTCTATCGCGCGACTGGATAGAGCTGGCAAAATAGCCTCTTTTATTGTTAGTTTTCGCAGTCTTTTATTTCGTCTTTTATATGCTTACTTTTAAATTCGGCAGTGTACTTTTTAGTATTTCCAGCCCCCTGTCTGTTATCTTACGACAAGAGGAAAGATCCAGTTCTTTGAGATTTTGGCAGCCTTTGGCTAAGCACTCCAGCCCCTTGTCTGTT
>Ga0180007_10004300_pt1 | contig 15157 bp, 15 predicted proteins | sample MM_PC_MetaG_FD_121122 | JGI IMG/M metagenome (GOLD analysis project Ga0180007, IMG submission 121122) | Groundwater microbial communities from the Aspo Hard Rock Laboratory (HRL) deep subsurface site, Sweden - MM_PC_MetaG | ecosystem: Environmental > Aquatic > Deep subsurface > Groundwater... | reverse complement strand
CTTACGCTTGGCCCCGCCAAAAAACAGCGGGATTAATTCGGCTAAAAATTTATGTTCGCTAACTCCATAAATTTAAGCCTCATTGAAGAAGCTGATGTTCTACCACTGAACTACGCCCGCGATATACAAATCTAAATTCAGCCAACTTACTTACGCTTGGCCCCGCCAAAAAACAGCGGGATTAATTCGGCTAAAAATTTATGTTCGCTAACTCCATAAATTTAAGCCTCATTGAAGAAGCTGATGTTCTACCACTGAACTACGCCCGCTTTATTTATAGTCTTAAGTCAACTTTCAGTTTACATCTTTAAAAGGTTACGGTTACGATGTCCGTTTTGTCTTACGGTAACGGCAGGCGTATTGAAAATTATTATATTTAGCCTAAACCATTAAACTTTATTGATACGAGTTTCGTTACCGTTAACCTTGTCCCGGATTTTAATCATCCATAAGTTTCATTGAGCAAAATTCACCACACATCGTGCAAGCATCACTGACTTTGGCTTGGGAAGCTTTTCGATTAGTCCGGATCAATTCCGGATCAAGCGCCAAGCTGATTTGGGTTTCCCAATCTCTTTTTTTTCTGGCCAAACTCATTAATCTATCTTTTTCCCAAGCCTGTTTATTGCCACGCGCCAAATCTCCGGCATGCGCGGCGATTTTACTGGCAATAACACCCTGCTTTATATCTTCAATATTTGGGAGTTTTATATGTTCGGCCGGAGTAACAAAACAAATAAAATCAGCACCGCTGGCTGCGGCAATGCCGGAGCCGATTGCCGCGGTTATATGATCATAGCCCATGCCGATATCAGTTACCAATGGGCCTAAAACATAAAACGGCGCCTGATTGCAGTACTTTTTCTGTAAAGTGATGTTTCGGGGTATCTGATCAATCGGAATATGACCAGGACCTTCAATCATCACCTGTACGCCCTGAGCCTGAGCTTGTTTGGCTAATTTGCCTAACAGCTTTAATTCCGCGATCTGCGGCTTATCCGTGGCATCCATAATCGTCCCGGGCCTTAAACCATCGCCTAAGCTAAGGGTAATATCGTATTTTTTACAGATATTGATCACATCATCAAAATATTCGTAAAATGGATTTTCTTTGTTTGTTTTTTTAATCCAGTCAGCAGTAATTGCCCCGCCTCGGCTGACAATGCCCATAAATCGCGGATAATCTGCCAGGCATTTTAAAGTCTTTTTGGTGATCCCGGAATGAATTGTAAAAAAATCAACTCCGGTTTTAGCCTGTTCGATCAAAACATCGAGAAAATCATTTTTCGTTAAATTATAAATACTTCCTCTGAGTTTTTTGGCTGATAAAGCGATTTCATACAGCGGCACGGTTCCTAAAGGAATACTGCAGTGATCAATCAGTATTTTTTGATTTTTGCGGATATTGCCGGCAATGCTCAGATCCATTACAGTATCCGCGCCAAACTGAATCGCGGTTTTTAATTTTTTTAATTCATTCTTTGTGTCCGATTCATCCGGAGATGTTCCGAGATTAGCATTGATTTTAACGCTCATCAATTGCCCAATACCGCAGGGTTTTTCCAGTTTACGGGTATTATTCGCCGGAATAACCAATTTGCCTTGAGCGATTTTTTCCAGGATTAATTTCGGCGCGATATTTTCTTTTTTTGCTATTTGTTCTACAAGCAAAGTGGACTTACCGGATATAGCAGATTCAATCAAAGTTTTCATTGTATTTATTCTTTGGTTTTGGATTTAACAGCCGCGCGAGAATACAAGGCGATCAGTGAATAATCACCTGTAAGAGAAATTATAAACAAGTTTCTCCATATTTTAATTAATAATCAAATTGGAATTAAACCTCAGTTTAAAATATTCTTACTTTATGTTTAAGCGCAAACTATAAAAGCCGTGTTAATGCTTTAATTAAATTATTATAGAACAAATACAGCATTAAAATGTCCTGATTTAAACATATTTATTATTACATATTTTGCTAATTTTTTCAATAGCGCGTTTTTCTAGATGATAAATACTGTAGCGCATTGTTTTAAAGCTTTGCGCTGCTTGAGGATCAAACAATTTAGCGCATTCTTCCAATACCCGGATAGACTCTTTGGCCCTTTGGCAATTAGCCAAGAAAATATCCATAATATTTTCTCTTTTCGCCTCAGAAACAATTGTCTTTTTGCCGACATCAGTCTGAATCTGGCGATTTTTTATAATCTGATCAGGATTTGTTGCTGTATTAGTTTGTAAACAAGCGGTTACCGCGTGCCGAATTTTTTTAAATTCGCCGCTTAATCGCGCGTCATCAATAATAAAGCGCATAATATCTTCAATTACGCGCAGTCCTTCTTTGAGCCGATTAGCATTGGCATCGATTAATCTGTATAGCTTAATGACCTCAGGGTTTTGTTTGGGCAATTTTTTCAATCAGTTTTGTGGTTGAATATCCGCTGAGAAACTTTTCCCGCGCGATTTTCCCGCCATATTGTTTTAAAACATCAGCGCCGACAATATCGCTGGCCTTCCAGTCAGCTCCTTTGACCAGCACATCCGGTTTGATTGCTTTTATCAATTCCAGGGGTGTATCCTGGTTAAAAATTGTAACATAATCAACACTGGCTAAAGCGGCGATAACCTCGGATCTGTCTAATTGGCAGTTAATTGGACGGGATTTGCCTTTGATCTTTCGAATTGACGCGTCACTGTTTAATCCGACAACGAGAATATCGCCTTTTTGTTTAGCGGTTTGCAGATAATTCACATGCCCGCGATGCATAATGTCAAAACAGCCATTGGTAAACACGATCTTTTGTTTCGCTTGTTTATGTTTAGCGATTATTTTTGTCAAACTAGGTAATGTTTTAATTTTAGCTTTTATCATTTTGAAAGCGCGTCTTCTACCAGTTTGCAAATAATATGAATAATCGTGATGTGCGATTCCTGAATCCGGGCAGTGTCATCAGATGGTACCATCAGACAAATATCAGTGATCTTCTTGAGATTGATCCCCATCTCTCCTGTCAAGCCAATGGTAAAGGCTCCCATATCTTTGGCTTTTTTAAGCCCGGCAATAACGTTCTTTGCCTTTCCACTGGTAGAAATCCCAATGGCAATATCACCCTTTTGGACAAAGGCCTCGATCTGGCGTTCAAATATATATTCATAGCTATAATCATTAGCCAAAGCAGTAAGCGTGGAGGTATTAGTAGTCAGAGCTATTGCCGGATAAGCTTTACGTTCTTTTTTAAATCTGCCGACAAGCTCCGCGGCCATATGCTGCGCGTCTGAAGCGCTGCCGCCATTACCGAAGATGATTACTTTTTTCCCATTTTTATAAGCTTCAATAATTGTTTTACTGATTGTGACAATCTGTTTAGTGTTTTTTTCCGCGATCGCGTGAATAGTTTGAGCCGAATTAATCAATAATTCCTGGACAATTAGTTTCATATAGGCCTTTAACGCAGAAAAGGAATTTCCTGCTGTTTGATTTTTTTGGTTTTGTCAGTATCTTTGGGAGAAATTTTAACTACATGCATATTAACCATAATCGGTTTTTCAATCCCAGCTAATAATGTCTGTACTTGGACCTGAATTGAAGATTGGATTCTTTCCGTGATCTCAGGGATATTAGAAGTTGACCAAAGGACTACTCTGGTTTCAATCTCGATACCCTTTCTGGTAACAAAAACCTCCGAACGCAGTTCTTTTACTTCGGGTAATTGATGGACAAGTTTACGGATAAAATCTTCAATCGCGCTCAAAGAAATAATAATCTGTCCGCCATTAGTTGAATAGCCGATGGTTTTTTCTGACTGGAATTTTTTAAAGGAAATATTAGCCAAAGATAAACTGACCAGAACTAATAAGCATCCGGTTAAACCCACAAGCACATGTAGATTCGGGAAATTAACAATATAATCAATCAAAACACTTAAATCATATTTGCCGGCTAAATGAAAGGAAAAAAACACTAAGCCGCTACCAATAAAAATAAAAATAAGCGAGTAGAAAAAAACAATGATCTTGTTCAAGATGCGCATAAATGCCCCCTTTTAGTTTTCTGATTCTTCTGAGTGAATATCAGCGATATTGACATTAACTTCAGAAACAGATAATCCAGTCATTTCTTCAATCGCGGTACGGATATTTTCCTGTACCAAAGCAGAAACATCGGGAATAGTCACACCATAGCGGACTACAATCGTTACCCCGATTTTGACTTCACTTTCGCTAATATCCAGACTGATTCCCTTATTCTGATATCCTTTGCTAAACAAGTCTGTAAACAGCGAAAGCATACCGCGTTTTACGCTTTCAACTCCGTCAACCTGCAATGCCGCGTTTCGGGCGATTGAAGCAATTACTTCATTGTTTATCTTTAATACTCCCAGATCATTTTTCTTTTCTTTTTCAGTCACAACAGCCCCCTTTTAAACTTTCTTTTCCATAAATTTCTCAACGAAATTTGTATAAAATTCGCCTTTGATAAACTGCGGATTGGTAAAAACAGCTTTATGGAAAGGAATAGTTGTTTTTATCGGACCGATCACAAATTCGTCTAAAGCTCTTTGCATGATCTTAATCGCTTCTTTTCGATTTGCTCCGTGAACGATCAATTTAGCGATCATCGAATCATAATAAGGCGATATTTTATATCCGCTGTAAACATGCGAATCAATTCTTACCCCTCTGCCTCCGGGCATATTCAAAGTCTCGATTGTTCCCGGACAGGGCATAAAATTATTTGCCGGGTCTTCGGCATTAATTCTACATTCAATCGCCCAGCCATTGATTTTTATATCTTCCTGCGTGAGTTTTAGCTTTTCTCCGGCAGCGATTTTAATTTGTTCTTTGATCAAGTCAACCCCGGTTACCATTTCCGTAACCGTGTGTTCCACCTGGATCCGGGTATTCATTTCCATAAAATAAAATTTACCATCAGTATCAAGCATAAATTCAATTGTGCCCGCGCTGGTATAATTTACCGCTTTGGCCGCGCGCACAGCAGTATCATGCAGCTTTTTGCGGGTTTTCGCGTCCATTGCCGGAGAAGGACTTTCTTCGATCAATTTTTGATGGCGGCGCTGCACAGTACAATCTCTTTCCCCTAAATGAATAACATGTCCAAATTTATCCGCCAGGATCTGGACTTCAATATGTCGGGGTTTTTCAAAATATTTTTCTAAATAAACGGCACCGCTGCCAAAATTTGCTTCAGCTTCAGTTTGAGCAGTAATAATCGCACTAACCAAGCGCACATCATTATGGGCAACCCGCATGCCTTTGCCCCCGCCGCCATTAGATGCTTTGATAATTACCGGATATTTAATCTTATTCGCGATTTTAATTGCTTCATCTTTATTATCCACCAATCCCGCGGAGCCGGGAATGATCGGTACCCCGGCTTTGCGCATTGAATCCTTGGCAATCATCTTATCCCCCAAAGAACGGATATTATCCGCGGTTGGACCAATAAAAGTAATATGACAGGATTCGCAGATTTCCGCGAAATGAGCATTTTCCGAAAGAAAACCATAACCCGGATGAATTGCTTCAACATCCGTGATTTCCGCGGCGCTCATTATTGCCGCGATATTTAAATAACTTGCTGATCCCTGAGCCGGCCCAATGCAAACTGATTCATCAGCAAACTGAACATGCATCGAACTGGCATCAGCTTCTGAATAAACCGCAACAGTGCGAATACCCATTTCTTTACAAGCACGGATAATTCTTAAGGCGATTTCGCCTCTATTAGCGATAAGAATTTTTGAAAACATAATTTTTTCCTAATCAAACTGGTTCAATAACAAAAAGTACCTGACCGAATTCAATCGGGTCAGCATTTTCCACATTAATTGCTTTTACTTTGCCTCTAATCTCAGATTTAATCTCATTCATTAATTTCATTGCTTCAATAATACAGATAACCTGTCCGATTTCCACAGTAGCGCCGACTTCGACAAACGGAGCGGCATCAGGCGATGGCGCACGATAAAAAGTTCCGACCATCGGCGCTTTGATTTCCAATCCACCGTTTACCGGAGTAACCACTGCTTGAGTCACCGGCTGATTCATATCCGCCTGCTGCTGCGGTAGGTATCCCATATTTACCTGCTGCGGCATTCTTTCATATACCACATTAGAAGCTCCGCTGCCGCCGCGGGTTAAACGAATTTTCAAGCCTTCTTTTTCCAGCTCAAGCTCGGTCAGATCGTTTTCCTTCATCAATCCTATCATTTCCTTAATTTCTTTTAAATTCATAAATAACTCCTAACCTTAAAAGTCCCAACCGCCTGATTATTATTTATTTTAGTTGATCTTTGAGCCCTATTATACATTAAATTCACAAAAAAGTTAAACCCTTTCCACATAAGCGCCGGTTCGGGTATCGATTTTTATCTTATCTCCTTGATTAATAAACAAAGGCACAGAAATATTAGCGCCGGTTTCCAAGGTAGCGGGCTTTAGCGAACCGCCGGTTGTATCGCCTCTTATTCCATCCTCAGTATGCGTAATTTCTAGTTCGACAAACATCGGCAGCTTAACTTCTAATAGTTCATGCTTATAACTGATCAGGGAAACATCCATATTTTCTTTTAAAAATCCGACAACATCTTTTAAAACTTCCGCGTCCATGGTTGATTGTTCAAAAGTATCCTGGTCCATAAAATGATAAGTCTTGCCCGCGGCATAGAGAAACTGGACTTTTTTTTCTTCAATAAACGCCACTTCTAATTTTTCTTCAACCCGAAAAGTTCGTTCTAACATCTTCTTTGTTCTTAGATTGCGCATTTTTGTCCGGGTAAAAGCCGCGCCTTTGCCGGGTTTCACTGGTTGAAAATCAACAATTACATAAATTCCGCCATCATATTCGATTGTCATTCCGGTTTTAAAATCATTCGCGTTTATCATAATTATAAAATCTCACATCCTTTGTCAGTAACTAAGACCATATCCTCTATTCTTATTCCGCCTGATCCGGGAATATAAATCCCGGGCTCAACCGTGAATACCATTGAACGCTTTAAGCGCATTGAATTTTTCCCGGAAATATTCGGAGCCTCATGAACTTCCAAGCCAACTCCATGACCCAGTGAATGACCAAAATATTTGTCCAGATCAGCTGCTTTGAGCACTTGTCTGGCGGCAGCGTCGATTTTCTCGATCTTAACCTGCGGCCGGATTAGTTTTATTGCTCTATCTTGAGCAGTAGCAACGAGTTTATAATATTCAATATATTCGCTAATTTTACCTGAAAAGAAAGTCCTTGTCAAGTCGGATTTATAACCCTCAACAGTTGCTCCCACATCAATAATAATCGGCTCATTATTCTTAATCTTGCGATCAGTGGTAACCGCGTGCGGCATGGCGGCATTAGGCCCGGAGGCAACAATTGTATCAAATGCCGGCTGAGTCGAACCATTGGCCAGCAGCAGCAGCTCGAGTTTTGTTTTAAGCGCTCGCTCACTGATTCCGGATTTTATCAAGGGTTTTAACTGATTTAAGGATTTTTTGACGATTTTAACCGCTTTGCGGATCAAAGCAATTTCTTCCGGACTTTTAAGCATCCGCAGCTGCTCGACAAAGTTCTGGCTGGAGATTATCTGCGTTTCCGGCGGTAAAGCGGCTTTAATCCGGCAATACTGATTATAAGTAATATGATCCGGCTCAAAGCAAAGCGAGCTGATTTTTAATTTCTTACTCAGCTCTGCCAGCAAAGCATAAACCGAAGTAGTTACCATTTCAATCTGATAACTGGAGTCTATTTCCTGCTGTGCCTGGAGTTTATAGCGAAAATCACTGATAAACACATTTTGCTTAGGACTGATCAGCAGCCAAGATTCAGCGGAAGTAAACCCGGATAAATAACGGACATTTGCCGGGCAAGCAATCAGCATGGCTTCAATATTTGATTTTTTAAGATAAGCTTTTAATTTATTAACTCTGTGATTAGTCATATTTTGGGTTTTTCTTGATTTATTGTTTCAGTCTACTTATTTATAATCGTTAAAATCGCTTCTAATCCCAGAATATAACTGTGCTGGCCAAAGCCTGATACCTGACCAGAGGCTACCGGAGCAATCAAAGATGTATGACGGAATTCTTCGCGGGCATAGATATTTGATAAATGCACTTCCACAGTTGGGATGCCCACTGCGCTGATCGCGTCGCGGATCGCCACGCTGGTATGCGTATAAGCCGCGGGATTGATCAGTAAAGCCGCGTAAGTCGAATTGGCTCGGCCGATAATATCAACAATTTCCCCTTCATGGTTGGATTGGATGATATCAACTTTAAGCTCATGCTTCTTTGCCCAAGCTAAAATATTATTATTAATTGTCTCCAGAGTCACCTTCCCATAGATATCCGGTTCTCTTTCCCCAAGCAGATTTAAGTTCGGGCCGTGAATAACAAGAATATTTTTCATATCATCCTCCTTATATTATATAATTGATTTCGCTAAGATTATTGATATCTTACCATTGTATGCAAGGATTGTCTACTAAAACACATTGGAATGTGTGTGTATTAGACAATGGTTAAAGATTATTTTGATTTATTTATATTATTCTTTTTCCAAAGTTTATAGATAAGTTCTTGGTCAGATAAAAGTGTCTTTATATATCCAATACATACAACCATGTAGCTTAACCAAAACCACAATAAGAAAACAATCAATACTTTAGATAATCGAAAATGATAAGCCAAAAAAAATAATATTGTTGAAAAGACTAGTTTTAATATAGTAAGTTCGTATCCATTTCTTTTTTTAGATTCTTTTGATGCTACTATTTTTTCTAGATATTGTTTTTCCAAATCGTTTAATTCTATATTCATACAATTACCTCATAACTTTTGGTCTTATTTATAACAGGCTATTCTTCATTTCTTTTCATCAGGAAAAAGAAACCATGCCCAGTATCGAGCTTTGCTCTGGTACTGGGGAAGCAAAGAAAAACACGCCCCACTGTAATTTTTATGCGATGTTCTTCTTTTTTGGGTTCAACAGGTTAGATGATTTCGGTGATTCACTCAGGCACGCAAATACAGCGTGCCTTCACGCCAACAAGACATCCTGTCTAAGTGGCGCTGCGCCGTCCTGGCTCCGTACAAATCCCCTCCATCAAAGAACCTCAGCGTAAAAATTCCAAAGGGAAAGCTTCTTATTCCTACACGCTGCTGTTATTAATGATTTGTTTTTATTCCTCGATCATTTAAGTATGTATCAATGTCTATAGATTTTTGTTCTTTGAAAATCTTCAGTCTTTCAGAATAATAATCTAATTCTTTTGATAATATATAATCTTCTATATCTTGAGCGAACATTCCATCAATTTTATCCATTCCCTGAGTAGGAGTAAAAGTACAAATTGATAATGCATAAATAGCTTTTTGTTCCAATTGAATTTCTAAAATATATCCAATTTTTTCGTTATACCAGACAACGGTTCCTTTGTGGCCTTTACACAAGGAGCCTCCAGTCTCGATTTTTATTTTTTTGATTTTATTGAATTCTTCAGAGGTTAATAGTTTTGCATTTGCAGGGGAGTTAATTTGAAGTGGCAATGCTCTATAGCCAGATTCCGCCATAAGTAAACCTCCATTCAAGAGTAAGATTATTGTATAAATAATTAATATTATTTTTTTCATAATTTCTGCCTCATATCCCTTCATTTCTTTGCATGGCATGGCAAAACAATGCCATGATTACATTTCACCAGTTAAAAGAAACCATGCCCAGTATCGAGCTTTGCTCTGGTACTGGGGAAGCAAAGAAATCCCGCCCCACTGTAATTTTTATGCGATGTTCTTCTTTTTTTGGTTCAGCAGGTAAGATGATTCCGGTGATTCACTCAGGCACGCAAATACCAGCGTGCCTTCACGCCAACAAGACATCCTGTCTAAGTGGCGCTGCGCCATCCTGGCTCCGTACAAATCCCCTCCATCAAAGAACCTCAGCTTAAAATTCCAAAGGGGAAGCTTGTTATTCCTACACGTTGCTTTTTCCTTACAGGCTAATCACTGTTTTTTATTTTTCAATAATTTCAGGTACTTCAAATATCATAGGTACACTAGACCTAAAAGCTTTACCTGCTGCTATTGCTTGTCTAAATTTTAATTTGGGTAAGCTATTTACAATCTCTTGTCCAAAATAGTTAGCGAGAAAATCACTACTTGTTTTATCAAATTCTTGAAATGAAATGATAGTATTGCACTGAGTAAGGATAGTTTTTGAGACATTTGCTGTTCTCTGCGCAATAACAAGTAATCCAACATTATATTTTCTGCCTTGCAAAGCTATTTGTGAAATACTATTTAATAAAGGTTGAGATATTTTATCAGAGACTCCGGAAAAATTCCACTCAGGTACGATAGTGTGAGCTTCTTCTAAAACCAGACAAATCCTCTTCCCAAAGTTATTATTATGTTTAGCTATATGAAATAGTATTCTAAAAAATGTTTTTGTATATGTTAATACCCCCGATGTATTCTCTACATGTGGAAGCTCAAAAATAGACAATTGAGAATCACCTTTTAAGAATTTTTCTAACTCGCTATTAATAGCTAAAGATACTTCCTTTTTTTTAGCAATAGATTTATCCGTATCTTTATTGTAATTATTTGCAATTTCCTTTTCAATAAAATCAATATCTTGAAATAGCTGGGTTGCTATAGCACTAGAAATTGTCTGAGCAGGTTTCAAATCTTTAAATTTTCCAATATATTCTCCAGTAAAATCAATACATATTACTTTAGCATCCTTGTCATTTAAGAACTCTCGTATTAAATTACGAGCAAAAACGGACTTACCTGTTCCAGTGACACCAATTATTGCCATATGATGTGACATCGCAGCTTTTTTATTCAAAATTACTGGATAATTTGTATTGGGTATATACCCTGTAATGAATTCATCTTCCTCTATGGTGTAATCATCTATTTTTGAAGCTAAATATACTGGTGAATTTATTTGAGGAACCCAACCAAATTGTTCAAATTTATACTTGGTAGGGTTCCATGTTCCTAACTGCACAGCCTCTCCAATGATGAGAGCTGATTGGTTTTTATGTTCTAATTGTTCAATCCTTGTAATACCTTCTACAATTTGATAAAGAACTTTTTGGTTACTTACAATTGCTTCTAGTAATTGTCCTTCATTTATGTTTATTTTTGAATTAAAAATAAACTTGATTTTACCTATTTTTGAATCTTCGGTAACAATACCAACAAAACGATCTAAATAATCAGTAGTAGGTATATCAGTTAATTTGTAAACAATGTTGGTAGTATGGTTTGACAAAATCTGACTATTATTAAAAATTGCTTCTATCTCTCTGTTCGCTAGAACTTTCACCCATTGTTCTTGATTTAACAAATAAGTATCAAGCAATATCCCTTGTCGTATTTTTTCATCAATTGAATACTTAAATTCTACGAAATCAAATAATTTTATTGATTTTCGCTTATTTTGATCCGCTAATTTAACCAAAAAAGTATTTTTTGATTGCACGCCAAAAATTCGTCCAATTGCATTCTTGTCTTGTTCTTCCTTCTGAGAATTGCAGATACTTTCGATAGATTTAGCTAGAGCAGGAGTATTCAAAATCATGAAAATCACCCAATATAGTAGAAGGGCATTAAATTGATTGGATGATACCCCGAATTGCTTAATTGCACCCCATAGAAAAAAAGATGAGAATAGTGCTTCGGGTCTTCCGATAATACGATTCATTCGGGAAAGCATTTGTACAATTACAGGCTCATCAGTTAATGCGTCCTTGCGTACCCAGAGCAAGATATAACTTGAAACAACTAAATAAATAGTGATACCTAAAAATATCCAAAATGTTATATCTCTACCACTAGAGTCGATTAATAATAATGAGATGCCAGCAGCAACTGCATTTATAAAAATATTTGAATCTTTAGAAAAATGTGGCTGGTCTATTAAAGACAATAAGATTAATAATAAAAAACCAGAAGTAAACCAAAAATCATCAAGCAAAAAAGAGAAATTACTAGTTGTAAAATATCCAACAGAGACAAGAATCATTAAAGATATTCCTAAAAATACTAATCTATATTTTTTGCTCATATTTCCTTCTTTAAATTAATAGTTGTTGGGGTTAAGTCTGTAATTAAGTCATTACAACAAAAAAAGCAATCCCCTGTTTCTTTTTGTTTTGATAAAAAAAGGGAAAGGTTTATTTTTCCCTATCCCCTAAACCCTAATCGCTATACGCTGCTTTTTAGAGATTGCTGCTTGGTTATTTGGTGGTTGTTTGATGCTCATTTTGACTGCCTCGTTTTGAGTTAAAGCTTTTAAAATGGGGACGGTTCTATTTTTTTCCTGTCTTATTAAACCCTACTTGTCCTCCAAAGCTTTAGCGACGGAGGATCCCCTAAACCCTAATCGCTATACGCTGCTTTTGAGAGATTGCTGCTTGGTTATTTGGTGGTTGTTTGATGCTCATCTTGACTTTCCGGTTTTGAGTTAAAGCCTTTATTCGCATTTTGATATATAAATCATACCGCTTTAGTCGAAGTACGTCAATAAATAATACATTTATTCATTTTTTCATGGTCAAGTGGGAATGGTCGATAGTTTTCAGGTGTTAATGGGGGTTCTCAAAAAGGATTTATCACTGTTATTTATATCGCTTGGTTAATAAATGTTCGCATCTCATCAGGAGAAAGTTTTGGCATACTAACAGCTTGGGTCTCTTTATTTAAATTTAAATCTCCTTGTTTAGTTATAATTCCCAATTCGTTTAATTCTTTTTTAGCAGCTTCAGGATTTAGAGCGTTTTTCATGATTTTTTCAATCAATCTTTCCGCTGTTTTTTTAAGTTTTCCTGACAAGGACCGATCACCTTTTTTATATTCCAATATGGTGTCTTTTATAAGCTGATAATCTTCTTCTGAAATCTCCAGTCCATACTGATGTTTAAGTCTTAACAATCTTAAAAATTCACCCGAAAAGAAATTATGTCTGTCTCCGTAAACTTTAATTTTTCCTTCAAGCAAATCGATCAAAGCTTCCTTTCTTCCATAAATATTCCCATCACAATCCAATGCCAATTGCAACAAACCAGCGCCTGTATTTGAGGGGTAAATTTTTTTGTTTTCTGAATCGTACAAAACCCTTCTGTTTTTTTCGTTTGGACCGGCATATTGAACCGGAATATTATTAAAGAGCGGCTCATTATTGCCAAAGGGTTGAATAAATTCCGCTGCATCAACCTGCAATGCTGCGGCTAGTTGTGCGAGCACATGCTTGCAATAAGTTTCTACTCGTGGAGTTACAGGAGCCCTGCTATCAGAAAAAACACTTCTTTCTAAATCCGACAATTCAACCTTAACTGTAATATCCAAATCATCTGTCGCCTTTCGAAAAAATATATCCCTGACAGTTCCGCCAATAACCACTACATCATTGAGTCCATTCTCCTTTAAAAATTTTAAAAATGCCTTGAGATTGTTATCTGGCAAACTATCTATGTCGATCCGCCCCGATTCAAAAGCTTTTTCTACCAACTCTTTATCTACTCCTTGGGGAAGATTATATTGCGATGGCAATTCTAATTTATCGATTTCACCACCATTTCTTATTTTTTTCAATGCATTCTCAGCGCGGTTTTTAACATAATCATTATTATCATTTGTTACTACAGCGATCAAAGCCTCTTCTGCCCTGATATCACCTATATTGCCTAAGGCATCTGCCGCGCTACCTCGTATATAATAATTAAGACTTTGTAGATTCATAATTAGCGGATCTATTGCTCTCTTATCACCGATATTGCCTAATGTTTTCATAATCAATTCTTTAAATGCTAAATTATTGCCATTGTATCTCAACGCATCTGCTAAGTTAATTCTTACGTCATCAATTTGTCGGGGATCTAGTATCTGAACTAATATATTCGCAGCCATTTTTTTTGTTTCTTCATTACTTATTGTTAATGCCTTAATCAACGGCTCTATGTCTACATGTTTTTTTATTATGACTTGTTCTTCCAATTCATTTAAGGCAAGAAGCATCTCTTCATAAGCAGGATTTGGCTCCTGAATTGAATATTCGCCATGATCATCATTCATCGAGCTAGATAAAAATATTTTCTCCATTTTAAACAAGGCATTTCTTATCGGCTCAATTCCTCTGGCATCGCCTATCCTAGCTAATTCTTTCGCAGCCAATTTTTTTTCCTCACGGTTACTACCTGTTAATACTTTTATCAGCCGTTCTATTTTCTGCATTTTCTTTATTTCTTGCTTTTGCTCCAATTCCTTTAAGGCAAATAAAATGTCCTCATATACAGGGTTTGACCTAAATGTATATTCGCCATGATCATCATTTATAGATCGAACTTCTTCAGGGATTGTAAGCAATAAATTCTTTATCGGCTCAATTCCTCTGTCATCTCCAATTTTCACTAATGCTTTTGCAACCTCTACCCTATCAAAAATAAGATTAGAACCCGTATTTAATAAATCAATCAGAGTTTTTACCGCACCTGCATTCTTCATCTCACCTAATGTTTTTAGAATATTTGTGATTTTTTTTAACCACAATCTACTGTTATTATAGTTATCTCTGCTTTTAGTTGCTTCTTTTATAGCTAAATTTAAATTATTTAGTTCTAACGATAGCTCTTCGTTAGAATTAAATAAAATAAAATTATTCAAGTAGATATTTTGAAAATTGTCGATAAGCATTTGACTATTTATCTGGACAGGAGCAGAAAGAGTATCTGTATTTTTTTGTAGATTAAGTTTTATATCACCTGCCCAAGCAACATCAAGCATTAAAAAAGTGTGAACTAAAACTAAAGATACGAAACGAAACAATGATTTGGAAAGTAATTTGTTCATGATTTATTACCAGTATGTTGAAATTTTTGTATTTTAGTGTTAAATGATTATGTTCTAATAGATAAAAGAGCTTATAAAAAACCCGAAAAAATATACCATAGAATTGCACATAATGCAATAGCTGAGGAAAAATGAGGAATGTTCTGGTTTTTTACCCTAAACCCTAATTGATAAATATCTATACATCGTTTACCCGAAAGTCTCAGGACATCGTTTACTCAGATAGGAATAACGCAATAAATGAAGTCGTTCCTAACTTGCGTATATATTGTGTGACTATCGTCTG
>Ga0180007_10004299_pt1 | contig 15158 bp, 11 predicted proteins | sample MM_PC_MetaG_FD_121122 | JGI IMG/M metagenome (GOLD analysis project Ga0180007, IMG submission 121122) | Groundwater microbial communities from the Aspo Hard Rock Laboratory (HRL) deep subsurface site, Sweden - MM_PC_MetaG | ecosystem: Environmental > Aquatic > Deep subsurface > Groundwater... | reverse complement strand
ATCTATACGGACATAATTTTCAAATATATCAAACGCCCTTTGATTTATTCCTGTTTCCAACCTATACTTCCCCGTATCCCACTTCCCCTGATGCCTCTGGCTGGCGCCGACTTCGCTGGCTGAAACTGGCGTGAAAATTCTAATATAGTTGTCCGCCGTTGTTGTCCAGCCGTCAATGGTGACAGCGGTTGTATCCGTTGCGTCCGCGTACGCGGCAATGTTCCATTGTTCGGTTGAGGAAGCCAAGTTTTTGCCCAAAGTCCAAGTGTCAAAATTGCGCAAGCCGGACGGGATGCCGGTGTTTTCCGTGCCAGCTTCGGCGTTTGACAGTGAGGTATAGGCGCGGAAGATTGACCAGCCGGTGTTGGCAGAGGTTGAAGAAGCGATTTTGCCCGCCGCGTCTTTGACCGTGTAAGATGTTGGCGAGGCGCGGCCAGAAATGAAAGCCAGAGAATTAACCGCGCCGGTTGAAGAAGTGGCATTGTATTGAATCACATCGCCTACGCCAATGTTATTGGCCAACCCGGTTGAAAAGGTGGCCGTGTCGCCTGAAATGGTCAACGTAGCTCCGGTGGAAGAAGCCAAGGCCGTGGTGTTTGACGGGCCAACAGAACGATAAATCGGTGTGGCTTGGTATTCATCCGCCCCGATATCCCAGGTACCGCTTCTGGTTTGATTGTCTATGTCGGTTGAGAAAGCTAAATTCGTGTCAGCGGAAAGATTGGTGCCGTAATCCTTAGCGCCAGTGTCGGCGTAGGCAAGATGGAAATCAGAATTGGCCGAGTCGGCAAAAAGAAAGGTTTGAGAAACGCGGTTATTTGAACCCACCCCCGGCGTATCATTTATGTCAGTGGCGTTATAATCTGTGCCAGCGGCAAAAGTACCCGCAAATGGGTCAGTTGTACTGGCAATAAGATTATTTTGAAGAACCGCTGTCCCCTCAGAATAACGCCAAATTCCATAGGCATTATTATAAACAGTATTATTATACAAATAGGCTGTGAAACCGCCATCTGAAATAAGTATTCCACTAGTGGTCTTATAATCGTAAATAATATTGTTCCATGCCCTTACGACTCCTGCTCCGCTTGCATATATTTGTATGCCATCTACCCAGCTAGCTGCTACATTGCCATCCCCCCGAATTATATTATGTGAGAATCTAAAATCGGAACCAGAGCCGCTGTTACGAGTGAAAATTCCGCCAGTATTACTAGATGTATGACTGGTCAAATAAAACTGCAGTCCTTCAACACGAACATGGTCTGCATAAATAACAACACCCACAGCATTAGAATATTGCAACCTATACTTCCCCGTATCCCACTTTCCATTATGCCTGTATGATTCTGTCGGGTCGGTCCAGATTTTAATGTAGCGGGTGGCGTCGGTGGTCCAGCCGCTGATGGAGACGGCAACTTGGTCGGCGGTTGAGGTGGCGGTGGCGTGGCGGCATTTGGCAATGCGGATTTCATTGGTAGAGGTCAGGTCAGCTTGCTGACCCGCTTCCCAGGCGCTTAAAGACAGATAATCCGCGTACCCGCCGGTGTCTACGGTTTTGACGACTTCGGTCGGGCCTCCCTGCGCGAAAACGGGTTTGATAATGGCTTGAGCGAGTTTCTTTATTGTGTCGCGGGTTTTTTCGTAATAAACAATTCTTGCGGGAAGGCGGACGGCAGAGACAATGTTCTGCCCCCTCTCCTCAGTTGAGGAGAGGGTTGGGGTGAGGTGTTGAGAAGAATCAAACACCTCCTCCCCTTTAATTCCCCTCTCTACCCCGTTAGATAATTCCGATCTAACGGGGCGAGCCTGAGGAGGGGAGGAAAAAAATGTATCGCGGGCGGATTCGTAGAGGACGATGCGTTGGGGCAAGCGGACGACGGAGGTTAAGTTACCGCTGATAGGACGCTGATCGGAACGCTGATTGGACGCGGATGAATCAACGCCGTCATTGCGAGGAGCGCTATCGCGCTTAAGCGCGATAGCGCGACGAAGCAATCCCGAGCTGCTACCACCGTTGCTGTTATCCACGGGATTGCTTCCCCCGCCGCTCGCGAGCGGCGGGGTCGCAATGACACGGTGGTTGACCCCGTTAGAAGCCCGTTCCGCCGTCGGAACGGCAGCCGTCCAAGACGGCTTGCTTCTAACGGGGTTGACCCCGTTAGAAGCCCGTTCCGCCGTCGGAACGGCAGCCGTCCAAGACGGCTTGCTTCTAACGGGGTTGACATTACCTTCAGCCGCTGTATAATTATTATTATGAAAACTCAAACTTTTATCACTATCAATCCTAATATCCGTTTTGGAAAGCCCTGCATCAAAGGAACCAGAATTGCCGTTGAAGACATCCTCAACCTTGTTCGGGCCGGCTGGACCATTGATGAAATCGCCAAAGAATACAGAATCAGCAAGGCAGGCGTCTTGACGACTATTGATTTTGTCGCTGAGTTGACCAGAGAACCAGCCAGGGTAGTGCTGGTCAAATAATTCATGACTATATTCTCCGACCAGTGCATTCCGCCCAGTTTGATACGGGCCTTGAAAGAAAACGGAATCCGCGTTGTTCAAGCCAGAGAAAAAGGACTTCAAAGAGCTACTGATGAAGAAATTTTCAGTTTCGCTCGCAAAAACTCTTTGATCCTGCTGACTTTTGATAAAGATTTTGGAAATATTTTGCGCTTTGATATCAAAAAATCCGTCGGCGTAGTTATCGTTTATATTGAAAAAATGAGCAGAGGCGAAATTTTTCGGCGAACCATTAATTTTTTCAAAACTATCAAAAAAAGCCAATTGAGAGGAAAGCTTTTTATAATCCGGCCATCCGAAATCAAAAGCTGGCCAAAAGCCTAATTTAGCTGCCGACTTTTTAGCAAAATAATATTTCGCGCTTTGCGCGGAATCCGCCGCCGCATTTTGCGGGGCGGGTTTTTTGTTGCTTAAAACTCTGTCATTGCGAGCGAAGCGAAGCAATCCCGAGCTACTACCACCGTTGCTGGCAATGGCTGTATTCCACTCGCCTTGCCGAAGCCTTCGGCGAAGCGCAGGCGGGATTGCTTCGTCGTCCCGCTTCGCGGGACTCCTCGCAATGACATTACTATTCGGATCGCCAAGCGATAACCCGCTTTTTTTATCAATAATATTTGACAAGTCAATTTCCGGCAGGCGGTCAAGCTGTTGGAAGGAGCGGACTTTTAAGATGTCGCGGTCGGAGAGAAAAAGAGTGTAGTCAAGGCCGGTTTTGAGGCGGAGAAGGGGTTTCTGGTCTTTCTGTAACTCCCCCTCATCCCCTCTTAAATTAAGAGGGGGAACTCCCTCTCTTATATTAAGAGAGGGTTGCCCGCCTCGACTCGCGTCGGGCGAGGCGGGGGGTGAGTTATTTTCATATTCCGGTTCCAGCAGCATCTTCTTCTCCTCCTCCGTTAATTTGTGCGGATAATACACGGGCAGGAGCGTTGTTCGTTCCTCGTTTCCCAGGAAATTACCGTTGCCGAATCTTTTGAACATTTCCTCGCCGTCTCTTATCTCAACAATATCCCCGGCTTCGTACCGGCCTTCACCCACGCCCGTGGCAATTGGTTTGATTAGCAAGATGGTGCCGTCTTTATAATCAGCGGCAGAGAGGGTGGGATTAGTGGCCAGCCAGTCTCTGACCATCTCAAAAAGCCCGGCCGGCAGACCGACGCGTTTGGCAAAAGTGGCCTGGGACAAAATCAAAACCACCAGCACAAGCAGGATAACGGAGGCAAGAAGGGTTTTTTGGAAACTGCTCATATTTATACCGCGGATACTATTACCGCTGATACTACGCTGATTTGTACGCCGATAAGACGCTGATTTTGTTTCAGCGATTTTTCAGCGTTCCTATCAGCATTAAATCTGCGGTTTTCTAGCTGTATCATATACTATTCTTTTAATGGTTAGCTTGGTGGGTGAAAAATTGACAAGAAAACCAAGTTTATAGTTTGACCCTTTTAAATATTTCCAAAATTGTTCAATATCTTGTTTGGTTATAAACGGCTTAGATTTTAATTCTATAAGTATTGAATCATTAATAATCTTATCCGGCACATAGGTGCCAACCTTTTTATCTTTGAAATAAATATCAATTCTTTTTTGAGTATCAACTTTTAATTTTCTCTCTTGTAGCGCGACCGTCAAAGCCTTATCAATAACCGATTCTTTAAACATGCCTTTAAATTCTTTCCAGACCTCAAAGCATGCGCCTCTTATTAGATAGGATTCCTTTTCGTACAGGAAATCATTTACCCTTTTTCTTGCTTGTATCATATCTATATTGTCTTTACGCTGATGATGGCGCTGATTTGATGCTGATTCAGCGATTAATCAGCGTACTTATCAGCGGTATTATCCGCGGTTTATAATTTACCTTCCCCCACTGGCCCGGTATAACTGCAAAACCTCATCCATTCTGAAATAATTTTAAATTTGAAATTTTAAATTTTAATTGAAATCTAAATGATTAAAATTTTAATTGCCGTCTTTCAGGGTCAGAAAAATTTTAGAAAATATCAGAGTTAGTTCTTGCGCCTCTTTCCAGAGTTTACGGCATTCTTCTTTATGCTCCGGGTTGGCTTTGGCGATAATCTGCAGCCAATACTTGGTCTCTTTGGCTTCTTTCTTGCAGATAGCTATTTTGTTCTTAAAATCTTTCTTGGAGCTGGCGCCGTTGGCCTCACAATAATTAGCCCCGATGCTGGTAGCCGACCTGACTAATTGGCTGATCAAGGGAACGGTAATTGTATCTTTCTTTATGGTTCTGGAAAAATCAATAATATCTTCGCTGAATTTGATTGTTCTATCTTCAAGATTATATTTTATATCTGTTTTAGTCATTTTATTATTTAAAATTGATTTAAAATTTAAAATTTGTAATTTAAAATTCTTATGGTATTTACCTTCCTCCGCTGGCTCTGTATAACTGCAAAACCTCCGCCGCCGACCCCGGTCAGAATCTTCGCTTCCGACGGGGCAAGCAGCGCGCGGTTGTAAAAAATAATCATCATACAACAATTATTTCTTTAGCTTCTTCTAAAAATTCTTTCGCTTTCTTAATTAACTTCTTGCAATTAAGTTCGCTAAAATCTCCGTAATAATCCGCCGCCTCTCTTAAATTTTTTGCTTCCAAAAACGATTCCACCAAAGCAACATTGATTTTGCTTGTTTCAACGAATAAAGTCCTGACGGCTTCAATCAAACAAAAATGACTTTTCTCGCGGTAATTTTTTGAATATAACAAAGCTCGGGCAGAATGAAACATTGAATAATACGCTTGGATTATGCCCCATTTATAATTTCCCTCTGACAGACTCTTCAAAGATATTTTTAAATCATCTTCTGCCAACCTTAATTCTTTATTGGCCAATTTTTTGCCCGGCGAAAATTTCTTGATTTTTCCGCGTTCAAGACATTTTTTAAATTCTTGGGACATATTCGTATAAAGTTATTCCGCTTAAAATCGCACGATGGAACTCCGGCTCTTTTATTTCCATTTCCGACCACTCGCCGGGGGTTTTTATAACCGCTTTTACAGATAATTTTTTGTTTATCTTCTTTAAAACTGCCCGCGCTTCATCTTTATTGTCAGTCAAGACAAATAAATCAATGTCGCTATCAGCAGTCTGCTCGCCCCGGCTCGCCGAACCAAATAAAATAATTTTCTGGGAGAATTTCTTTAATTTCGGCAAAAGCGGATTGATTTTTTCCAACGCCAAATTTATCCGGAACTTCTTAATTCCCGGACTTTTTTGGTTAATTTGGTAAAACTTCATATGACCTTTTGCCTTCTTAGAAATAACCTCCTTGGCTGATAATCGCTTTAATAAGCCGCTGGCCGAGGCCTTGCTGAACTTCAGTTTTTGGGCGATTTCCTGGGCATAAAATTCCTTGGCCGGAAAATCCGCCAATAGTTTTATTATTTTTTGCTCTAACTTGGTCATCTAAAATTATTTAACGGGGTGAATGTTCATTATTTTTGAACTTAAGTTCAAGTTATCATACATACCATCCCGGGTCAATCTCTCTTCTAAATTATAATTATTTGTTTTGGACATTTTCGCATTTATTAATTTAAAATTGATTTAAAATTTATAATTTATAATTTATAATTCTTATGGTATTTACCTTCCTCCGCTCGCCCTGTATAACCGCAAAACCTCGCTGGCGCTTAGCGCTCTATTATATATCCTAACTTCGTCAATCGTTGCATTAACATAAGATACTCCCAAATTTTCATTTTGCCCCCCGCCTATCTGTATATTGGCAGCGAAGTCCATTGTTGGATATGAACCGGAACTATTATACTGGTTAGTTTCATCGGCAGCGTTGACATAAATCTTTGTAGTAGCAAGAGAAATATTATGTACCCATACGATATGATACCAATTACTCGTATTCCATGTAGCGGTGGTAGTTTCAAATTCATATCTGTTGGGACCTAATCTTTCTAACTTAAAATTGATTTTAGAAGCTGTCCGATAACCAAGAACAATATGCATATTCCTATCCGCATCGTTATATTTACTAAATATTGTGGCCGCCGCAGAGCCAGAGGTATAAGTGATATTAGGTTTCCACCAAAAACTAACAGTGAAAGGACCTGAATTTTGTATATTATTCCCCACATCCACATAATCATCCACCCCGTCAAAAGAGAGCGCCTGGCCGGATTTGCCGATGGCGGGCTTAGCGCCATAGATGGTGCCGTTGTTGCCCTGCCCGCTCCGGTCATAAGCCAGATTGGCGGCATTGCTCACATCCGGGCCGTTGAAAGTCCAGTGGCCGACCAAGGAGCTATCTTTCATCACATTGACCAAAGTTTTATCCGGCGTCAGTCTGGCCGCGCCCATTTTATATAACTGCGTAATTTCGCTCGGCGTGAGCGCCCGATTGTAGATGCGGACTTCATCAATGAGGCCGTCAAAAGTCTGCGCAGCTTGTATTGTATTTGCAATTATTAAATTATAATCTCCATCGTTATTCCTAGAGCCAATTGCATTATTTTGAGAATCATAAGAAGCCTCTACGCCGTTTATATAAATATGCACATTCCCAACAGCAGTTTGGGAGCCATTCCATGATACGACGACATGTTGCCAAGAGTTTAAGGATACAGAATTAGATGAAATTACCTGCAGATCGGTTGCGTAATCAACGCCGAAATACAATTTGGAGTTAGCGCTGCCCGTAAATCCAAAATACCAACCTTCGGTTGGGGAACCCCCGAAATCCCAGAGCTTCGAAACAACTGCTCCAAAAGTACCTTCTCCAGTACTTTTAGGATATATCCAGGCGGAAACCGATATTGCTGACAAATTGTCTAAACTGGTGCCTGAATTTGCATTCACATAATCATCCACCCCGTCAAAAGACAGCGCTTGGCCCACCTGGCCGATGGCGACCTTGGGGCCGATAACATCGCCATGATTATTTTGCCCTGACCGGTCGCGCGCTTCGGCCGAGGTTTGCGACCAGTCCATATCCTGCCCGTTAAAACTCCAGAGCCCCACTAAGCCGGAGGTCAGCGCTTTATTCTGCGCCGAAGGATTTACTTGCACGAGAGCGGAGGATTTATACAGATTCGCGACTTCGGTCGCGGTCAGCGCGCGGTTGTAGACGCGGACGTCGTCAATAACACCAGGGAAATTCCTGCCGCCTTCTGAATCTGCGCCGATGCGAACATCGTAGGCGGTATTGGGCGTCGTGGCTGGAACAGTGCCAGTATAGCTGACTGTCTGCAACACGCCATCCCCATAGAGTTTCAGACGGCCAGCGTTGCCTATTTGGGTGCCATCAAACACGCCCACGACAAAGTGCCAAGTATTGTTAGTAAACCAATTAGTAGTGGACTCAAGAAAAGTGTTTCCATTCCAGCCGCCCCAGAGAATATCATCTGTGCCATAATCATACGAAGTATGAAGAGTGATTCCATTATTTCCGCTACTGCTCCATTTGCCCACGATATCTTTAAGCGTGCTAGGACTGTTTGGCTTTACCCAAGCTGTAAAAGTCACGGCAGATATATTATCCAGGGCATTTATGTCTCCAGCAGTTACATAATCATCCACCCCGTCAAAAGAGAGCGCCGAGCCAAGTTTCCCGCCGGTCCATCGCGGCAAGCCGTTGGCGCCGGTGAGCGTGCCGGTGTTTTTATTGCCGGAAAAATCCGTGGCTTTGGTGGAAGTGGCGTCATTGAAAGACCAATAGCCGACCAGACCGAGGTTGTTGGGAGCGCGGTGAATGACGGCGGCGTTAACTTCCTTAACCGCAAAAAACAAAGTCAGGATGGCGAAAATATAGATTGTGAGCTTAATCAGTTTCATTTAATTTTAAATTTGAAATTTTAAATTTTAATTGAAATCTAAATGATTAAATTTTTAATTATTATCTTTCAAAGTCAGGAAAATTTTAGAAAATATCAGGGTTAGTTCTTACGCCTCTTTCCAGAGTTTACGGCATTCTTCCTGGCATTCCGGGCTGGCTTTGGCGATAATCTGCAGCCAATACTTGGTCTCTTTGGCTTCTTTTTTACAGATAGATATCTTGTTCTTAAAATCTTTCTTGGAACTGGCGCCGTTGGCTTCGCAGTAATTAGCCCCAATACTGGTAGCCGACCTGACTAATTGACTGATTAAAGGAATAGTAATCGTATCTTTCTTTATAGTTCTGGAAAAATCAATAATATCTTCGCTAAATTTCATTGTCCTCTCCTCCAGATTATATTTGCTTTCGTTTTTAAGCATTTTAAAATTTGTAATTTAAAATTCTTATTGGTAGCTCCACGTTTGTATTATTGTATTTAATGTTGCTTCGCTTCCAGCTGCCGCTGTAATCTGATAAAGAAAGCTATTATAAACAAACCAAACTTCTTTGGTCTTGTCGCCAGCTTCGTTGGCCGAATCAAAACTCAAAGCGTCAATGGCATTGGCGATTTTGATTTGCTTGTCATTTTCAATTAACATATCCGGAATGTCGGCCAAAATTCTTTCTTTGGTCAGGCTGGTTTCCTCCTCGTCAAACATTGAAATATAAATTTGTAGCCCGTTAGAAGTCCGTTCCGCCACGGGCGGAACGGCAGCCGTCCCAGACGGCTGACTTCTAACGGGCTGAATTAACACCACCTCACCCTCGCCTTCCGCGAACGAACTTACGTTCCAGCCGCCAGGATAATCAAACGAAAACCCGTAGCCCGGATGGGTGTAGGTTTTGAATCCGTTGAGGTCGGACTTCGGGGAATTTTGAAGTCCGACCTCTTTCGTTTTGTTGAAGTCTGACTTCCACAGAAAAACCGCGCCGCCAATTAAAACCGCGGCTGCCAGCGAAATTATTGTGATTTTTGATTTTTTAGACATATAGGTCTTATAGGACCAATAGGACTTATTGGTCGCGAAAACGCTTGCGCTCGCGGTAAAGCTTTTCCGTAAACCCGCCTTCTTTTAAAAATTGTTTTTCTAATGCGCGCAGTTGCTGGTCTAAAAGGAAATTGGCCTGATGAATTAAACAAATCGCGCAATTGGCGGCGCTTTCTGGATTTTCCAGAAAGCGCAAATAGGTCCTATAGGACCTATCGGTCTTATAGCCCAAAGCGCGGATTTCCTGCGCTTTGGGCGAATCCTTGCCCCAAAGGGGCAAGGAGCGCTGGCGGAGAAAATCTTCGTAGTCCAGCAACAGCTCCTCCAAGCTCGCTCGCGCAACACCGATTAATTTTAATTCGGTTTTTTTGGAAGTGCCGGAGGCCTGACAGCCCTCGGCGATATTTTGTTTGCCGCTTCTGGCGGCCTGAACCATCTGGTCTTTCGTTCGGCTTTTTGGGTCAACAAAAAGCCGAACGAATTCCGCTGTCAAATCAAAAATTATTTCCGTTGTTTGGTAGGATTTTAGCTGGCGATAGCCGCCGTGAAGCGGAATTAATTTTTGATTTGGCTGATAGGTCATATAGGTCTTATAGGTCTTATATCGCCGGAGTTTGGCCCGCCTCCGTTCCGCTTTGCGGGACTATGGCGGGTAAACTTGGGCTCGGACTGGGGCTAACTGATGGCGTTGGGCTGGGTTCAGATGAGGGCGTCTCGCTGGGACTGGGAGTTTCGGAAGGAGTCGGCTCGGGAGTTAAAGAAGGGGCTGGTTCAGGAGACGGCGAAACGCTTGGTTCTGGCGAAGGAGCCGGAGCTTCCAGCGTTGGCGTCTCGCTGGGACTGGGAGTGGCGGAAGGGGTTGGTTCAGGAGTTAAAGAAGGACTGACTTCCGGGCTAGGGCTGGCTGTCGGACTTGAACTTGCTTGCCCCGTTGAATCCGAAGGATTATTCGGGGGCGAGACGCTCGGCTCCGGCGAAGATGAAGCGCTGGGCGTTGGCGAAGATTCTGGGGTGGGACTATATTCTGGCGAAGACGAAGGCGAGACCGAAGGACTTACCTCTCCCTCTCCCTCTCCTTGCAAAGGAGAGGGTTGTGCGGACGGATTCACTACTCCCTCTCCTTGAGAAGGAGAGGGTTGGGGTGAGGTTACCGTCTCTATTATCCACCAATTAAACTTTATAATGTCTGGCGCCGGCTCGCTCAAACAGACCATGAATCCCCGCGGCCGCTCCACTCCCTCAATCAAAGTAATGGGGGCGCTGTTTTTTTCGCAAACGCCGATGGCCACCGGCTGTTCGGGCGTCACAAATATCATTGAACTCGTGGTCAGCTGATTATTAACAATGTAGGCGTCAGTCTCACCTTTGTTAACTTGCCCGGAACCGATTGTCGGGTCGCGATGTTCAATATTGGGATTGTTCTGGTCGTCCGGCGCCACATTGATTGCCAATTTGCGCAGCTGCAAAGATTCCACAATTAAGTTTTTAATCTTCATTATCCCCTGCTCAAAACTGATTCCCACTTTATTAAAGACAGAGCTGATAGCCGAAATCAGCGCGGGCTCGGCAATTATTTCTTCGCCTATTGGCAGTTCCAAACCCACGCCGCCCTGGGAATTAAGCTCCAGGCTGTCTACCCGCGATTTAAGCTGGCTGATTTCGTCCATTAAACTCGTAATCTGCTTTTGTTGTGCTTTCACGCCCGCCCAAAGGAAACTCGCCATTTTGTATAAATCCACTCCTTTGGCATCTGCGCTCAAAATTTCCCGCGGGGCTTCCTCGGTAATCAGACCCATATAGGTCTCATTGGTCATATAGGACCTATAGTTGTAGGTCGCCACGCTGGTAGAAGCGATTTTTTGCAAAGCATCGCTTTCTTCGCTTTCGCCAAGATACAAAATATTTTCTTTTTCTTCGCGCGTAGAGATATTAATAAAAGCGGTTGCGGCAATATCGCCGGCGACTTGCAGCTTGTGGCTGGGAGTGGAAGTGGCGGCCAGGCCGATGCCCACGTTGCCCGACTCATCAATGAGCACCGCGGGCAACGCGGTTGAGAAGTAGCGGGAATAAACCGAATCCAGGTCCGAGAACGTGCCGATTACTTCGTTATTAACAATGCGGGGCGCCAAGCGGCTCCAGCCCAGTTTAACAAAAACCATAATTTTTCCGATCTTAACGGTCTGGCTGGACACTATTTGTTCGGGCGCCGGGCTGTTTTGAATAACGCTCGGGCTGGAAGCGGGTGTCGGCTGAACGCTGGTTGCGACAACGCTGGAAGCGATTTTCTTCTCGCAATTAATTTTTTCCTCAATTGTCTGCCCGCCGCCGTAATAGCAGGGATCATTTGCATCCTGAATCGCCGGGCTGGGCAAGGCTTGAACACCGGGTAAACTGCTGGTTAAAACATCTATCGTGCCTTCAGACAGAGAGTTCGCTCCGTCAAAACCCTCCAGCGCAATGCCCACAATTTCATCGGAAGTTTCGGCTTTCATGCCAATGCCAACAAGCGAAGATAATTTAATTTTATCGCCCGCTTTAATTGCGCCCCCTTGGGTTGAAACTTTAATCGGCACCCGCCCGGCTAACGCCACAGGGTAAACATTGCCGGCCGGCGCAATATCATTGTCTAATCCCAAAATTAAGCCCGGGTTAGTGGAAACGACTCCGACAACCGCGCTCTTGTTGGCCAGTCCGGCCTTGCCGATAATCCGGTTGTCTTTGGCGAAGACAATGTCGCCGGGCTCCAGCGATTCGTCGGAAACATAATTTTCCGCCACGTCGGATTGGGCGGTAACATATTCAACCGCGCTGATGCGGCCGGTGGTGGAAGCGTTGCAGTAATCACCGTTATCCACGCAAAGCCCGCCGTAAGGAATGGAAACTTTAAAATGATTTGACTGAGTGTTGTCGCCAAAAGTGGAAGAGCCGGTTTCCAGAGCGAACTTGGTTACGGTGTTAACTTGGGCGTCAATAAATTTGCCGGTGAAGGAGCCGCTGCCCACCGCCATATTCAGGCGCAAAGCGTCGCCGGTGAAAGCTGAAGTGTCCTGATACAAATAGACCAAATCAGCCGCGGTAGCATAATTTGAATAAGCCCTGATAGCATTGCCCTGCGTTGTGCCTCTGGTTTCCGCGTAAACCCCGGCGGGCAGATAAGCCCCGCCCGCGTCTCCGGTGGTTATGCCTTTCACTCCAAAAGTTCGGCCGTAAGCGGAAATGCCGGTGTTTTCGCCGAAAGTGTTGGCGCCGCGGTGCGCCTGAACTTCCAAGCCGCGAATCACATTGACGGCAGTGGTGGAAGCATCTTGAATTCTTATCATCTGGCCGACCAAAGTGACGGGCGCAGCGGTGGAGGAAGCGATAATATACATATTGTTGCCGTACTGGATTCCCCCGCCGGGCATATCAAATTTGAAAAATTCTTCAATGCCGGCGGTGGTGGGCGAGGTGGAGGCAAACCCGCCGTTTTTGTCTATGGTCAGCAAAGCGGTTGAGCCGGCCGAGGATGTGCCAATCAGAGTCCTGCCAAGCGAATCAATCATAAAGACAGTTGAGCTGGCAGACAGACCGCCGGAAGTGGTAGTGGCGACCGCAAATAACGGCGTGGTATTGCCGGCTGAACCGCTAATTGATAATTTTGCCAGAGGAGTGGTTGAGCCGATGCCGATGTTGCCGGAGCTGTTGATTGTCAGGTAAGTAGAGGTGGAATTCAGCGCATCGCTGGATGTACCAATATACAGATTCCCGCCCTGTGAAGTCAGCAGCCAGTGTTTGGCGTCAACGCCGGCTGACATATCCGACAAAGCCAATCTGGTTTTTGTTGAAGAAGCGATTTGTAGATTCCAGTTGGGCGTGGTGGTGCCGATGCCCAGCCTGCCGTTCTGGTCAAGCCGCATCCGTTCGGTCAAAGAGCCAGGGGTGTTTTTGGTGGAAAAAGTCAGCGCCGAAGTCGGAGCGGTGGAAAGATAGTTGGTTAAAATTGAGGCGATTTGACCGGTAGTGGTGGCCGCGCCGGAAGAATCTTCGGCCGAGAAAAGCATGGCCGAACCAATGCCTGAAACAGAAGTTGAGCTGGCCATATGTACTAGATGTAAAATATTCGCCACCCCAGAGCCAAGATCAGTGACTAAACCGTTAATTACCACCATATCATTGAGCGAAGTAGTGGCAAAAGCGCTAAAGTTAGCTGGACCCTGCGTCATAAGACCGCCGGCGCCGATATTCAAACCATTATCGACATAGAGGTTGCCCCTGACAATGGCGTTGTCCCAGACATCAAGGGTGCTGGCCGCTAAATCGCCAATAGTGGCCGTAGGAGAATCAATGCCGGAAACTTCGTAAATTTGAAATTCATTGGCAGCATTGGAACCGACAAAAACATTTCGGCCGGAAACGGTTAATCCGTAGATCGCGCCGCCGGTGTCATAGCTAGCGGCTAGCGAAATGGCGGCCGGCGAGGCGATGTCAAAAATCTGCAGCTCATCGGTGCCGTCAGTGCCCAGATAAGCGTATTTGCCCGAAACCACAATTGAGCGCACCGTCCGGGCGCCACCGCCATCAACATTATAACTGCCGGCAAAAACCGGGGCTTCGGGATTGGCAACATTGTAAATGGTAAATTCGGCGTTGCTGGCATCAGTGCCCATATAAGCGTATTTGCCCGAAACATAGATCGCGCGCGTCCAACCGCCCACATCAGCGCTACCTGCCAAAATCGGGGTGGCGGGATTGGAAACATCATAAATCCTAAAATCATTGGTTGCTGGTGTTGCTGCCCCAACATAAGCGTACTTGCCGGTCACATAGACCGAAACGACATAATTGCCGCCAGTGGCTGCTGAACCAGCCAGCTTTGGCTTGGTCGGATCGGAAACATCATAAATCCGGAAATCGTTTGGATCATCAGCGCCCAAATATAGATATTTGCCGGAAAGATAAACAGACAATATGACCGATGCTCCGCCGACTGTTGTGTTGCTGACAATTACCGGTGCACTCGGGTTGGAAACATCAATGATATAAAGAATGCCGTCAGCGCCAACATAAGCATATCTTCCGGAAACGACGATTGAATACGCCAGTGTTGAGCTGATCAAATCAAAACTTTTTACAAAAACCGGCGATGACGGATTGGAAACATCGTAAATTTTCAGCTCGCCGCTGGAGTCATTGGTGACCAGATAAGCGTACTTGCCGGAAACATAAACTGAATAAACTATCGTAGCCGCAGCCACATTAGTGCTTGAGGCCAGCACCGGCACGCCCATGGTCTGCAAGAAGCCGCCGGCTTGCAAAGTCAATTTCTGGGCCGGAGAAGTCGTCCCGATCCCCACATTGCCGTTCGCTAAAACAGTCAATAAAGTTGAAGTCGCCGTGCCGGCGGTGGTGGAAGCGATGGTGAACAAAGGTGTGTTGACAGGGGTGGTGGCAGAGTTGGAAATGGATAACAGAGAATAAGGCGAAGTTGTGCCAATGCCCAGCCTACTTGAAGCGCTAAGCCAAGTCAGGTTATCGCTGTTGGAAAGGGAGCTTGGTCCTGTCCAGAAAGCCACGCGGTCTGACGCGCCGCCCTCAACAGAGCCTCCTCCGCCCACGCAGCTTCCGCTGGAATCCTTGAAACACCCGGCAGTCAGCTCTATGCCGTTGGCAAAGGTGGAGGTGGCGGATGTTCCGGTGATACTTAGATATTTAGCTGACAGACTTGAGTTGAAAGTAGAAGTCGCGTTGGTTATTGATAGGTATGTTGTGCTTGCACTGAGAGCATCGCTCGAAGTGCCGATATACAAATTCCCT
>Ga0180007_10004298_pt1 | contig 15159 bp, 12 predicted proteins | sample MM_PC_MetaG_FD_121122 | JGI IMG/M metagenome (GOLD analysis project Ga0180007, IMG submission 121122) | Groundwater microbial communities from the Aspo Hard Rock Laboratory (HRL) deep subsurface site, Sweden - MM_PC_MetaG | ecosystem: Environmental > Aquatic > Deep subsurface > Groundwater... | reverse complement strand
CGTGGGCGCGCTCACCCCCGGCGGCACCATGCAGTATGCGCTGAACAAGGGCGACGTGCTCCAGCTGGTCTCCAAGAACGACCTGACCTACAGCGGCTGCCCCACCGGCGCCGGCTCGGCCAAGTCCGGCCCCGACGCCAACGGCTATTCGTATTGCAAGCCGGGCAATGACTATGACCCGACGGGCTCGATGATCACGGCCACCAACCCAGTGGCGGTGTGGTCCGGCCACAACTGCACGTTCATCCCTTACAACTTCTGGGCCTGCGACCACCTCGAAGAGATGATGTTCCCCCTGCAGACTTGGGGCAAGCACTTCATGGTCGGTCTGACCCATCCGGTGCGTCCGTCCACGACCGAGACCAACGTGATCCGCATCCTGGCCGGCGAGAACGGCGTCCAGGTCTCCTTCAATCCGGCCGTCGAGAACCCCGCCACCCTCAACGCCGGCGAGTACGTCGAGTTCATGCCCCCTCCGGGCACCCACTTTGAGGTCAACGCCACGGGCCCGATCATGATCGGCAAGTTCACCGTGGGTCAGAACTACTGGACCGAATCCTTCGACGAGATGGGCGATCCGGCCTTCGGCCTCGTGGTCCCGGTCGAGCAGTACCGCTCCGATTACACGTTCTCCACGCCGCCCTCGATCACGGTCAACTACGTCAACGTCATCGCCGAGATCCCGGCCGATACGATGGATTACATCACCCTCGACGGCCAGGCCATCACCGCTGAGCAGTACACCCCGATCGGCAGCACCGGATACGGCGTGGCCCAGTTCGACGTGACCAGCACCGGCACCAACGGCTCGCACTACATCGTCGCGCCGAACACCACGATCAAGTTCGGCATCGAGGTGTACGGCTTCGCCCAGTACACGTCGTACCTGTATCCGGGCGGCCTCGACCTGGAGTACATCAACCCGATCGGCAAGTAGTCCCGTCCTGAGGCTCCCGCCCGGATGCCGCGGCCCGGTGGTCGCGGGTTCGACTCGCGGTGGCCGCCCTTCCTGGTCCCGAACACTTCACCGAGGGGAACCCACCATGAAAACCCATGCGCTTCTCTGCTGTCTGCTGCTGGCGGTTGCCTGCGACGACACCACGTCCAGCAAGAACACCGCCGACGAGATCTGCAACAACCAGATCGATGACGATGGCGATTCGTTTGTCGACTGTGACGACCAGGATTGCTGGCCCGACGCCGCCTGCGCTGCCAACAACGTCAACAACATCAACAACGTCAACAACCAGACCTGCGACGGGACCCAGGACGTCAAGGAATTCCACTGGCTCGACAAGAGCCGCAGCCTCAAGATCTACCACGGCACCGTGGCCGGCCCCGCCCTGTGCATGGCGCCCTCCCAGCGGCTGGCCGTGGGCGCGCTGATGCAGTACGACGGAGCCTGGGGCAACGTGTGCAGCGGCACCCTCGTGACGGAGCGCCACGTGCTGACGGCTGCCCACTGCGCCTCTGATTACCGCGGAAACCCCATGGATCCATCCGAGTTGCGCTTCGCCTTCGGCGATGACGCCGGCAGCCCGCTGCGCACCTACGAGGTTCTCACCGTGACGGTCAACCCGCAGTACGGCGGCTACAACGACACCACCGGTGTCGATCATGCCGTGCTCGAGCTCGACGGCAACCCCATGACCGATGTGGGCATTACCCCGATCCCGATCTCGCGCACCAGCCCGTCTGCGTTGATCGGCCACTACGTGCAGCAGGCAGGCTTCGGCACCACCGAGAACTCCTACAACAACACCCGCCTGTGGTGGACCCCCGAGCTGGTCTCCGGCGTGTCCGACGCCGACGGTGAACTGGTCGTCGACGGACAGGGCTACTCCTCGGTCTGCAACGGCGATTCCGGCGGCCCTTCGATGTATCTCCTCGAGGGCAACGTCCTGTCCGTGCTGGGCACCGTCTCCTGGGGCGACCCGAGCTGCGTCGACGTGGATCGCTATGCCCGCACCGACTGGGATCTGGACTTCCTCGACGACGCGCTGCCCGCCTTCGACGCCTGCGCCGGCCTGACCTCTGATGGCATGTGTGACGGCAACGTCGCCCGCTGGTGCGAGGGCGGTCTACCGCGCACCGAGTGCTGTGACGAACGGACCGGCCCCTGCGCGGTCGTGGGTGGTCAGGCGCGCTGCGGAGACCGCCGCGACGTGTGTGCGGATCTCGACTTCACCGGCGAATGCGTCGGCGGCACCGCGACCTGGTGCTGGGGCGGCCTGCGGCACTCCCGGAACTGTTCTGCCTGCGGCACCGCCTGCGTTCCGAGCGCCTCCACGATCCTGGGGGCTTACTGCGAATGAGCCTGCGGATCCTGTTCACGTTCCTGATGGCCGCGCTCACTGCGGCGGGCCCGTTCTCGGGCTGCAAGGGCTGCATGGAGCCTCCACCGACCCCCCACAAGGCGGCCATGGAGCGCATCACGGTCGAAGAGGATCTGATCCAGAACATGACGCTGCCTCCGCGCAAGGGCACCATCCCGACCCCCACGGGCGAGGACTCCACCGTGGAACTCGTCGTGGCGCTGCCGTCGCTGCCCAATCACCTGAACCCGTTTCTGGAGATCGACGAGTGGGGCTACCACATCGCCATGCACCACATCTATGAAGGGCTGCTGGATCGGGATCCGAAGACCGGCAAGCTCGTCGGTGCGCTCGCGGAGAGCTGGTCTTCTGACGAGAAGGGCTCGGCGTACCGCTTCCGGCTTCGCCCTGGCGTGCGCTGGCAGGACGGCCGCCCGTTCACCGTCGAGGACGTGGTGTTCACGTTCAACATGCTGACCATGCCGAAGATCGACCGCGGGCCGTTCATCAGCGACATCGATCATGCCATCACGAGGGTGGACAAGTTCGGTCCCGACGAGGTGCGTGTGGTCCTCAGCAGTCCCAACATCTATTTCCTTGACCACCTCGTGGAGCTTCCGATCCTGCCGGCGCACGTGTTCTTCAAGGGGGTCAGCCCCAAATCCCGCGGATCCATGACGCCCGTTGGAACCGGTCCGTACCGGCTCCTGCAATGGGAGGGCTCCGACCAGCTGGTGCTGGAGAAGAACGAGTACTACTGGGGACCCACCCCCGACGTGGGGCGCGTGATCTTCCGCCGTTTTCCCGACTCGGCCCGCAGCTTCGTGGGCATCCGCCGCAAGCAGGTGCACGTGCTGCCGCGGGTGACGCCGGCGCACTACCCGGACCAGATCACTGACACGGTCTCGCGGGACTACGAGCTGGTGCGCTTTGTGCCGCCCCAGTTTACCTACCTGCTGTGGAACGTGGCCAATCCCATGCTCGCGGACTTCCGCATCCGGCGCGCCCTGTCGATGCTCATTGACCGCGATCGCGTCATCGAGAAGGTCTTCCGTGGGTTGGCCGCACCCTGCACGGGGCCCTTCTGGCAGCCCGGGGGGCTCGGCGACACCAAGCTGGAGAACTGGCCGTACGATCCCGCCGCGGCACGCGATCTGCTCACCCAGGTTGACTGGGTCGACCACGACGGTGACGGCATCCGCGACAAGGGCGGCACCCCGCTGCGGCTGGTCGTGCTCGTGCCTGTGGCCGCGCGTCAGGGAACCGAGATGCTGCAGATCATGAAATCCGAATTCCAGAAGGCCGGCGTCGATCTCGTGATCGTCCCCACCGACTGGAAGCTCATGGGCACCCACCTGCGCAAGCGCCAGTTCTCGGCGGCCCTCCTGTCATGGTCGGGTCGGCCCTACGAGGACTTCTCCCCCCTGTTCCACAGCACGGGCCGTTACAACTACGGCGTGGTCTACAACACCATGATCGACCAACTGCTGGTCTCCATGCGCAGGACCACGCGCCTGGAGTCCCGCTTCGACTTCTCGGTCAAGCTCGAGGACATGCTGCACGCCTACCTGCCCATGACGTTCCTGGTGCGTCCGGTCTGGATCGGCCTGGTGCACCGGGACTTCACCAACGCGATCCCGACGCCTCACGGCTTCCGGTACTCGCAGTTCAAGTATGCGCCCCGCCACCCAAAAGATGCGGATTCGAAGAAACCTGCGCCCCCATCGACGAATCCAGCACAGCCGAAATAGAAAGGAACGTGATTTCACCGCGGAGTACGCGGATCACGCCGAAAGGGAGACCCACATCGGAACCGCCGGACCACGCCCTGTGACGTGGTTTTTTCCTGCTTGCATTGACAATGCCGGAGCTCCCGTGGATACTTCGTTCGGAGTTGAAAAAATCGTGTTTCGAATCCTGTTCTTCATCCTGATCGGCTGCGTTGGAATGCCCGTTCATGCACAGACCGCAGACCCGGTGGCTGCTCAGGCATGGTCGTTCGCGATTTCCCCGAGTCAGCGGGTTGTCACAGGTACCTTCCGGCAGGTCGGCCGGCAGTTCATATACGAATACGCACCCGGGCGGGAAATCAGGTACACACTGCCGGTGAAGCCTCACCATGTCAGGCGAATTGACGATGTGGTGGTGTTCGCCCTCGGGACGCACGGCGTGTGGACAGGACGCCTGTTGGCTTGGAAAACTTCCGAGCATGACGAGCCCGGATTCCGGATCGAGCAGCGCCACCGGTTCGCCGAACCAATCCACGACTTCACGATTTCCCACGGCCGTGTCACACCGCTGACCGGGAATGACAAGCGTCCGGTCCTGCGGCTGGGACTGCCGTCGAACCCTCAGGTACGGTCGGTCCCCACGCTCCTTGATGTCGAATATGGAAACGACCGCACCGTGAATCCGAAGTGGATCGTCGAGACCAACTTCGGCCTTGGGATGCAGATGCATCCCAAGGATGAGGATTTCTTCTATTACGCATTGCCTTTGAGCTTCCGCGTGGGCTGGTCCCCGATCTGCGGCCACACGGTGGGATTCAGCGCGTTTGCCGAAAACGGGGAAGAAAAACTGTTTCGGAAGCCAAATGAACTGGACGAGCATTGGTGGGGTGTGGACTACTACACCAACCCGCTTTTCATTTTTTACAGGTATTCACTGCAGTCATTCCCCGTCTCCTTCCAGTTCGAGCCGCTGAAGGCTGCCTATCGCAGCACGGGGGACGATGAATACGGGGTGCGCCTGACCGCGCAATGGGCCCAACGGTTGCAGGGCCTGCGCGTCGGATTCGAGGTGCACCTCGATATATCCGAGACGATCACACGCCTCGGTCTGTGGCTGGTCGTGGGCTGGAACGGCCCCCCGAGGAGGCTGCCATGAGCCATGGACGGCTGAGGCGCATCACCGGGATTGTGCTGATCACCCTGCTGGCCTCCTGCACGCCTGGACTCGAGCCGGTGCGGATCCGCGTTCCCCCGGAGCAGGCTCAGTTGTGGCGGGCGGGGGCCGGGTATCCCGGCAAGGATGACGGGCTTCCCCGCCTGGTCTGTGGTGACAGGGATCGTCAGATTGTGCGGGTGCATCGGATCAGCCTGGTGGACAAGACCGGCCATCGTATTCCGGTTCCGCGAGACGCCCGTCTGAAGTTCGACCCGCAACTGACGACCATCTCCACCCCAGCGAATTTGGAGGTGCTGCATCTGCAGACTGCCGGTCTGGACTTCGCCGAGATCGATGCCCGCGTTCGTCGCGTGCGCGGCCCGCTGGACTGGTTTTTCGGGGCGGTGGCGGTCACGGCGCTGACCACCTTTGTCGGATTTTTCTATCTTTTTGTGTCCACTGCAGATTGAATTGATGGACTTCAGGAGGTTTCCCATGAAGAAGCAGGCTGCTCATTGGCGTTCACTCAGAGGTTTCTTGGCGGCAGGATACGTCACACTTGCACTGGTCGCGTGCGACGACTCGTCGGGCAAGACCAACAACGTCAACAACGTCAACAATGTCAATAATATAAATAATATCAACAATGTGAACAACCTGAACAACGTCAACAACGTCAACAACGTCAACAACACGAACAATCAGACCGGTGTCTGCGGGGCGGCCGCAGGACAGTTGTTCAGCGCGAATCATCCGTGGAACCAGCGGGTGGACGCGGCGGCGCTGGACGCAGAATCCGAGGCGATCATCACGTATCTGCAGGGAAATCACGCTTCATCGTGGGCTGAGTTCAAGATCGACGGTCCCAGCGACGAGCCCGACAACCTCTACGGCATCACGATCCTTCGCAATGACGGGACTGCCGCGTCGTCGTTCGAGCCCACCGATGATCACTGGTCCCCCGACTGCGACACGGCTCCCGTGCCGCTGCCCGCAGGCGGAGCCATCGAGGGCGAGACCGGCTACACCTGCGACAACGACGGGGACTGCCACCTGATCGTGCTCGACCCGACCGCCTGCCGCCTGTATGAGATGTGGCGCGCCAACGTCGATGGCGGCACGTTCTACGGCGGCTGCCTGTCGGTCTGGGACCTGAACCAGGCATACACGCCGTCGCTGCGCGGGGAGTGCTGCACCAGCGCCGACGCCGCGGGGCTGCCGATCGCGGCGCACATGTTTGGCCCCGACGACATCACCGCCGGCGAGATCACCCACGCGCTGCGCTTCATCCTTCCCAACGAGAACATGCGCGAGCGCATCTACGTGCGGCCCGCCACCCACTCCACTGGATCGACCTCCGCCGGCGCGGACGCGCCGCCCTACGGGGCCCGGCTGCGCCTGCGCGCGGACTTCGACCTGCAGACGCTCAACCCTGCCGCCCAGGTCGTGGCCGTGGCCCTTCAGCGCTATGGCATGATCCTGTCCGACGGCGGAAACCTCACCTTCACCGCGCTCAATGATCGCTTCACCACCAACACCTGGGCCGAGGTCGGCCTGGGCCCCAACGATCTGATGGGCCTCGAGTGGACCGACTTCGAGGTCGTCGAACTCGGCGAGCGCTTCGCCTGGGACGATAACTGCAACTGCGAACGCACCCCGCTGACTAATTAATGGTAGATTTTTGCCGTGAGGCGCAGACCCTCGCCCGAGGGATCAACTTCGGCCAGCCAGGTCACGCCGCGGGCGTTGCCGGAGGTCAGCCGCATCTGTGCCAGCGGGGTGACGACAAGGCGCTGGATCGCACGCTTGAGCGGTCTGGCGCCGTAGCGTTCGTCGGTGCCGCGGGCCACCACGAACGCCAGCGCATCATCGGTCCACTCCAGGGCGCAATCGTCAGGGGCCAGCCAGGTGTTCACGCGCTGCAACTGGAGCCTGGCGATGACACCGAGCTCGAGCGAGGTGAGCGGGTCGAACACGACGATCTCGTCAACGCGGTTGAGAAACTCGGGACGGAATTGACCTCGCAGCGCGGACTCCACACCCGCCTTGGCGGCTTTCAGGTCACGGTGGGCCAGCTCCGGATCCCAGCCGAGGTTGGTCGTCATGATCACGACCGTGTTGCGGAAGTCCACGACCTTGCCCTGGCCGTCGGTGAGGCGTCCGTCGTCGAGCATCTGGAGGAACACGTGGAACACGTCCGGGTGCGCTTTCTCGATTTCGTCGAGCAATACGACCGAATAGGGGTGCCGGGCCACGGCCTTGGTGAGCTGGCCGCCCTCGTCGTAGCCTACATACCCCGGAGGGGCGCCGATCAGGCGTGACACCGCGTGCTTCTCCATGTATTCGCTCATGTCGATGCGGATCATGCGCGAGGCATCATCGAAGAGCAGCTCTGCGAGGGTGCGTGCGATCTCGGTCTTGCCCACGCCGGTGGGTCCTGCGAACAAAAACGAGCCCAGCGGACGGTCAGGATCCTGCAGACCGGCCCGGGCACGAAGGATCGTGTCGGCCACCGCCTGCACGGCCGGATCCTGGCCGATCACGCGCTCGTGCATCCGCTCAGCCAGTCGCAGCAGCTTGCCATGCTCGCCCTCGAGCATGCGCTCCACCGGGATGCCGGTCCAGCGCGCCACCACGCCGGCGATGTCGTCCTCGGTCACCTCCTCGCGAAGAAAGGATCCGTTCTCGGTGATGGCCCGCAGCTCGGCGTCGAGCTCGGCGGCACGCTTGTCCAGGGCCGGCAGCTCGCCGTACAGGATCTCGGAGGCCCGCTGGAAGTCGCTCTGGCGCTGGGCCAGCTGGGACTGGGTGTTCAGTTCGTCCTTTTTCACCTTCAGGTCGCGCAGCGATACGATGACGTCCTTCTCCCGCTGCCAGCGTCCCATCGCAGCGTCGACCTCCTCCCGGAGCCCGGCGATCTCGGCGTTCACCGCGTCGGCACGGGCGGCGACCTTTTCGGCCGGCTCGCGGGAGAGGGCGGCCTTCTCCATCTCCAGGCGCAGCAGGCGGCGCCGGCGCTGATCGATCTCGACGGGCACGCTCTCGATCTCCATCCTCAGGCGCGAGGCGGCCTCGTCGACGCAGTCGATGGCCTTGTCGGGCAGCTGGCGGTCGCCGATGTAGCGCGACGACAACTGTGCCGCGGCGATCAGCGAGGCGTCGGAGATGCGGATGCCGTGGTGGGCCTCGTACTTCTCACGCAGGCCGCGCAGGATGTGGATGGTGTCCTCCACCGACGGCTCCTCCACGAGGACGGGCTGGAACCGCCGCTCCAAAGCCTTGTCCTTTTCCAGGTGCTTGCGGTACTCGTCGAGGGTGGTCGCGCCGATGCAGTGCAGCTCTCCGCGTGCCAGCGCCGGCTTGAGCATGTTCGAGGCGTCCATCGCGCCCTCGGCGCCACCGGCCCCGACGAGGGTGTGGATCTCGTCGATGAACAGGATCACGCGGCCCTCGGCGGCCTCGATCTCCTTGAGGATGGCCTTGAGCCGGTCCTCGAACTCGCCGCGGTACTTGGTGCCGGCGATGAGCGCGCCCAGGTCCAGCGCGAACAGGCTCCGGTTCTTCAGGCTCTCGGGGACGTCGCCCTCGGCGATGCGCTGGGCGATGCCCTCGGCCACGGCGGTCTTGCCCACACCGGCCTCCCCGATGAGCACGGGGTTGTTCTTGGTGCGGCGTGACAGCACCTGCAGGGCGCGCCGGATCTCCTCGTCACGACCGATCACGGGATCGAGCTTGCCGCGTCGCGCCAGATCCGTCAGATCGCGGCAGAAACGCTGCAGCGCCTGGTACTTCGATTCAGGCTGATCATCGGTCACGCGCTGGGTGCCGCGGATCGTCTCCAGGGCCCCGAGCACGCGCTCCCGGGTGACGCCGGCGGCTCGCAGCGGCCCGGCGGCGGGCAGGTTCGGCAGGTCGCACAGGGCGAGCAGGAAGTGTTCGGTGCTCAGGTAGGCGTCCTTCATCTGCGTCATGTCCTGTTGGGCGCGGTCGATCCAGCCGCGCAGGTCGCGGGACATGGCCGGCTCGGCATGATCGCCGGACTGCCTCGGGAGCTTGTCCAGCAGGGCCTGCACGCCATCCAGGATCGGCCCGACTGTGGCGCCGATCTTCTCGAGCACAGGCACCACCGAGCTCTCTGCGCCCTGCGCCAGCAGCGCGTGCATCAGGTGCTCGGGACGCAGCTCGGGGTGGCCCTTCTCCTGCGCCAGTGCGAGCGCAGCCTGAAGGGCTTCACGACTTTTCATGGTCCATTTTTCGAGATTCATGGTTCACCTCTACGTCAGCGCACGCAGGCGCCGGATGCGTTCCTCGATGGGCGGATGCGTGGAGAACAGGCCGGAAAAGCCTCCGCGGAGCTTGGGCATGGCAATGTACAGATGGGCCATGGCGGGCTCGGCGTGCCTCGAAGGCGAACGCTGGTGGTATTTTCCAAGCTTGGCCAGCGCCGAGGCCAGGCCCTCGGGTGTTCCGGCGAACCGCGCACCAGCCCGGTCGGCTTCGTACTCCCTCGTGCGGGACACCGCCATCTGGATCAGCGCGGCCACAAGCGGCGCGAGGATCATGAACACCAGCATCACCAGGGGGTTGGGCCCGTCATCATCGGACGAGCGGCCCGCGAACATGAGCATGTACCCGGCCAGGTGCGCCAGCAGCGAGATGGCGCCGGCCAGGGTCGCCGTGATCGTCTGAATCAGGATGTCGCGGTGAACGATGTGCGCAAGCTCGTGGGCCAGCACACCCTCGATCTCATGGCGGCTGCACAGTTCCAGCAGGCCCGTGCTCACGGCGACCACGCCCGAGGCCGGCGATCGGCCGGTGGCGAACGCGTTGGGCGCCGGATCGTCGATGACGTACAGCGTCGGCTTCGGAACGCCGGCGCGGTGCGAAAGCGCGGTCACCATTTCGTGAAGCCAGGGCAGATCCCGTGGACCGAGACGCCGGGCCTTGTGCATGGCCAGCACCAGGGAGTCAGAGGAGTACCAGGCCAGCAGGTTCACGATCGCCATGATGCCCAGCGCCGAGAACGCCCAGCCCATTCCACCGAACATGTAGCCGATCCCGCCGGCCAGCGCGGTCAGCGAGGCGATCAGCAGGAAGGTCTTTGAGGTGTTCCACAAAGCGGTCATCAACGGACTCCCGGCCTGCATGGGAGAAACGCAATCAAATCATGCAGCCGAAAGGGAAATTAAACACGCGAAGGGCGAGGTCAATGAGGCGGAAAAAAAAACCGTCCGCGGAGCCGGTGCCGGATCATGATCAACCCCGCATCCAATTAAGGTGGGTCCCACATACCCAAAGCCTGCTTCTCCTCCACTTTAACGAGGAGCTTGCGCGGTTCGGACAGAGGCAGAACCCGGGGTTGAAGCGTTGGGATTGAACCTATTTAAATCCAACTGCCAAACCCCGCAGACGGCAACAGTCACTATACCTGAGCCGGAACGGCTATACAAGGGGGCCAAGACGGGGCTTGAGTGCAGGGCTTATTCGTTGGCGGCGTAGCAGAGGACGAGGGTGCAGTTGTCGGCGCCGCCGCGGGCCAGCGCGGTTTCGATGAGGATCTGCGGCATGTTTGCGTAGAAGTTATGAGTGAAGAGCCGCTCGAGCTCATCCTGCTTGAAGTAGTTCGACAGGCCATCAGAGCACAGGAGAAAGACGTCGCCGGCGGAGAAGGGGACCACCTGCATGTCGATGTTGATCTCCTCGCCGAAGCCGACAGATCTCGTGATGACCGACTTCCATCGGGAGACGGCGGCCTCCTCGGCGCTGATGTAGCCAGCGCGCAGCTGCTCGCTGACCCAGGTGTGGTCTGCGGTCAACTGGGTCATCTGGCCGTCGCGGAACAGATAGGCGCGGGAGTCGCCGACATGGGCGAGATGGAAGCGGGAGCCGTCACGCAGGATGGCGGTGCAGGTGGTGCCCATGCCCGCGAGCTCAGGGACGCTCTTGCCGTGCTCGAAGATGGTGGAGTTGGCCGCGCGCAGCGCCTCGTGGAGCGCCTGCTCGGGGGTCGCGCCGTTGGTGCGCTCGAGCAGGCTCTTCTCGACCGTTTCGGCGGCGAGCCGGCTGGCGATCTGGCCGCCCGCGTGCCCGCCCATGCCATCGGCGACCAGGAACAGACCGAGGTCGTCATTGACGCAGTGGTTGTCTTCATTTTGTTCGCGGACGTTACCCACGTCCGTCAATGCCCAGGAATACAGTCTCATCGGTCAAACCTGCCCGAATGAATCAAGTGCTTTTTTGCGGATTTGTCAACCGGAATCTCGGTGCGGTCCCCACGCCCTTGCACAACGTCCCAGCCTGTGTCAATCTTGCGTCCGGGAAAGATGGTGTGAGATGCGAATCTTCCGGATCTCCGTGACCGCCTGGTTATGGTTGGTTTTTTTGGCGTTGACCGCATGCTGCGGCTGCGAGGATCCATCGTCGCCTCACACCCTCACCGACGCGGGCGACATCGACGCAGACGCCGACGGAAACGTCAATAATCTGAACAATATCAATAATTCACAGCCTGCAGAGATCGCCGTCGTAGAGCTTCCGCTGACCGGTGACGCCGCCGGCGCCCTGGCCGAGTACTCGGCGCTGGCGTGGTTCGGTGACACGCTGATCCTGGTGCCGCAGTTCCCTTCGCGCTTTGACAACGCCCTGGTGGCCCTCGAGAAATCGCAGATCCTGGCCTATCTTGACGGCGCCCCGGCCGAGACGCTGGCCTGGTTCCCGGTGCCTTTCGATGATGGAGGACTGGGGATGCAGATCGCATCGTTCGAGGGGTTCGAGGCCATCGGCTTCTCGGGTGGGACCGTGTACATGACCGTCGAGGCTGGCAGCACGGCCGGCACGACCTGCACCGTGGTGCGGGGGACCGTGACGACCGAACCCGCTCTCTCGATCACCCTCGACCCGCAGAGCCTGACGGAGATCCCGCAGGCGGTCCAGCTCGACAACATGGGGCACGAGGCGTTGCTGGTGCTTGAGGACCGCGTGGTCACGGTCTACGAGGCCAACGGCGCCAACGTCAACCCATCGCCGGTCGTCCAGACGTTTGACCTCCAGCTTGCCCCGCTGGCGGGGGTGCCCATGGTGTCGCTGGAGTACCGCGTGACCGACGTGACCGCAGCCGACGCCTTCGGTCACTTTTGGGCGTTGAACTATTTTTATCCGGGCGAGGCGGACCTGCTTGACCCGGCGCCGGATCCCCTCGCAGCCCAGTTTGGCGAGGGCGCCACGCATGCAGACTCCGACGTCGTGGAGCGCCTGGTGGAGCTGGCCTGGTCGCCCAACGGAGTCACCCACACCGGCGCGGCCCCGATCCAACTGCGCCTGATGCCCGGAGACGCCCGCAACTGGGAGGGGCTGGTGCGCCTCGACGATCGGGGTTTCCTCGTCGTCACGGACAAGTTCCCCACCACCATTCTGGCGTTTGTCCCGTTTCCGGCGCGCTGACCGCCCACGAAAGAAGGCTCTTCCCATGAAAAGGCTCCTCCTGCCTATCCTGGTCCTTTGGTTATGCGCGTGCAACGGTGCGCTGGACGCCGGAGCGCCGGCGCTCTCAGAGCTGGATCCCTGCGATCTGTGCGGGGAGGGCACCACATGCCTCGACGGCGCCTGTGTTCCGGACACGCTGGTGTGCGGCGGCGACCTGTGCGAGGTGCCGGGAGTCTGCATCGAAGGCGCGTGCCGGCCGGCGCTCACGGTGGCGACCTTCAATCTCTACGACCTTGAGCTGCCCAACTCGCCGGCCAACCTGGCACGGTACATCGCGGACCGGGCGATTGATCTGATCCTGTTCCAGGAGATCCAGCCGCTCGATGCATCCGACATCGTGCAGTCCCTGGCCGCCGAGGGGGTCGAGATGCACTACGCCTTTTCGTCGCGCGGCGGCTACGGCGGGGAGGCGGGGAACGACTACCTGGCCGTGTTCTCACGCTTTCCGCTCACCAGCCATGAGACGATCCTCGGCGGCACCTACCGGGATCCGGTGACCGGCGAGTCGTTCTCGTTTGCCAACATGCGCCCGGTGCACCGTATCCGGCTCACGGTCCACGGGCAGGACCTGGTCGTCTATAACCTGCACCTGAAGGCCCAGGTGCCGTTTCCGGACTGTGAGGACTGCCTGGCGCTGCGGCGGACCCAGGCCTTCGCGCTGGAGTCTTACATCCTGGAGAACGACGATCCCGAAGAGGACCTGATCCTCATCGGCGGCGACGCCAATTCGGCGATTCCCGAGGACTTCGAGCCCGGCAACACCCTGGATCGCCTGACCCTGCGCTCGGACAACCCCGCCGGCGTGGCCAACGATTTCACTGCAGTCAACGATCAATATCGCCACGAGTCGACCCATCTGGACTTCGACAGCCTGCTCGACCACCTCATCCTGTCTCCGGCCCTGATGTCCCACTACGTCTTCGACTCCGTCGAGGTCGTCGCCCCCGCGGGCGGGCCATCGGACCACAAGTCGGTGCTGCTGCGGCTGGCTTTTTAAAAGGGAAAGGGCTGCGGGGTCCGCGGGCTTAGTCGTCGTCGTCGCCCTCGACGATGGAGGGCTCCATGGGGACGTCTTCGTCGTCATCGAAGGAAGGCAGATCCAGCAGTCCAGCCTCGACGTAGCCCTCAAAGGTGACCTTGTCCGGCTTGATGTCCTCCGGATACACCTTGGTCGAGGGGTTTTCGTCGTCGTTTTCAAGATCGTCGTGATCCACGGTGCACCAGTCCTGTAAGGTAACAATCGGAAGTATAGTTCCGGTTTTTACAGAAATCATGAAAAAAGTGCGATTTTATCGCTCGGGGCGGGTGTAACGCAGGAGTTGATCGTGGAGAGCCGGGAAGGCCGCCAGCAGGGCCTCGCGGTGGCCGGCCTCGAAGTCGGCCAACTCGAAGCCGGGGGAGACCGTGCAGCCCAGCAGCGCCCAGGCGCCGCCCTCGACCAGCCGGGTGCCCTGCCACACGCCCGCGGGCACCACGACCTGCGGGAACTCGCCGCCCAGGATGTCGGAGCCGAGCCGGATCGTCTGGGCCGCGCCGTCGTCCCAGAGCTGGAACATCTCGACGGGATCGCCCACGTAAAAATGAACAATCTCGTCGCTGGCCACGCGGTGCAGGGCCGAGAACTCGTCGGGGGTGACGAGGTAATAGATCGCGGTGCAGCAATTGCGGACCCCGTGCGGAAGATGCATCTCCTGCGCGCAGCGGTAGGTCTCGCGGTACAGGCCGCCCTCCTCGGGCAGCTTGGTCAGACCCAGCTTGGCGATGATCTCTTCGGCGGTGTGCTTCATGGCCGCTCCTTCCGGTTGCGGCGGATGAACAGGAACAGGCCCGCCAGCGCCAGCAGCAGGAACGTGCCCGGGGCGGGGGTGGAGCCGCCGTGCCGGCACTGGCAGCCGTAGACGGTCTCGGTGGTGCAGATGCGGTCGGGGCCGCAGCCGCCGGTGTCGGGCTGCGGACCGGCGTCGGCGTCGGCGTCGGGATCGTCGATGTCGGGGCCGGCGTCGGGCACCGGCGCCTCGATGGCGAGGTGATCGAGGAGGCGGGCCAGGATCTCCTGACGGACCGAGGCGTCGGTGATGGTCTCAAAGGGGAAGCCGAAGGTGAAGACCTCGCCGCCGGCGGTGATGTTCTGGACGCCCAGCAGGCCGCCCGACGAGGAAGAGACCGCCGACAGGGCACCGCCGCTGACGAAGGCCTCGGCGCCGCCGGCATCGTAGGAGAATCCCTCGACGTAGCCGAAGTTCGCGCCCGGGATGCCGGTGAACACGCCCTCGGCGTCAAACGTGACTGCGGTGTCTGCCGAGGCCGTCATTGCGGAGATGCCCAGGATCTGGGACATCAGGTCGGTGCGGTTGGCGTCGATGAGCTGGGAGGTGATCTCGGAGCCCGTGATCAGCAGGTGGGTGCCGGCCAGGGCTGCGGCCGCCAGGGTGTCCCATACGGTCGGGTCGAAGGTCTGGGCGCCGCGCCCGACGAT
>Ga0180007_10004297_pt1 | contig 15159 bp, 16 predicted proteins | sample MM_PC_MetaG_FD_121122 | JGI IMG/M metagenome (GOLD analysis project Ga0180007, IMG submission 121122) | Groundwater microbial communities from the Aspo Hard Rock Laboratory (HRL) deep subsurface site, Sweden - MM_PC_MetaG | ecosystem: Environmental > Aquatic > Deep subsurface > Groundwater... | reverse complement strand
TTTGTCATCCATAACTGCGCCAAAGATAACCTTTGCGTCCTGATCAATGTGTTCGGTAATTACTCTGGCGGCTTCGTTGATTTCCGCCATAGCCATATCCGCTCCGCCGGAAACATTAAATAAAACCCCCTTGGCGCCGTCTATTGAAACTTCCAACAGAGGAGAATTAATAGCCATCTTGGCGGCTTCAATGGCTCTATCTTCTCCGCTGGCTTTTCCGATTCCCATTAAAGCCGAGCCGGAATTCGCCATAATGGCTTTAACATCTGCAAAATCCACATTAATCACCCCGGGAATTGTAATCAGATCGGAAATCCCCTGAACGCCTTGCCTTAAGACATCATCAACTACGGCAAACGCTTCCAGAAGCGGGGTCTTGCGGTCAATTATGGAAAGCAACCTGTCGTTTGGAATGGTAATTAAGGCATCCACTTTGTCGCGCAAGATATTCCAACCGTCTTCTGCAATTCTTAATCTCTGCGCTCCTTCAAAGCTGAACGGCTTTGTTACTACAGCGACAGTAAGAGCGCCTATCTCTCTTGCTAAATCCGCTATAATGGGCCCGGCGCCGGTACCGGTGCCTCCTCCCAAACCATAAGCGATAAAAACCATATCCGCGCCTTTTAACGCATTCATTATTTCTTCCTTAGTGTCTTCAGCCGCTTGTCTTCCGACATCAGGATTCATTCCGGCCCCCAATCCCTTGGTTAAATTTTTCCCGATATGTATCTTGACCGGCGCGCCGCTCCCGTGAAGATCTTGAGCGTCAGTATTAACCGCAATAAATTCCACGCCATGAATTCTGGCTTGAATCATTCTTTGAAGAGCATTTTTCCCCGATCCGCCGCATCCGATTACTTTTATCCTCGCAAATGTCTCAAATGGTGGTTTAATTTGTGCCATATAATAATTACTAAAAGACAAAAGCTCAAGAACTAAGCTCTTATTTTCCGGCTTTAGTCTTTAGACTTTTAGCCTTAGTCTTTGCGTATTAACACAAAAAAGCGTCGTCTTCAAACTTTAGGTTAATTACCTGTGGATAACTATGGCAGGAAGTTTTTCAGCCATCTATTTAGCCACTTTAAAAATACATTTTTTGACCCCGGCATCGTCTTGCCCCCCCGCATTCTTTTGAATTCCTCCTCCACTCCCCAAAGAACAAGCCCTATGGCCACAGAAAAAGCGGGATCGTTCTGTTCTTCAATATCGCCCTGAATATTTACCGGTTTTGCGATTCTGACCGGAAGTTTTAATTTTTCCTTTATTAATGCCGCCAGACCGGGAAGATACGCTCCTCCGCCGGATAAGACCACGCCTGCCGGAAGTATTGTTTTTGATATTTTTCTCAGCTCCGTTGAAACCATATCCAGCAACTCATGGGCTCTGGCGTCAATAACTCCGACTAATTGTTTTTTGGGCCAAAAAAAGTTTTCTTCTCCGACTAATTCCGAAAGGTCTATGCTGTCTCTCTTTCTCAAATCTAGACCCTCGGAAGTGGCGCCGTGTTCAAGTTTCACCCTTTCGGCAACATCCATTGAAGTCCGGAGAGCGACCGCAAGATCGGAGGTAATGTGCTTGGAACCTATCGGCAGTACGGCGCTGTGAATCAGGTCGGCCTCCTCAAAAACAGTCAGGGTGGATGTGCCGCCGCCAAAATCAAGATTCAAGACTCCATATTCTTTCTGATTTTTATCCAAAGATGAAAGCGATGCGGCAATAGGAGCAAAAACTAATCCGGTCACTTCAATATTATTTTCATTCACGCATTTAGCTAAATTCCTAAGGTATGGAGAAAGACCTTCAATGATAAATACCTCCGCTTCAAGACGCACCCCTTTCATGCCGAGAGGATTTTTCACATTCTCTGTTCCGTCAACAATAAAATTTATCGGAATCACATGAATAATCTCCCTGTTGGCCGGCAAACTAACCACAGAGGATGCCTGAATGATTCTATCTATGTCATTCTGGGAAATTTCATTATCGGCGCGGGAGACGGCAATGACTCCTCTGGACAGCTGGCTTTTGATGTGCAGCCCGTTTACGGCAAGATACGCTCTTTTAATGGATACGCCGGCCATTGCTTCGGCGCGCTGCACGGCTGTTTTTATGTTCTCAAACGTTTCCTCCATATCCACCACCATCCCCCTGCGCAAACCGTTGGAAGGCGCGCTGCCGACACCCAAAATTTCCGTATTTAAACTATCGCGATCTATTTTCGCTATAACAACTTTAATCTGCGAATTCCCCACATCAATACCGGAAATCAAATACGGTCTGGCCATAATCTTTAAATGTTTAATTGTTTCAATATCTTGTTCTCCAAGCTTAACATTCTTTTTGTTTCTTTGGCTGAAATTTCATGGTCGTATCCTAATAAATGTAAAAACCCATGCGTAGTCAGCTGGGCAAGCTTGGCTTGAAGGGTCATTTTATCCGCGATTGCCTCCTTCTTGGCAACCGGCAGACAAATAAAAATATCCCCCAATGACAATATACCATAATTTTTCAAACTTGTTTCTTTTACCCCGTCCTTTTTCAAAAGAGCGGGATTAAGCGGGAAAGATAGCACATCGGTAACTTTGTTTTTGCCCCTATACTTCTTGTTAAGCTCTCTGATTTTGGCATCCCCCACCAAATTCAAGCTTATCTCAACTTTTTCATCTTTTATCTTGAGTTTTTTTATTCCTATATTTAAAATCCTTCTAAAAAATTTCTCATCCCATCCGCCGGCCGGCGGATTATCCGCCGTATGATTCTCAAAAACAAGATCTAACATTGGCTGGATTTTACCACATTTTTTAATTTAAAAGTATTTCCATGCTTTAAAAGTCCAAAATAAGAATTTATTACTTCTGGTTTAGAATTTTCTTTAATCTTTTTTATCATCCTGCGTTTTGTTGTAGTTCTTAAAACTCTATGGTCATAAAAATGCGCCCAGCCTAGAAAATCAACGCCGGAAGAAATAGTTTGAGTGGATATTTTATCGGAATGCAATCCAAGTCGCAGATTTTCTGAAAGAAAATCTGCGACTTTCGGCAGCAGCTCTTCAAGCCAATTCTTGTTATGAGAAAAAATAACAAAATCATCAGCATAGCGAATATAATATTTCGCCTTCATTTTATGCTTCATAAACTGGTCAAACCCGTTCATATAAATATTGACTAGGAGCTGCGAAGTCAGGTTGCCCAGCGGCAAGCCGAGCAACGGCCTGCCGCTGTTGAAACTGCCGATGATTTTATTCAAAAGCCAAAGAATATTTTTATCTGGTATATACTCCCTTAAAATATCCATTAGAATTGTCTGGTCAATAGACGCAAAGAATTTCCTTATATCGCATTTTAAGACCCAAACCGTTCGGGTATCATTGCGGGATTCTTGATGCGCGAATCGGCGGAAACGGTTCAGGGCTTTATGAGTGCCCTTGCCAATCCGACATGAGAATGAATCGGAGATAAATGTTCGGTCAAAGAAAGGATACAGCATCCGATACACGGCATGGTGGAGTAGCCGGTCACGAACCGAAGATTTATGGATCTGGCGAGGCTTGGGGTCATTGATGCGGAATGCTTGATACGGGCCATGATGGTAGGTATAATGAATAAGGTTGTCGTGAAGCGAAAGAATATTATCCATCAGATTCAGCGAGAATTCTTGCACATCTCGTTTGTTATGCTTACCTTTCAAAAATTCTTTCCAGGCTTGCAATAAATTATCAACCGAAACTACTTCTGCAAAATCATGATCAAAAACAATCCTCCCTTTAGGACCCCCCCCCAGCCATGAGTTGCCGATTATTCAGAAGCTGATTGTCGCGTACAAATTGTGGCGAGAATACTTTTTGAAACTCAACAAGATTGACCGATTCAGCATCGGCCTTGAGATTAATAGACTGTTTATTGAAATCCTCCAACAGTTGTTCACGGCTATCCATAAAAATCGGGGACAAAAATATATTTATCTCGCCAGAGCTTCAGAAACACTCGATCTGTTGAAATTCATGCTCCAAATTTCCTGGGAAGTTGGCGCATTGGAATTAAAACGATATATAGCCTTATCTGAACCATTACATGAGATCGGCAAGATGCTTGGCGGCTGGCTGCGACAAACTAAGACCCGCTTCAGCGGGTCTTAGTGCGAAGACAGTTTCGAGAGAACCTGGTTGCCAGCATTCCAAGCGTTCGGGTTCGTCACCGGATACGCGTTGAAGTTCCACTCGCGGTTGTCGCGATTCCAGTTCGCGTTCACGGCCCAGATTTCTGTGCCCGGCATCTTCTATTACACTGCGGCTCGAGTGCTCTCGCCGCTGAATCGCATTCGACGCCTATATGCGCCATAATGCCGCGCACCAAGTATCTTCGTTGTTAAGCTCCTTGTTTCAAATCCGTAATGCGCGCTTAGGGTTCGGCCGTCCCCGGCCTTAGCGGAGGACAGATTCGCCTACTATCCAAAAACATCTTATCAGAAATTAAATAGGACCGGCAACAGTGTTGAAACTGTCGCCGGTCCAAGGGACCAAGCAGTCAAGGAACCAAGTTCCTAGGCGACTTGCGAGAGAACCTGGTCGCCAGCACACCAAGCGCCCGGGCGCGTCACCGGACACGCGCCGAAGCACCACCCGCGGCCGTCGCGATACCAGAGCGCGCACACGGCCCAGACGTTGTCTTCCGCGTCCTCAATGTACGCAATGTTCGCGTAACCATTGGTGAGGAGCGGACCGGCTTCGCCGTGGGCCTGGGCCTTAACCAATGCGTAGAACTGGGTGAGCTTGATGATCTTGCGCTCACCGAGCTTATCCATGATCGGCGCGTCGAGCAAGGACCGAACGAGCGTGTGGATGGTGATGTTCGCCGTCGGGACGTTCTCTTCGGTCTTACCGAGGAAAAGTCTTGAGAAATCCGGCCAGAGGTAGAACTTGATGCCGGCCGGGTTGTTCTCGCCGAAGGCGTCGGCGGCCACGAACTTTGTGACAGCAGGGACAGCGACGGTAGCGACGAACGCGAGGATTTTATTCAAATCCTGCGACGCCGCGACCAGCTTCTGGGCAAACTCGTCGCTCAGACGCTTGATCGTGTCTTCCGGCAGACAGAGAACCGCTTCCTCGTGACCCTTCGCACTGGCCATCACTCGCGTGGTAACCGTCGTGATGAACCCAAGCGCCGAACCGATGGCTGACTTTGCCATTGTCGTTTCTCCTTACTATTGGCTTATCTCTCACCTCACAGAATTGCGAGGCCCCAGACTCGCCAACATACCAGGTACAACCTCCATAATCTAAGGCAGATAACAGGGGTTGTATCTGGTTGTAAATAAGTACGGATATAAAGGTACTTCCTGCCTGCCGGCAGGCAGGTAACTACACTTTAATTATATGCCTTTTAGATTGATTTGTCAACCCCATATATGGTACTCAAAAACCGCCATTTTAGGCGGTTTTTGTTGGGTTCTTTGCGAATATTATTTTGCCAGTTCTTCTTTAACGATGCGGCTGACTGTTTGTCCGTCCGCTTTGCCTTTTAGTTTCGGCATTACCGCGCCGAGGACTTTTCCCATTTCTTTCACATCCTTGGCGCCAACTTGTCCTGAACTTGCCGAACGGATTTCCGCAATACCCTTCTTCACTTCGTCTCTTATCTGCTCTTCCGACATCTGCTCCGGCATATAGACCATCAATATCTCGGCTTCCTTCTTTTCCTTTTCCGCCAATTCCGGCCGGCCGCCTTTTTTATACTGCTCAATGGAGTCCTTTCTTTTTTTAATTTCCGAGGATATGGTTTCAATAATCTCTTTTTCGTTTAAATTGCTTTGTTCTTCAAGTTTTGAAACATCTTTTTCGGTCTTGCTTAATTTGGTTCTTTTATCAAATTCCCTGTTTTTTATCGCAGCCAAAACCATCCCGATTACGGTTCTTTTTTGGGAATCACCGCCCTTAAGAGCGTCTTTCAGATCTTGTTGTAGTTTTTCTTTTAACATAGAACAAGGATACAAAATTTTTAATTAAATTTCAATTCCCGCCAACCCGCTTAACCAAATTATCTCTTTTTCTATCTCATACCCATTGCAATGCTTAAGTATCCCAAGATACGATTGCAAAGATTGCTTAAAGAAGCTCCCGGATATTAATGTGTTTTCACTCTCAAATCTTTCTTTATTTTTTAAGATTTTTCTAATAATTCTTCTCTTTGTTCTGGTTCTTAAAACTCTATGATGGGGCAAAGCAACATAACCGAGAAAATCTATCCCCTGTCTATGCTTTCTAATTGTAATCTTATCTGTATGTAATGATAGTTTTAAATTTTTCAACAAAAAATTATTTATCTTTTCAGCCAACAAGGACAAGGTATTTTTATTTTCTCCCAAAATAATAAAATCATCGCAATATCTTAAATAGTATTTTTCTTTTAAATTATGCTTAATAAACTGGTCGAGTTCGTTTAAATAAGTATTAGCAAGCAGTTGGCTGGTAACATTGCCAAGTGGCAATCCCGCGCCTGGAATTTTTGAGAAACTTCCGAGAATTTGGCCAATCAGCCAGCGCGCTCTCTCGTCCTGAATCTTTCTATCAATAAGCCGAACAAGAACATTCTGGTCAATCGAATCAAAAAATTTCCTAATGTCGCACTTGAGTGCATATATCAGGCGACTATTATTATGACTTAATTTAGCAATAAATCGTTCCAGTCGATCCACTGCCCGATGACTGCCCTTCCCCGCACGGCAAGAATACGAATCGTAAATAAAATTCTGGTCAAGAATAGGGTATAAAACCCGGAATACCGCATGGTGCAACAATCGATCGCGGACTGATGCTTTGTGGATATGCCGCAATTTTGGATCAGTAACAAAGAAAGGCGTATATGCGCCATGAGTATATCTGCAGGACTTGAGTTCTTCATGAAGTTGGAATATATTGTCTTCCAGATAAAGCGCGAATTCCTGAACATCTTGGCTATTTGTTTTTCCTTTCTTGAATTCTTTCCACGCCAAAAACAAATTTTTCAAACAAATTATCCGCTCAAAAATATCATGACCATTAACGCCCCCCCCCAGCCAAGCAAATGCTTCGTTGATTCATAGGATTTGTGAATTTTATAAAAAGATTTATTTACTAAGTTCTAAGATATCAAAAAGAGACAAATTCGGCATCTATGCAAAGATAGATAGTGCCTGTCTTGAATTAGTCAATCTGCTGATTACGGCCGCATTTGAGGTAAGGATTGGAAAACTTCCTGTATTAAATTTAGCCAGAATAAAAGTAGAAGTTTTAAAAAGATTGATAAGAATTATGAATGAATTAAATATAATTCCGAGAAGCAAATACTTAGAGATGGAATCAGATCTGCAAGAAATCTCAAAAATGACAAATGGCTGGATTAAATATCTTACCGCCGCTCATTGAGCGGCGGTGTTGATTGAAACTTCTGACGAGAACGGATGTTGTCGTTGGCGTTGTCAGGATTGTACCAGTTGACATTGAGCTTGTCGTAGTTGCCGTCCCAGTACACGTCCGGCACGTTGCCATCGGAGTTCCGTTCTTTGCCCGATCTCATCATTATCACCAGAAATCTTTTTCAAAATTTCCTGTGTTTACCGACTTGCATCGGAATTATTTACGAGACATGATCTCACCAAGACCGGGCAAGCAGTTTCATTGATTTTTGGCAAACTGCTATCGCGTCTTTTGGACGGATCAGTTGTATTAGCCAAACATATTTTATCAAAAAGAAACGGGGCCGAACAAGTCGGCCCCGAAGGGAACAAGAGACCAGGCAGAAGTTTACGAAACTGCCTGACGAGAACGGATGCTGCCGACGGCGTCGACAGGATCGTACCAGCAGACACTGAGCCTGTCGCAGTAGCCGACCCAGCACACGCCCGGCACGCAGCCATCGGAGTGCCGTGAGCCCGAGCAGAGAGTCACGTTCTTGAGATCCAGATGCTTCCCTGTCTTCCAGTAATAGAAGAGTTCCAGAAGCAACCTCTCCTCAAGCGTGATGCCCTGCACACCGGCCTGCTTCAGATTGTCGGCCGACTTCGACTTCAGTTCCTCATCGGCTTCGACTCTGTCACGGAACCAGACAGCATAGGGACAATCCTTGGCTGTGCGGTCAGACTTGACCACTTTGTCAAGATCTTCACCCTCGTTGTACCTCCAGGTTCCGAACCGCTCACGGCACTTGTCAAAGAGTCGCCGGGCGGTCATGCCCTGAAGCATCACGACCAGCCATCCGAATCCCTGGCGCTCGATAGGGATACGAATTCCAGACAGGTCAACCTGGCTGATCTGGATACCGAAAACCTTGGCGTAGAACCGCTGCCACTCGGCCAGCAGGTTCTCGACGATCTCGAACGGATTCTGACGATTAGTGAATCTCTCCAGCTCCCTTTCGGTGATTGCACCGGATTTGAGCTTCAGAAAGAGATCCGCCAGCATGCCAAGCATAGAGCTCGACACACCGCCGACCACTTCTTTTGCCATGGCCAGTTCTCCTCGTTTTCAAAGAGCGGGATTGCTCTCTGGAGGCCCCTATTTCAGAGCTTCATCATATTTTAATTATATACCCTTCCAATCAAAAAGTCAACCCCACAAAAATCGGCCTTTTAGGCCGATTTTTAATTAAATTATCTTATAACCCCAACTCCTGTTTCATTTTCCTCTTCTCTTCTTCAAATGTCTCTTCGTCATATTTGCCCATTTTTTCAAGCCGCTTTCTTAAATCCGCCAAATGTGTCCCCATTATGGCGGACATTTTTTCTTTCCTGTCGGTTGATCTCTTTTTGCGGAATTGATCTGTCTTTGCTTTAAATAAAACGCCGCTTTGTTGTACAAAACGATTAAAACGCCTTAACAAACTGCCTACGCTCTCATTTGGTTTTCTTTTTACTTCTACCATAAAGTACCTCCCTTCGATCGGTAATTATCAATTACCAATTTACAATTTCCAATAAATTTACAATGACCAAATTCTCAATGTAAGAGATCTCCTCTTTGTTTGAAAATTGATTAATTGATACTTTATTGAAAACTGAAAATTGAAAATTGAAAATTTATTTGATTATTTACTTGACTATCTTTGATCCTAAGTTTTTTCCTCCCAATATATGAATATGAAAATGCGGAACAAGTTTTCCCCCATGGACGCCTTCATTGATGATAAGGCGATAGCCCTTGTCGTGGATACCCATTTTTTCAGCTACTTCTTCGGCAACTAATAAGGCCTTGCCCAACAAAGAGGCGTCTTTAATCTTGAAGTCATGGAGCGCCTCAAAATGTTTTTTGGGAACAATCAGCAGATGAACCGGCGCCTGCGGACTTATGTCTTTAATCACGATAAAATCATCATCCTCATAGATAGGATCTGATTTTAATTCTCCTTTTATTATTTTACAAAAAACATCGGTAATCATAGTAATTTTTAATTTTAAGTTTTTAATTTTTAAATTATTTTTTCCTGGTAATCGCGCTGAATATTAATACGAGCTCGTGTGCTTCTTTTTGAAGTTTGGTTATTTGCACTTCTGGATGAGCCGCGGCAAGCATTCTTAAAAAGTGTCTTGCTTCGTTGGCCTCTTTTCGACAAATAAAGCACTTATGAATGAAATCTTTCTTTGATTCCCCTCCATTAGCTTCCATATAGTTAGCTCCGATACTAGTGGCACAGCGAATCAGCTGAGAAACAATGGGTCTGTTTACAACATCCGGCTTTATTTCTTTTGCAATAAAAATAATATTTTCTCCAAACTTAGCAGTTCTCTCTTCAAGATCATACTTTGTTATCATTTAAAAATTAATAATTAAAAACTTAAAATTAAGCGCGAAGGCGCTTCTTAACCTCATCCACTATTTTTTCAAGCGGAATTGTCTCTTGGGTTGAAGCATTCATATCTCTCAAAATTATCGTGCTGTCTAAAACCTCTTTTTGTCCGAATATAAGCGTGAATTTAACGCCCAGACGGTGAGCAATTCTCAACTGGGATTTAATGCTGTCGCGGCCCAGTGATGACTTTGTCTCTACGCCGGCTTTTCTTAACGCTTCAAAGAGAGGCAAACTTTTTCTTTTAGCGGCATCGCCCAGTTGAGCCAAAAAAACCTTCGGCTTGGGTTTGGAATCGGAAACATTTATGTCTTTTTCTTTCATGAGCAGAACTAAACGATCCAGGCCCATTGCCCAGCCGGCCGCCGGGGTCTTTGAACCGCCAAGCATGTCAATAAGTTTGTCATATCTTCCCCCGCCGACTATAACCGATTGGGATCCGGGATTTTCTTCCGGGACTAACTCAAAAACAGTTCTGGTATAGTAATCCAGGCCCCTAACTAAATGGGGATTAAGAATATAGGGCACTTTTACTTCGTCAAGAAATTCCAATATATGCTTGAAATGTCTTTTGCATTCGTCGTCAAGATAATCAACCGTTTGCGGAGCTTCTTTGGCTATTTCTTGGCATTCTTCTTCTTTACAGTCCAGCATTCTGAGAATATTGGTTTTGAATCTGGTCTTGCAGGCGACGCACATTCTTTTTATCCTATTCTTATAATAATCCTTCAGCGCTTTTATATATGCCGGCCGGCAATTGGAGTCGCCAATGCTGTTTATGTGGACATTGTATCCGTCCAGACCCAAAGAATCCAAAATTTTCCAAGCTAAGAAAATCAATTCGGCGTCTATGGCTTCCGAATCGTCTCCTATGATTTCCGCTCCCAGTTGATAAAACTGCCTGTATCTTCCCTGCTGGGGCTGGTCGTGCCTGAACATCGGCCCCGAATAGAAAAGTTTTATCGGGTGAGGCCGGACGCTCATCCCGTTCTCTATATAAGCCCTCGCAACGGATGCGGTGCATTCGGGCCTTAAGGTTAAACTGTCTCCTCCTTTGGTCTTTAAAGTATACATTTCTTTTTCTACGATATCCGTGCCTTCGCCCACCGAACGGGCGAACAGCTCGGTTGATTCAAGAATCGGCGTTTCTATTTTATCAAAGCCGTAAAATTCCAAAAGCAATTCGGCTTTTTTCAAAATGTGCCGCCAGTATTTTTGATCTTCGGGAAGAAGATCTCTCATCCCTTTCGGCGCCTGAATTATTTTGGATTTTTTACTCATTCATTAGTAAATTATTGTCGGTATTTTTGATACTCGCGTGAACGGCCAAGGTCTTAAAAAGGCACGCCCGATTACAAGCGTTTCATTAACCGGCCCCCAGCGCCGCGAATCGGAGCTTTGAAGACGGTTATCGCCCAGAACAAAATATTCATTATCGTCCAGCTTTGTGACAAAAGTCCCTATTGTTTCCTGTTCCGGAGCCAGGTAGGTCTCGTTTAACACTATCCCCTCCGGATTTTTGACATTAAAAATCGTAATTTTATTGTCATTAATCTTAACCGTCTCGCCCGGAAGACCTACAATTCTTTTTATAAAAAATTGCGATGGCTGCTGGGGAAAGCGGAATATGACAACTTCTCCTCTTTGCGCTTCTCTGAAATAATAGCTTAACTCATCCACAAGAATATAATCTCCGTCTTCAAAATTCGGCTCCATTGAAGCGCCTTTTACGAAAAACGGCTGAACAAGATAATACCTGATGGGCAGGATTATGGCAAGAGATATCACAACCACTTTCACCGTCTCCCAGACAAAGGCAAAAATCTCTTTTTTCGTCGTCGGTTCATTTAGTGGTTGATATTGAGAATTTTCAGAAGTCATTTTACTATTTTACCAGATTTTCCTGCCCGATTCAAATAGTCGTTTGCCTTGATCAAAGCTCCGACTTAATCAATAGTCATCTCTCTCCAGCAGCTCGGCGCTATCTATATGCTCGGTCTTTACCAAGCACCAAGTTTTGGGCCTATACAAGCTCTTGCTGGAACTTTGGTCTTAATTCGCCTAATTTTTAAAATAAAAAAAACCGCCTAAATAAGCGGGTGGCAGAGGGAGTTGTCCCTCCGCCTTTCTGCGCCTCGCGTTGCGAGAACTTCAATGAGAACTTTCCGTCAGATATTCAACCTTTTCAACTCTGGCTTCGCTAATGGGCGAAAGTTGCAGAGCACTCTCCAGAACTTTCGTAAGCTCTTCCTCATTTTCTACAACTATCACTGCCTTGCCGAGCGCATAGCTCCCCTTCACGATCACCGGAAAACCAGAATCTTTGGTGAAAGCGATGCCTTCTTGGACGGTATTGACTAATTTATGCATACAAGAAACTCCTTCCTCCGATAACTTTAAAATATCAACCTAGAAAAGTCAATAGTGCGGATTTTCTCGGTTTCTGGTATTATTAATTCATAATTCTTAATTCTTGCTTCTATGAAATTAATCATCGGCATCGGTAATCCCGACCCGGAATATCGGGAGACGAGGCATAATGTCGGGTTTTTGTTTTTGGATTATTTGGCCAAGAAAATAGGCGCCAACGATTTTGAAATTGACAAAAAATCAAACGCTCTGGTTTCAAGATCAAAAATTGAGAGAACACCGGTCATACTCACAAAACCGTTGTCTTACGTGAATAGAAGCGGTGAGGTCGCGGCGAAATTAATTAAAAATTTAAAATTAAAAACTAAAAATTTAATCATTGTTCAGGACGATTTAGATATTGAGTTCGGATCTTTTAAGAATTCGTTTGATAAAAACTCCGGCGGGCATAAAGGCATTGAATCAATAATCCGCGCTCTTAAAACAAAAAAGTTCCATCGCCTCCGCATTGGCACGGCTGTTGGGGCGCTGCAGAAAGCCCGTCAGCAATCGGATGCCAAACGGGATAAATTCGTAGTGGATTTCGTGCTTTCAAAATTCTCCAAAAAAGACGAGGAAGTCGTAAAAAAGATGTTTCCTAAAATATACGAGCGGCTATTACAACTTATAAAACAATAAATAATCCAAAACTAAAACCCATCCTTTGATAAACTCAGGATGGGTTTTAGTTTATTGAATTCTATTCGCCGATTTTTCTTCTCATCTCGCCGATCATTTCTTCGGCATGTTTGACGCCACCCAAGCCAAAAGCTAAACCTACGGCTAAGGCAGTGGCCGCGATCAATCCGGTAACGACAATTTTAATAATGTCGTCGGCAACTCTCAACTGCGCCAAGGCAATAAGCAAAGCAAAGACAAAAATGGCCCACTTAGTCAGCACTCCCAAAAAGTTAGCCGAAATCAGTCCTGCGGCTTTCACCGAGGCCCTCACTAATCCCTCCAAAAACTTAGCAACTAAAATACCGATTAAAAGAATGACTGCCGCCACTATTACATTAGGCAGATAAGACAATACGCTTCTCAAGAAAGCGGTTACCTCAACCAAGCCCAAAATATTGGTGGCTGCCATCAAGAATACGATTGCAAAGAACCATTTAACTAATTCATAGAAAAGCACTGGGGTGTCCAAGCGGAAACCGCTTTTCTCCCATGCTCTTCTGAATCCGACTTTGGTTAGGGCGCTGTCAACATGAAGAACCCTGACAATATGATAAGCCAATTTGCCTAAGGCGTGAGCGATAAGCCAGCCAACCAAGAAAACGACAATAGCCGCCACTAAACGAGGCGTAAAGCCGGCTACTCCGGTCCACAAAGTCAACAATGAATTCCTTACTATATCCGACGCTGCTACTACTTCTAACATAAACACACCTCCCTTCCGATGTTTTTCCTTAGTTTCACAATATTAATTCTAACATTTCGCATTAAAGTGGGCATTCTCAAATGTGGATAACCCCGCCCTTGAAAACAGATTGTCTATGGCATTGAATATCCATTTAAAATAGTTGCTATTTGAGGGATTCGTTAAGCCATCGGGGTGTCAACCGGAGTGTCTATTTTTTTAACCTCCGGTTCTTTTGATCCTTCGCCGATTTCAATAACATTTTTAACCCGGTCAACCATAAGCGTGAGCCGTTTTTCGGAATCGTCATAGGCGGACTTAGTATTGGTGATATGTTTGCCCAAGCGCTGGAAATCTTCGGCCAATTTGCCGCCGTCAGTCGAAATGCGTTCAAGCCGTTTGATAATGTCTTTGGTTTGTTTGGAAAATTCCACATCCTTGAACCAGTGCCGGATAGCCGAGACGGATAAGGCAAATGTATTCGGCGAAACAAGAAATACTTTTTTAGTCCGGGCATAGTTCGGGATATCTACATCTTTTATATTATTGATAATTTCATAATAGACCGTTTCCGCCGGCACATACATCAACGCCAAGTCCGTCGTCCCCTCCGACGGTAAAAGATACTTAGCCGCAATTTCGTCAATCTTTTTCTTCACATCAATATAAAATGCTTTGCGAGAAACTTCCTTATCCATATCATTCTGAGAATTTACCATTTTCTGAAAATTGTCCCAGTTGAATTTGGAATCTATCGGCAATAACAGATTGTTGGGCAGTTTTAAAACTGCATCTACCGCTTCGCCTGATTTAAAATAATGCTGGATCTTATAATTGTCCTTTGAGAAATACTGGTTTAATGATGCCTCAAGTGATTGTTCCCCCCAAATACCGCGAAGCTTAGGCGAACGAAGCATATCTTGAAACGATGAGACGCCCCTAACCGACTCGTGCATCTGTTTCATCCCTTCCTGCAGTTGAGTTATATTTTGGGTAAAACCTTGGACTTGCTGATGGACAGATAGTGTTGTCCGCATTGCCGAATCGCGGTTTTTCTCAAGCTGGTCATTCATTAATTTGGAGAAATTATCAAGGCGCTGATGGATAGCGATGTATTCCTGATCCGGCCCTTTTTTTCTGGATTTAAGGAGAATGTAAAGATTGATGCTCAATAAAACCAAAACCGCCATTGAAACAACCAGCAGTAAAATATAAATAGGATTTGTCATGATTAACTTTGTCTTTATTAAAACACAACATTAGAATTTAAAAAAGCCCCGTCACGGCGGGGCTTTTAGTAATGGTGATCTATTCTGAAAAATAGTTTGGACCCCAATAGTAAAGCAAAGCTTACTACGGGGCGCAGCGCATTTCGCCGCCTGCGGCGGCGAGCACATCCCTCGCAAAATTCCGAAATCGTGGCTCCGCCGCGCCGATAACAATTTCGAGCCTGCCCCGTAGTGAACGTGAAGCGTTCTACTTCGGGGTTTTTCTTTGGCGACAATTAAAAATGAATTTGCGTAGCAAATACTAAATGTATTCTATGAAAAATTTAAGAAAAAATCAAAAAAG
>Ga0180007_10004296_pt1 | contig 15160 bp, 10 predicted proteins | sample MM_PC_MetaG_FD_121122 | JGI IMG/M metagenome (GOLD analysis project Ga0180007, IMG submission 121122) | Groundwater microbial communities from the Aspo Hard Rock Laboratory (HRL) deep subsurface site, Sweden - MM_PC_MetaG | ecosystem: Environmental > Aquatic > Deep subsurface > Groundwater... | reverse complement strand
GTTATTTTGGTGGATAAAATTCTTTAAAGTTATATTTACTAACAGGTTTAAGAATGGCAGTGAATCATACAATATCGTCAAAGAATTTCTTCCCTTCTGGATTTGTTTAGATCAATTTGTAAACATAAGTAAATAATTACATAATTTTTAACTTGGAGTTTGAAATGAAAACATTAATCTATTGTATTTTAATAGTTGTTGGTTTTTCACTTATTGTTAATGCTCAAATATCTTATAAAGTCGAATTTGAAAAATCAAAATTACAGTATGAACTTAAATTAGCTAAAGATGGTGAATCTTATCAAAAATTAACTTGGGAAAATCTTGACCAAGTTGAAAAAGTTGGAGCTCCGAATCTACCAGTTAAATTTATAAAACTTATTATACCCGCTCAACAAGAAGTAGATAAGATTAAGTATACATTTGACTTGAGCAAAAAACAAACTTTATCAAACAAAATCTTCCCAACACAACCAGATATTCCGACTTCTATAGAAGTAATTAAACCAGATTTTGTGAAACCAGATCCAAACATTTACGAATCCGAAAAAATTTGGCCAGAGAAAATAGTTGAATTTGTACATAGTGGTTATCTTGATAATAATAATCATATAATTACACTTCAGGTAATTCCTTTCCAATACTATCCAAAATTAGATCAACTAGAGGAATTAGATAATATTCAAATTGAATTATCACTTAAATCTAATAGCAAAACAATAGAATTTCCAAAAGTTAGAACGTTTGAAACACAAGAAATATGGGATAATGCATTAAAGTCTATTGTTGACAATAAAGATGATATTTTAAAATATCAACAGAAACCATTATTGACTGAAAAATTTATTGCAGGAGAAAATCAATTAAGGAAACCTGATCCTTGTCAATTTTATGAGTATACAATAATTACTTCTAGTGATTTAGAACCTTATTTTACTGACTTTGTAAATTATAAGAACGGTAAAGGGCTTAATATTGGGGTAGTTACAACAGGTTCAATTTACAACGAATATAATGGTGATCAGGTATCAAATCTATTTGATAATGCTGGAAGGATTAGAGCATACCTGAATGATCTTTGGGAACTTGGTGGAACTTGGGTATTGTTAGCTGGCGATTTTAGTGTCGTTCCAATTAGGTATGGATGTGGAGATAACAATACATGGGATTATGTTTATTGGGCTAGTGGTGCATGGCATACTATTATTGATGGTTTTAGAATTCCTGCGGATTTATATTTTGCAGATAGAAATGGTAATTGGAATGTTGATGGAGATCAATATACTGGTGAAGTAACAAATGATTCTCCAGACTACTACCCAGAATTTTTTGTAGGAAGATTATTATGTACTACTGGTCAGGAAATAAGTGATTGGAGTGATAAAGTAATATTGTATGAACAAAATCCTGGTAATGGTGATCCAGATTATGTCGTGGACTGTTTTATGTTTGAATCTGATCAAATGCAAGATGGTAATCAAGCAGAAGCTGTAAGAAATCATCTCCCATCATTCAACACAACAATTTGGCGTGAACAGCCAGGAGCTAATATACTAAATCCAACTTCACCAACAGCACATCAAGTATTAGATGAAATGAATAGTATATACGGTTTTTATGGATGGTTTGGCCATGGTGCTCCCAACGGTGTTACAACTATGTCTGCATTTCATAACGAAATGCCAAGGTGGTGCCTCAACGCAGAAGATGCTATTGAGGTTGCAACAGCTGAACAATTAGAAAACCAAGATGCACTGGATAATTTGACAAATTTTGATTCTCCAGCAATTATTTATTCCATTGGCTGTGATCAAACACCCTTTGACGATTATCATACGAATGCTGGAGATTATAATTTAGGAGAAAGTTTTACTGTTAACAACTTAGCTGGAGGAACAGCTTTTTTAGGTAACACCAGATTTGGATGGGTTTATTCTTCGTATCATCTTTTTGAAGATTTTGCTGATCTAATTGAAGGTGGAAATAGGCATCTAGGTGTTGCAGAACTTATTTCAAAAAATAATAATACTCATTCTAGGCATTATTTAAGTTATTCTCATAATCTTATTGGTTGCCCTGAAACAAGAATACACACAAGTATTCCAATGGAAAAAAAATCGATTAATCTAAGTGAAATAGAATTACCAAAGGAATTTAAAATTATCGGGAATTATCCTAATCCTTTCAATCCATCAACAAATATAAAATATGTGCTTCCTTGCAATTCTGATGTTGAAATAAAAATTTATGATATAATGGGAAGTGAAATAAGAACTCTAGAAGTAGCTAACCAAGCAACTGGATATCACGAAATTATGTGGAATGGTGAAAGTAATGAAGGTGTAGCAGTAGCAAGTGGAATATATATTTATACTTTGAAAGCTAAATCCTTAGAAATGAACTTAGACAAATTCTCAGGTTCATCTAAATTCATCTTACTCAAGTGAATTTTTTTCTTCAAATGGGCAGAGTATTTTACTTTGCCCAAGTGTTTTTATTTAAATATTAAGGAATTGTAATGAAAAAAATAAGTCTAAAGAAGATTCTTATTTTCTTTTTTATTTCGATTAATTACCTTTTTGCCCAAGATAGTTTATATCTTGTTACAAGTTTTACAGGTAAAAATATTGATAATAAATTACTTGGTTTACTTAATATGGGCGATCTAAATGGAGATGGCTTTGATGAAATTGGAATAAAGAAAAAAAATACAAATTATTTTGATATTTTCTTTGGGAACGAAATTTTTAATAATAATAACAATATTCGTTTTTTTACACATAAACAATTAAAAGGTGATGCTGGTGTAAATAGAGTTGGTGATGTAAATGGTGATGGATATGATGATTTTATAACTTCCGGGTTTCGTGATACATCATTTATTTCTGGGAAAGTATTTTTATATTTTGGCGGCGATCCACTTGATAGCATACCAGACTTTTCATTTGAAGATATCTACATACAAGATCTCTTATCTGCAGGAAATGGAGGCGATATAAATGGTGACGGATATAACGATTTTGTAGTTGTCAATCCATATAATTGGTCTAATGGGATTGGTAAAGTGTATCTTTTTTTAGGAGGAGAAACGATTGTAGATACACCTTCTGTAAACTTTGCGAGTGAAAAATTGGGAGATTTTTTTGGATATATCGCAGATTTAGAAGGAGATATAAACGGTGATGGTTTTAATGATTTATTGGTTACTGCGCCATATTTAGCCGGTGCAATAGATAGTACTAGTAATCCTAAGTGTTATCTTTATTTTGGTAATACTACAATACAATCAACATTTGATTTCTCATTCAGCATTGGATTTTCTGAGAATATTCGAATAATTGGAGATGGTAATAATGATGGATTTGATGATTTTATAACTAGCGAAGGAACTTCAAATCCAAAGTTGTATTTTGGTTCAGAAGACTTTAGTACAAGTAAATACCTCGAATTCTCAGCTTATAGTGATATTGATAATTTTGGGGTTGGTTTTAGTGGCATTGGGGACATCAATAATGATGGATTTGACGATTTTGCTATCAACATAAAAAATTTTATAAATGATCAAAATATCATGGTTAGTAAACTAAATATCTATTTGGGGGGTTCTGTTATTGATACCATTCCTGATTTTTCTTTAGAAGGTGAAACAAAATGGGCAGAGTTTGGAAGAATAGTTGGTAAATGTGGTGATTTAAATGGTGATGGTTATGATGAGTTTTACGTGTTAGCACCAAATTATCCTGATTATGAGAATCCATTAGGTAAAGTATATATTTATTCCATGAAAAAGTTTCTCGTTAGTGTTGAAGATGGCAAAAGTAAATTACCACAAAGCTTTAAGCTATGTCATAACTATCCAAATCCATTTAATCCGTCGACAACAATAAATTATCAGATACCAAAAAATGGATTTGTTAATTTAGTTGTTTATAACACACTTGCACAAGAGGTAGCTGAATTGGTTAATGAGCATCAGACAAGTGGAAAATATTCTGTTCTATTTAATGCAACTGGTTTATCAAGTGGTGTTTACTTCTATAAAATAGAGAGTGGAAGTTTTACCAAAGTCAATAAAATGTTACTGTTAAGATAATTTTTCAAGTAATGGGGTAGGTTAAATACTTGCCCCTTTAAAACGTAAGTATAACCAACCGCTCTATGCAGACTGCCTTATTCTAGGGTGATTTTGTTTTGCGTGGATAGATTATAGTTGTTAAGATTATGAAAATGTAGTTTGAATTAATAAATTGTTTTTTACAAAAAGCATGGTATATGCGTCTTTAAAATTTTAATTGGCGGCTGTTAAGCGGTAACGCCGTTACACTGCAAATAATATTCATAATTTTTAAAACAAAAAGTCCGACAGAATTCTGTCGGACTTTGAGTGCAAGTAGTGAGTACTACTAAATTTTAAGTTATAAAAAATTATGCACAATAAGTGCAATTCCAAAATAAGAAAAAATAACAATTATTGCACTTTTTTCTGTGCTTTTGCTAGTTTAATATCTGATAGCGATTCTAAGAACGCAACCATTTTATTTGTTTCATCTTCAGTTAATGTTTTAGCTAATTGAATATCAGCCATTAAATTAACTGCGGATTTCAAATCAGCTACTTTTCCATCGTGAAAATATGGTGCTGTTAAAGCAATATTTCTTAATGAAGGAACTTTGAACATATATTTATCGGCTTCAACTTTAGTTAAATCAAATTTACCTTTGTCGGTTGTATCGGCATAAGCCTTCAACAATCCCATTTTTTGGAACATATTTCCACCAAGTAATGGACCAGTGTGACAAGTTGTGCAACCTTTATCGATAAAAAGAGCTAAACCTTCAGCTTCAACATCGGTAATTGCTTGTGGATTTCCTTTCAAAAACATATCAAATCTATCTTTAGTAATTAACGTTCTTTCAAAAGCGGCAATTGCACCAGCTAAATTATCAAAAGTAATTTCAATTCCAGCAGTTTTGAACATGGTTTGATATTCTTCAATAGCTCCAATTTTTTGCTCAACACTTTTTTCGTCAGGCATTCCCATTTCTATTGGATTTAATATTGGACCTTTTGCTTGGTCTTTTAGGTCTGGCGAACGTCCATCCCAAAATTGGACAAAATGAAAACCAGCATTCAAAACAGTTGGAGAATTACGAACTCCAATTGTATTTGCAATTGAACCTGGAGAAGTTGGCAAATTATCATCGCCAGCGCCATTGTTATCAACAATGTGACAAGTATTACAAGATTGATTATCCATCTTTGAAAGACGAACATCAAAGTACAATTTTTCGCCCAACGCAATTAATTCTGGAGTATCATTTTCTGAACCAGGCATTTTTGCAGGCAATTGTTGAAAAACTGCGTTTGCTTTTGTCATTAAAGCCATTTTATCAATTTCTGGCTTTGATTCACCGCAAGAAATTATAATTGTTGTAAAAAGAGAAAAAAGGATTAAAACAAAAATTGTTCTTTTCATATAACCTCCCAAATGATTAAAAAATATTTTTATTTATCTAATGTAATTAGAATATTTTTAATATTAAAGAAAATCAAGAAACATTTGCAATTACAATTGCTCGTTTTGGTGCTGGATATCCCTCAACAGTTTTTGTTAAATCTGTGGTTGAAAGAAAATTTATTAACGATTCAAAAGTCATCCAGTCTGTTGATCTCTGCTCCTCAATTGTAGTAGGAGTTATATCAACGACTCTAATATTTACAAATCCACTTTTTTTTAGCCACGATTCTAAAGTTAAAATTGTTGGAATAAACCAAACATTTCGCATTTGTGCATATCTTCCTTCGGGAACAAGAACTTCGCTAAGTTTTCCATCAATAACTAAAGTTTCTAAAACTAATTCGCCTTTGGGTTGTAATGAATCTCTTAATTCGTAAAGATGGTCAAAAGGTGAGCGGCGATGATAAAGTACGCCCATTGAAAAAACTGTGTCAAAAAAATTAGTCTGCTGAGGAAAATCCTCCATTTTTATTGGCAATAACCACAAAGAATTATTTTTTATAAAATGGTTAATGGCATCAAATTGGAAAAGACTTAACATAAATGGCTCAATTCCAATAACATTTCTAGCACCTTCGCCGAGCATTCGCCAACAATGATAACCGTTTCCACAACCGACATCCAATACTTTTTTGTTTTTTAACGGAGTGATGTGGCTTTTAAGTCTGTCCCATTTCCAATCACTTCGCCATTCGGTATCAATAAAATTACCAAATAAATTGTAAGGACCTTTTCGCCAAGGACGTAGTTTCATTAATGATTCTCTAAGTTGATTTCTCTCATTATTAGAACAATCATCGGGATTTCCAATCTTAATTGTGCTTTGTGAAAAGTCAATTATTGACGGAGTAATACTTGGGAAACTATCAATCGCATTTTGCCAATTTAAATTGTCACTTGTCATTTCGGAGACTTCTGCAATTTTCTGTTGGAAATGGTCAGAATATTTCTGCAATTGATTTGTTTGGATAAAATTAAAAAATGTAGAATAATCAATCATTTTTCAGCCACAATGGAAACAAAATTAAATGTTTGATGCCAAACATCGGCTGTTTTAAATCCAGCATTTAGTAACCTTTTTTTGTGAATTTCCACCGTATCTGGAATTAAAACATTTTCGAGCGCTTCTTTCTTTTTGCTAATTTCAATATCGGAATAACCATTTAATCTTTTAAAATTATGATATCTCGAAATTTGGCGTTCATTAAGCTTAGCATCTTCAAAAATAATTTTTTCGGAAAGGATTAAAATTCCACCATTCTTCATTCCACCATAAATGTTTTGGGTAATTTTATCGCGGTTTTTAGGTGAAATAAATTGAAGTGTATAATTTAAAACGACAACTGCGGCATTTTCAATTTTGAAATTTCGAATATCATCGCAATAAATATCAATAGGAGTTTCGGAATTATCCATTCCAATAATATCTTTTGAACGATTAACCATTGCTTCAGAATTATCAATTGCAATTACTCTGCAATTTGGATGAACAACATTACGACGCATTGCAAGCGCAGAAGCTCCGAGCGAAGATCCTAAATCGTAATAATTACTATTTGGCTGCGAATAAAGTTTTGTAAGCATTCCAACTGTGGCTATAATTGAGCTGTAACCTGGAATTGAGCGTTTGAGCATATCTTCAAACACATTTGCAACTTTATTGTCAAATTCGAAATCCACAATATTGTAAAGTGGGTCTGTAAATATTTTGTCTTTTGTTTTCATTAAATCATCAAGTTTTTAAAAGCAAATATAAATTTTATTTGAATAATGAGTTAGAAGTTAATGTGAATAAATTAAATTAATTGCACAAGTAAACAAAATACTAAAAATTTCTTTTTTTTAATTACACGATAATTTTTGCCTATAAGCAAAAATTATCGCTAATATTTTTGCTTTCATGTTAAAATAATAGAATGTCTTTGGGCTTTAAAAGCTTGCAAATTATTAAATTTATAATCAATCACATCCTATGTTTAGTATATTTGAGAATCAAAATGAAGACATTATGCTAAGAAATTATTACTACTTAAATAGAACAGTTGTTGAGCTAAATAGAGTTTTAGCTGGTGCAGTAGCTACCGAAATATTTTCGCAAGAGAAAAATTCGTTGTTGCTTTCAATTCCAACGGACGAAAATCCTTATCGGCATTTATATATTTCAACAAATCCTTTGCTTCCTTTCATGTTGGTTAAAGATGATCATAGAAAAGCGAAGAAAAACATAATTGCATATAATGTTTTAAACAAACAACAATTTATTGAAAAAATTGAGATTTCGATAAACGATAGATTAATTAGAATTAAACTAGCAAATATGGAGTTGTTTTTTTCAATAATGGGTGGAAATACAAATATTTATTTCCTAAAAAACAGAAAAATAATTGAGGAATTAAGGAAAAGTAAGGAAAGTTCTGGAATTTTAGAACGGATTGAAAGCAATGAGTTTACACGGGAAAATGTATTTCACAAAATTGATGAAAGTTTATTTGAAGGATTTGATTTACAAAATATCAAAAAAAAGTATTCATTTATTCCCAAAGAAGTAATTTCAGAAATGAAGTTTCGTTATAAAGAGGGCCAATCAATAGAACAGTTATTTCATCAAATATTAAGAGAAATATATTCTGGAAAAATTAAGGTATTTGAAAATGAAGTTGAAGAGAAAATACGCTTTGTTCCAGAAAGTTTTAAAATATTTCCCGCTGAAGTGGAAATGCTTTGTGATGATTGTAATTCCGCTATTTCTAAATTTATACAAAAGCATTTCCGATTTGAAAATATTAATGGTCTAAAAAAGGAAATTAATAAACAGTTAACAAAGGAAATTGAACGAACAACAAGTAAGCTAAATAATTTAAAAGCTAGGATTGATAAGGGTGAAAGAAGCGAAGAATATTATAACTGTGGGAATTTGCTTTCAATTAACAGATATTTGTTAGTAAAGGGTTTAGAGGTTATAAATGTAGTTGATTATGTAACGGAAAAAGAATTAACAATAAAGCTAAATCCTAAACATTCACCGCAAGAATCAATTGATTACTATTTTGAGAAAGCAAAAGATGAAAAAGTTAATTTCAAAATATCGTTAGAATTATATGAAAATACATTAGCAAAGTTCAACAAATTGAAAGCTATTGAAACAGAGTTTGAGAATGCCAATTCTGTAGATGATTACATTGAAATAAAAACGAAACTTAAAATATCTGATAAAAAGAATGAGAAGAAAAAAGTGACAGATGGCGCAAAACTTAGGGAATTTTTAATTGATGGCAAATACAAAGTATTGGTAGGAAGAGACAGTAAAAGTAATGACATGTTATCAATCAAAATTGCAAAACAGAATGATTACTGGTTTCACGCGCGTGGTTTGCCAGGTTCGCATGTGGTTTTACGAGTGGAAAGCACAAAAGAAGCTATGCCTAAAAATATTATTAAAATTGCTGCGCAAATTGCCGCGTATTATTCCAAAGCAAAAACCGCTGGAACAGCGCCAGTTTCGTATACATTTGCAAAATTTGTAAGAAAGAAAAAAGGAATGGAGCCAGGAAAAGTTTTGATAGAAAAAGAAAAGGTGTTGTTGGTAAAACCAGAAATCCCTTCAAATGTTGAAATGATTTCTGAGGAATAAAAAAAATGACAATTTTAATCTGTTTTATTCAAAGTGACGTTTGCAGAACTGGATTGTTCAATTGCTAAATTGATAAATTGTTAACAATGCAACAATTAAACCATGACTAGAAAACAAATAAATATTATTGAGTTTCAAAGTAAGATTCAACGTCCACTAATTTTGGATGGCGCAATTGGAAGTTTGCTTCAACAGCGAAATGCAAAAATGAGTGAAAATCTCTGGAGTTCATTTGCAAATATTGTCAATCCAGAAAAAGTAATTGAAATTCATAAAGAGTACATCAATGCTGGAGCGGATATAATAACAACAAATACTTTTAGAACTAATCCAATTGCTTACAATCAAGCAGAACTTGGGATTTCTAATACAGAATTTGTTAAAGCAAGCGTTGATCTGGCAATTGACGCAATTGATGGAAACGAAAATATTTTTCTAGCTGGTTCAAATCCACCCGCTGAGGATTCATATCAAGAATTTAGAAAAGCCACACAAAATCAGATTGAAGCAAATCATAGAAAGCATATTAATATGCTTTGGAATAGCGGTGTTGATTTTATTTTAAACGAAACTCAAAGCCACTTTGATGAAATAAAAATTATTTGTGAGCATTGCAGTAAAAACAATATTCCGTTTATTGTAAGTCTGTTTGTAACAAATGAAGGTAAAATTTTAAGCGGCGAAAAGCTTGGTGAAATAATTGAATTTGTTGGGAATTTTAATCCAATTGCTGTTGGAATAAATTGCGTTACGCCGCAGACATTTACAAAAATTATCTCAGAAATTAGGTCTCCAAAAAGATGGGGCTTTTATTTAAATTGTGGAAGTGGAAATTATACAGATACAAAAATATTTGAAGGTGTAACTCCAGCAGATTATTTAACAATTATTAAAAACAACTATGTTAATAATCCGTTTTTTATTGGAACATGTTGTGGTTCAACACCAGCACATACATTAGCAATTAAGGAATATTTGATTGGAAAGAATTGAAATAAAAGCTCCAGCAAAAATAAATGTTGGATTAAATATAGTTTCAAAAAGAGCTGATGGATTTCATAATCTTGAGACAATATTTTATCAAATTCACGATTTATTTGATGAACTAATATTTGAAAAATCCAATAAACTAGAACTAATTTTAATTGACAAAAATGAAAATTTAGAAACAGAAAATATTATTATAAAAGCAATTAAGCTTCTGGAGCAAAAAACCGGAGAAAAATTAACTCCTAAAATAACTCTTAAGAAAAATATTCCAATAGGGGCTGGACTTGGTGGAGGAAGTTCGGACGCAGCCTCAACTCTAAAGGCAATAAATGAATTGTACAAACTTAATTTTTCTACTGAAGAATTGAAATCATTTGCTCTGGAACTTGGTTCTGATGTGCCATTGTTTCTGTGTAATTATCCAACCATTGGTAAATCACGTGGGGAATTGTTAGAGAAAACGGAATTGAAAATAAATTATCCAATTTTGTTAGTAAATCCGGGAATTCATATTTCAACAAAGGAAGCGTTTTCAAATATAATTCCAAAGCAAAATTTATTTAACTATTCCGAAATTAATGAGCACGAAATAAGCGTCTGGAATAGAAAATTAGTAAATGATTTTGAGGCAAGCGTGTTTAAGCTTTATCCAGAAATAGAAAAAATTAAAACTAAACTGAATGAAAATGGCGCAATGTTTTCATTAATGAGCGGAACAGGCTCAACAGTTTACGGAATTTTTGAATCCTACGAAAAGGCTAAAACGGTTGCAGAATTATTTCCAAAATTATATTTTGTTTTTATCGGAAATAAATAAATGAGCAAAATATTGACAAACGAAAACCTAAATATGCGTGCCGCCAAAACTTCTCTTATTGCAGGCATCATAATATTTGCTATAAAATTTAGTGCTTATTTAGTTACCGATTCAACTGCCATTTTTTCGGATGCTGCTGAATCCATAATTAATATTGTTGCGGCTGCAGTTGCTTTATACAGCATTATTATAAGTTCAAAACCAGCGGATCAAGATCATCCATATGGGCATGGTAAAATTGAGTATTTCTCAGCAGGTTTTGAGGGATTTTTAATTGCTCTTGCAGGGTTGGTAATAATCTATTCTGGTATTGAAAAAATTATTACTGGTGCTGGACCTTCGCAGCTTGGTATTGGTATTTTGTTGCTAGTTGCCTCCTCTGGTGCAAATTTAATTTTAGCACTTTATTTAGCTAAAGTAGGAAAAAAGACAAATTCACTTACACTAATTGCCGATGCAAAACATATTTTAACGGATGTTTATACCAGTGGTGGAATTACTGTTGGTTTGGGAGTTGTTTTAGCAACTGGTATTCCAGTTTTTGACCCAATTATAGCAATAATTGTAGCAATAAATATATTATTTACTGGTTATAAATTGGTTAGAGAATCAATTGGTGGATTAATGAATGAAGTTGATTTGGAAACTATGAATATTATTTCGGAGAAAATAATTTCTGTCAGAAAACCAGAATGGATTGATATTCATGAGCTTCGTTTTTGGAAATCAGCTAATCATGTATTTATTGATTTTCATTTAATTTTGCCATTCTACTTTACAATAGTTGAAGCACATAAATCTGATGAATTAGTTGTTGCAGAAATGGAGAAGATTTTACCTGGGTCGCAAGTTAAAATCCATCTTGATTATTGCGATTTTGAACTTTGTAAGTATTGTCAATATTCCATTTGTGAACAAAGGAAAGAAAAATTAACAGAAAGTTCGGAATGGGATTCTGAAAGAATTACAGGAATTGGTCTTCGAAAATTAAATGGACTAATTGAGCCGTAAAAATATCGAGCGAAAGAGTATTTCGCCCGGTATTTAGATTTATCTAATATTTTAATCCATCATTTTTCTTAACAGAAGCTTCCGCCATATCCTTTTTAAATTGAATAAATTTTTCTGATAATTCCAAATCAGAAACTGCCAAAATTTGGATGGCAAGTAAGGCAGCATTTTTAGCTCCATCAATAGCAACCGTCGCAACTGGAATTCCTGGAGGCATTTGCACAATTGCCATTAGTGCATCCATTCCATCTAAGTTTTTACTGCTTATTGGAACTCCAATAACTGGCAAATGTGTATGCCCTGCAGTTACACCAGGTAAATGAGCAGCCATTCCCGCGGCAGCTATTATTATTTTTATTCCACGACTTGCAGCTGATTTAGAATATTCCGCATGAACATCTGGAGTTCTATGAGCGGAGATTATTTTTACTTCAAATGGAACATTGAACTCTTTGCAAACAGCAAAAGCTTTTTCCATTATTGGTAAGTCAGAATCACTACCCATTATTATTCCAATTTTTGGCTTATCTATCATTTTATTTCCTATTAAATTTGATTTTGTAAACAAAGTTAACTGGTTAATATCACAATTTCAAAATCAATTGGAAGTAATTTTACTTGCTCCACTTACATCAGTTTTTACATTTGGAGGATCGCCATAAATTACAATTTTACTTGCACCAGAAGCATCTGCGTTAATTGATGAACTGCTATAAATATCACACTTGGAAGCGCCACTTACATCAACAATTACATCGGTTGCTTTTAAATCAACAGTATTTATTTTTGTGGCACCTGATAAATTGACATCCAGTTTTTCAGTATTTCCAGAAAAAGTGCCTTTGCAAGCACCACTCATATCAATGCTAAATTTAGAGGTTTCAATTCCTTCAACTTCAATTTTACAAGCACCGGATAAATTAGCCCCGTTTAAACTTGGAGTTGTTATAAATGCTTTTATACTTCCACGAATGTTTTTATTGCTTTTAGTACTCAAATACAATGTGTTGTTATCAACAGATATTTTAACATATTCCATAATGTTTTCATCAGTTTCAATACGGACGGAAGTTTCTTTACCCACGGAAACTTTGATGTCAAAAGCATGCGAGGCATCCACTACAGAAAATTCAGAAACTGAAAATGTTTTTTCAATAGTATCACCATTTCCAACAACTTGCGAATGATATGTGCAACTACAGCCTAAAAGTGATAGTGTGGAAAAAAGTAGAATAGCAAGTAACGTTTTTTTCATTTTTTACTCCAATTTGTTAAATAGACGATTTTTTAGACGTAATAAATGAAAGGATGTTTGCTTAAATATTTAATTTTAATCTGATTTTGAATTAACATAATATTTTGGGATAGAGAACGCTTTTTATTAGTTTAAATCATTAAAAAATTAGGAAACTTAAATGGACAAATCAATTCATAACTTTTTTTATCCCAACTCAATTTGTATTGCTGGAGCGTCTTCAAAAGAACTGAGTATTGGATATGAAGTTCTAAGAAGCATGAAACTCTTTAATTATAGTGGAAAAGTATTTCCTGTCAATCCAAAATCAGATTCAATTCTTGGTTTCAAATGTTACAAATCAATTGTTGATATTGAGGAGCAAATCGATTTAGCAATTATACTTGTTCCTAAAAGATTTACAATTGAGACAATTGATGAATTGCTTGCAAAAAATGTGAAATCAATAATTTTGATAACTGCTGGATTTAGAGAAACTGGCAAGGTTGGGGGAAATCTTGAAAATGAAATACTTACAAAAATTAAAACCGCTAATGCGCGTATGATTGGTCCAAATTGCATGGGAGTAATTAATACAATTTCGGATGTAAGTTTAAATGCTACCTTCATTGCAGAAATGCCGGCTCATGGAAAAATTGCTTATCAATCACAAAGTGGTGCTCTTGGTGCAATGATATTAAACTCACTGCGAGAAACAGATTTAAAATTTGCTCATTTTATAAGTGTTGGAAATAAAGCTGACATGAATGAAAATGATTTTCTCCAGTTTTGGCAAGAAGATGATAATATAGATGTCCTTACTTATTATCTTGAAAGCTTTGATGATGGATTTGAATTTATAAAACCATTCCTATTAAATAAAGCTCCAAAGCCTGTAGTTGTTCTGAAAGCTGGAAATACAAAAAGTGGAATGCAAGCAGCTTCATCGCATACTGGTGCACTAAGTAGTGTTGATAGAGTGGTTGATTCACTTCTTAAGCAAGCTGGAGTTATTCGGGCTGAAAATGTTAATGAATTATTCAATACAGCAAAGGGATTTGAAGCGTTTCCAATTCCAAAAGGAAATAGAGTTGTGGTGGTTACAAATGCGGGTGGACCTTCAATATTGACAACAGACAAATTGGAAAAAGAAGGATTAGTTCTAGCAACGCTAACATCAGAAACCAAAATGAAATTGCGAGAGATTGTTCATCCAGAAGGGACTGTAAATAATCCAATTGATTTATTGCCGCACGGAAATGAAATTTCATTTCCAGCAGTTATAAAAGTTGTTTTGGAAGATGAAAATGTTGATGCGGTTATTTCTCTATTTGTTGAACCTGGAGTAGTAAAGCCTATGCCAGTTGCGTTGGCAATTAATGAAATTAAATCTGAGAAACCAATACTCCAAGTAATTATGCCAAAACCAGAATTTTGGGAAGATTATAGAAAAATTCCAGAACCTCGAAAACCAATATTTAGAAATCCCGAGGACCCGGCTGAAGTTATTGCAAACATGTTGTTTCATAAAACAGTAAATGAAAAAAGGTTTGAAGTTGTTGAGAAAATAACTGAATTGTTTAATTCAACTAATAAAAATATATTCTCTTTCAAATCTGGTTTTATAAAACAAAATGATATTTCAAAGATATGTAAATATTATAATCTGCCAAAAGTTAGTCAGATTTTGGTATCAGCAAAATTCATTAAATCGCTTGATGTTGATTTTTATCCAGTTGTTATAAAAGGATTGTCAAAGGATGTAATTCACAAGTCAGAAATAAATGCAGTTAAACTAAATATCAAAAATAAAACTGAGTTAGTAGAAGCTGCAAATGAAATAAAAAACAATTTCCGAAAAAATGGTTTTGAGGTTGAGGAATTCCAAATTCAGCAATTTATTGCCACAAAACACGAACTATTGCTTGGCGGTTATCGTGATAAATCATTTGGCCCAAT
>Ga0180007_10004295_pt1 | contig 15160 bp, 15 predicted proteins | sample MM_PC_MetaG_FD_121122 | JGI IMG/M metagenome (GOLD analysis project Ga0180007, IMG submission 121122) | Groundwater microbial communities from the Aspo Hard Rock Laboratory (HRL) deep subsurface site, Sweden - MM_PC_MetaG | ecosystem: Environmental > Aquatic > Deep subsurface > Groundwater... | reverse complement strand
CGTTACGAAGAAAGACTATCCGGCCCCCTGCTGGACAGAATTGACATCCATCTGCAGGTGCCTGCCGTACCTTTTCAGCAGGTGGCCTCTACCGCGGAGGGTGAAAATTCCCGGGCCATCAAAGACCGAGTCATCATGGCACGGGAGATACAGAAACAGAGATTTCATGGTAGAAAGGGAATTTACAGCAACAGCCAGGTGAACAGCCGTGATCTGAAAAAATTCTGCAGTCTGGATAAGACGTCTCTCAACCTCCTGGAGCGGGGCATGGCCCAGCTCGGGCTTTCCGCCAGGGCCTATCACCGCATATTAAAAATTGCCCGCACCATTGCCGATCTTGCCGGTAAAAATGATATCGCATCCGACCATATCGCTGAGGCGATTCAATATCGCCGTCTTGACAGGAGCCGCCAGCCATGACAGACAAAATACCTGGGCCGATTCCAAAAAAATCCGGCCTTATTGTTTCGGACACTCTTTTTTTAAAAAATCAGCTGGATGGACTTTGCTTCTCAGCGCATGATATGTTAAAAAAATAAATGTACTTTCATTGTGTGTCATAAATCTTCGAGGAAGTGACATGAGCAAAAAAAATGAGGAAAAGAGAAAGAGCACCCGCATCCCCGTTCAGTTTGATGTAACGATTCTGCACGAAGAAGATTATCTCATTTCGTTTACCCGGGACATCTCGGCAGATGGCATGTTTATCAATACCCCGACACCCTTGTCAAAGGGTGAAAAAATAACCGTAGGTTTTACAATCGGTGCGGAAAAAGCGATTTCGGTGAAAGCAAAAATTATCTGGGTCAATATGGAGGGCCCGGAGATTGACCGCGGCATGGGAGTGAAATTCATCAATGTCTCACCGAAAATGAAAAAAAATATTCTACTGCTGGTCAACCGCATCGCCATCTTACCGGATGACGCTCTGGTAAATTAAAGCAACTGGTAAAGCAAGGCTGACACCTTTCCTTCCTGCCCGGCAAAACATAATCATCAATACGCGGCATAAAATTTCATTGCCGCATCATCTGCCGTTCACTCAACACGTGCATATTTTCCCAACTCATCCTGTAACCCTTGTTCGGGTAGCGCACCATGAACGGGATCTTCACCGGATTTGCCTCTTTTGTCTCACCGTCAAGGCAGACCAATCCACAATCAGTATTCATCAGAAAAAAGCCGCAAGACAAGGAGATTGGGGGGGGAGGGAAGCAACCGTAGCAGAGGAACATGGGCCAGAAAGACGATGGGAATAGATACGGGAATAAAGAAATTATAGCGTAAAATTAACAGGTTAAACAGCACAGCCTGATCGTACACCAAGACTCTACAGAGAAAATTACTCCAATAACAAACAACTCACTCTGTTTTACAAGTCTCTACCGTTTTCTTCGCTCCGACTGACTGCGGCGTTCAGTGGGGGTGGAAAGGGAGACGATAACGCCGCTTCGCACACTTTTACGCCTGTCCTGTCTGTTTTTTCGTCTCTCCTTGCGTTTTGCTTTTTCATAGGAGGGATTCTTTTCCGGATCCTTTTTTACAACCGGAGCCTTGCCGATAATGATATCCATATATATCTCCTTATTGATCTTAATTTCTTACATATCCTCTTAACTTTTTTTATCGGCAAGGCAAAGAAAAAACTTGACTTCTAATTTTATAAATGCATGTTTTTTGCCCGCCCCTTTCAGTTTGAGGCAGACAGTGCATGGCAAAAAGAACAACACACCCGTGGCCATTGATCTGGCGGTGCAGGATGCCCGGGTCGCAGATTTCGACGCCCTGCTCATTCCGGGGGGGGGTATTCGCCGGACAAACTGCGGGCCGAACCCCGGGCGGTGGAATTTGTCCGGCAATTCATGCAGGACAACAAACCGGTGTTTTCCATCTACCATGGGCCCCAGCTTCTCATTACCGCCAAATCGCTTGAGGGGCGGAAGTTGACCGGATGGAAATCGATCAGACAGGACATCATCTATGCCGGCGCAACTTTTGTTGATGAGAAGATGGTCGAGGACGGCAACCTGATCACCCGCCGCAGCCCCAATGCTGCCGGCCTTTATCAGGGCCAGCCTGGTAAAATTAACAGGTTAACAGGAAATCTTCTCCCGACGCCTATTCGAGAGCCTGGAATTTCTTCATGAATTTGCGGTCGATATAGTCCTTGATGCGAAAGGCGAGTCGGCCGTCAAGCTCCAGCCATCTTTTGCGCAGGATGCCGGTGCCATCGCCCAGATTGAAGATGAGCAGATAATCGCCGCCCGGCGAAAAGGGCTGGAGCTCGCCTCCTTCAAGTGAGGCCATGAGGTTATGAAACAGCACGGGATTTTCGCGGACAGCATAAACCCCCACCTTGTCGAGGGGCTGTTCCTGGAAATAGATGCAGTCGCCGCCGCCGAAAATTTCTGAAAAACCGGTGCTCTGCAGATACCTGTTCACCAACAGACCTCCGTCAGGGCCAATGGGCAGGCCTGACTCCTGAAAAATGGCGGACGGCTTCACCCCGATGGAGAGAAAGATAAAATCGGCAGCAAATTGCTCACCCGACTCCAGGGTGACCCTGCCTGTTTCCACCTCCTTCACATAACCCTGCTCCAGGATTTCAATGCCGCGGTTTTGCAGAGAACGCAGGGCCTTGCGGCGGATGGATTCAGGGAAACGGGCCATGAGCTTTCTGCCGGCAAAGATGCGGATATCGGCCAAATGCCGGCCATGATCACGCAGAAGCCGCCACACGTTGCCGGCCACCTCCACGGCAGACGGGCCGCCACCAATGACAGACACGGAAAATTTTCCCCGGCCGGCAAGATCGAGTAAATGCGCCTGAGCCTCCATGAGCCGCTCAATGGGCTTCACCGCAAAAATCCCCTCACCGCAACCCTTGACACTGGCCTGCGGCACATAGCTGCCGGCATTGCAGGACAGGACATCGTAGGGGATAGTCGAACCGTCTTCCAGCACAACGTTCTTCTGTACCCCGTCAATGCGCACCACCTTGCCGAGCACAAAGCGCCCGCCCTGTTTTTCCACTACATGTCGGGTGGCAAATCGGATATCATCCGGTCGGTAAAATCCGCCGAGCATGCCCGGCCCCATGCCGGAATAATAATGAAAAGCCGAGGGTTGGACCACGGTCACCTCATGCCCCTTTTTCACGAAGCTGCTAAGATTGGCCAAGGTCACCATATGGGCGTGACCGCCCCCTACCAGTACAAGCCGTTTCCCCATTTTCATCTCCGCAGGATACTGTTGTTTTTTTCAAATCCGGCAACCTGCCGGAAAAATCAGATTTACTATAGGCATTGACCAGAATGAGGTCAACCGGTTCGTGAGGGAACAAGTCGGCTATCAATCAGCCAACCGGGGATAGCGGGGCTCAACCGGTTTGCGGCCGCAGACCTGCTGGTATTTTTCCGCAGGATAGCCCAGGGCGATGACTGCAAAGACCGATTCAGCGGCAGGGATGGCAAGATGTTTCTTTATGGCCGAATCATGTCTGATGGCCTCCACGGCAAAGCCGATGAGACAGGTGCCCAGGCCCATGGCATGAGCCGCCAGCAGGATATTCTGGGTGGCCAGCAGGGCGTCTTCGGCCGGACAGCTAGCCTCGTCCGTGCCGCCGACGAGTATCACCGCCGGCGCCCCGTGGAACAGACGGTCCCTCCCCTCCTCCTGCCATTCCCGCAGACCACGGGCAATTGTCTGATAATACCTGCGGTAGTAGCTGCCCAGACGGTCTTTGGCAAAAAGTTTTGCGGCCAGCCGCAGCAGGGGATTTGCCGCCATATTGTTCAGCTTTTGGAAGAAAGCCGCCACCTGGTTGCCAAAGCTGATCACCGCCTGCCGACAGTCGAGAACGGTAAAGGTCCAGCCTTGACTGTTGGTGCCCGAGGGGGCGGTGGTACCAATGCGGACAAGGTCCGCCAATACGTCCCGGCTCACCGCCTGGTCGGTAAAGTTCCGGCAGGAACGCCGGGAACGCATAAGTCGCACCAGGGAGGGCAGATCAAACTCATCAAAGGGCAGCCAGCGCAGATCCTCCCTGAAGGTAACAAAATCCATGGCCGCAGAAATAACACTCACGGCCCCCACCACGCAGACCGCCTGGCAATGGCCGCAGTTGATGCACTCCGTGCCGCATATTACCGCCTTATCATCAACCAGACAAAGCGTCCGGTCAGGGCAGACGGCAACACACAGACCGCAGCCGATGCACTTTTCCCTGTCAATGCGTGCGGCAACCGGACCACTCATTCCTTTTTCCGCAACCTCTTGCCCAGATTAAAGGCCTCACCGATCTGCTGGCCCACCCCATGATACCTGCGGCTTCCCGGCGAGAATATCATAGGCCGGAGCAAAGCGATATCCGGAATATCATTTTCTCCCAGGATCTCCTCATCGGCTTTGACATCGATAATTTCACCGATAAACTGGGTATGCAGCCCGATTTCAACGATCTGCTTCAGCTTACACTCCAGCACCAGCTGGAATTCGGCAATATACGGCGCATCCACCACCTCGCTCTTCACCGCGGTGAGACCGGTAGCGGCAAACTTATCAACACTTCTGCCAGAGGAAAGCCCGAAGTAATCAACCTCGGCAGCATATTTTTCCACCCCCACATTGACGGTAAACGCCTGTCGGGCAATAATCCTGCCATGGGTGTAGGTTGCCTCCCGCAGGGATACGGCAATGCAGGGGGGCGCAGAACAGCAGATCCCGCCCCAGGCGGCGGTCATCACATTGGCCTTGCCGTTTTGATCATAGGTGCCGATCACCCACACCGGTGTCGGGTATACCAGGGTATTGGGGCCTAATGATTTTTTCATTTTCTCTTCTCCTCGCATCTCTGCATTTAACTTGCTTTCAACAGAAATTCTGAATATATATTTGAGGTTTTACATGTGACTGTCTCGTATTTGACCATTATTAAGCATGAAACTTGCGATCTGTCTATTCAATTACTTCCCCTATGGCGGCCTGGAGCGCAACTTCCTGAAAATCAGCAGGGAGTGTCTTGCCCGCGGCCATGCAGTGCATGTCTATACCATGGGCTGGGAGGGGGAAAAACCGGACAATATCAAAGTCAACGAACTTGCTCCGCAGGGCATGAGCAATCACCGGCAGGCCGCGGCCTATGCCGCCGATGTTGCAGAAAAAATTAATGGAAAAAACTTTGACCTGGTGCTGGGCTTTAACCGCATGCCCGGCCTTGATCTCTACTATGCCGCTGATGTCTGTTATGTTGCCAGGATAGCGCGACAACGCTCAATGCTTGCCAGACTGACTCCCCGCTACCGCATTTTTGCCGCCTTTGAACGGGCTGTGTTCGCCCCGGAATCGACCGCCCACATCATCATGCTGTCGGAACAGGAAAAAGATATTTATCAAACAATTTATGGCACACCGGAAAACAGGTTCCATATAGTTCCTCCGGGCGTCGACAAAGAACGCATCAAGGCCTTTATCACCGAGGAAAACAGGGAGAAGGTCCGGGCGCAACTGGGGCTTTCCCCACAGGACAACTTCCTGCTCATGATCGGCTCCCACTTCCACACCAAAGGAGTCGACCGGTCGATACACGCCCTGGCAGCCCTGCCGCCGGCATTGAAAAATGCAACCTATCTCTTTATCATCGGCAAGGGCAAGGAAAAATCCTATCTGCAATTGGCACAAAAACTCGGGATCACGGACCATGTCCGTTTCCTGGGTACCAGGGAGGATGTGCCGTTATTCCTGGCCGGTGCGGATTTCGTTCTCCAGCCTTCCCGCACGGAAAACACCGGCAATGCCATTGTTGAGGCCCTGGTGGCCGGCGTCCCGGTCATGGCAACGGACACCTGCGGTTATGCGGTGCATGTTGAGCGGGCAGGAGCCGGCAGAATCATCCCCTGCTCCCCCTTCAGCCAGGAAAATATGAATACCATGCTGCGGGAAATGCTTTGCTCGGGAGAGAGAAAAATCTGGCGCCAACAGGCCCTTGCTTACGCAGATGCCACGGACCTTTACAATCGTTTCAAGGTTATCGCTGATTGCATTGAAACCACCGCGGCCCAAAAAAGAAAGAGGGCGCAAGGGGCATGACTTTTTCCTGCAACTACGAGGAGCCTGTCTCTGTCCGCCGGTGTGGCAAACAGCAGCAAGAGATACTGCTTATTAACGAGAGGTATCAGCACTTTCTGCAGGATATCGGCTTCACCAGTTTTACTGCCGCATGGACCTTTGCCGGCGGTGAGATCATCAAAGAGAAAGGGGAAAGAACCGTTCTTCGCGTCCAATTTCCCTGCGCAACCTCGCGTGAGGCAAATCATGGTCAAGGCCTAGAGGAAGACACCGTTTTCTACATAAAGAAGCATTGTCAGCGGCTCAGTCTATGGCAGCGGTTGCTGTGCCTGCTGAGGCCGTTAGCCTCCTGCGGAGAAGGTTTAAAGGAATTTCATAATTTCTGCCGGTTCCGACAAAACGGACTGGCCACAGCCGTTCCCGTTGCTGCGGGGATAAAGTTTTCCTCATTTTTGCGGGCGGATTCCCTTCTGATTACCCAGGACTTTTCCCCGCTCACTGCCCTGGAGAATATTGTGCTGCAGCAGCCGGAAACCCTGCAGGGGCAGGGAAATCAGCAAAAAAAGAACAACATCCTGCGGGCGATAGCACGTTATGCCCGGCACATGCATGACAGCGGTATGAACCAGAAGGATTTCAACGCCACCCATATTCTGCTGCAGGACTTGGAGGCAGAACAGCCGCAAGTGGCCCTGTTTGATCTGCAGCGGGTGGACCATAACCCCCTGAACCGCTTTCGCTGGCCGATCAAGGCCCTGGCTGAACTGAACTACACCCTGCCCCCTGCGATTTTCAGCGAGAGTGACAGGATCTTTCTGTTCTCAACCTACAAGGGCAAAGAAAGTCTTTCCGCCCTTGACCGCTGGCAGTACCGACTGATCAGGCGTAAAACCGACAGAATCGCCAGACACACCAGAAAAAGAGGCCTTGCTCCCAAAATGACGGGCATAGAGTAGGCTTACTCCGTACACCATTTTATAACAGAATTAATATTTTTCCAGATTATGGGCATTGCTGAAAAAAAACCGGATACCCTTTCCGCCATCCATGGCGAACAGGCCAAGCACTATGAGCAACAGGTGCGACTGCTTATGGCTGGTGAACTGCCGACCGACTGGCAATGGGTTTCCTGTTCCCGGGACACGGCAGTCGCTGTGTCCACCGCAGGGCCGCTGGTCTATTACAAGGAATTCCTGCCGCGGGACAGATTTGAACAGATCAAGGCACTGTTCCGCGGCAATCGCTGCGAGCGAGCCTGCAGACAGGCGGGGGTATTAGTGACAGCAGGTCTGCCCACGCCCGAAATCCTCTGCTGGGGAAATGGTCGAAAAAATGCCTTTCTCATCACCAAAGATTTCGACGGTATCGGTTTTTATCAATATCTCAAAGCCCATTTTTCGCCACCTCTCAGCCAGGAGCAGATCAGAGAAAAACGCCTGATGTTGGCCAAAGCCGGCGCCCTAATTGGCAGAATGCACAGCAAGGGTATCGTGCATGGTGATCTCCGGCAGAACAATCTGCTGGTCAAACAAGAGGGAAAAGATTTTCGCTTCAGCTTTATTGACAATGAAAGCAACCGTAAATGGAGACATATTCCGCTGTCACGGGTTGTTAAAAACCTGGTCCAGTTTGCCATATATCCGGATAATATCCTAAGCGGTCCGGATCTGATGCGGCTCTTCAAGGCATACAGCGCCAACTACCCACGGTTTCCAGCCCGCAACAGACAGAAGCTCCTGCAGACGGTCTTTCTGCGCAGCAAGGCGCGTATCCTTGAGTCCAGGCTCAACTGGGAGTGCAAAAATTTTTGCCGGCCGTTTCGTGCAGACAGATTTTCCGGGCAGTTTGTGCTGGACACCATTCTAGCCAAACAGATTGCCAGCAGGGCAGATTTCGGCCAATGGTTTCAGTCGGCTGACGTCACCATGAAGCATGATAAAAGTATCACCGTCAAACTCCTGCATGGCCCGGCAGGTGACATTGTGGTGAAACGTTTTTCCGCCAAAAATCTCCTCTATCACCTCAAAGTCTGGGGAAAAAAGGAACGTATTTTTCAGTTATGGAAAATGACGCACTACTTTCAGTTCCTGGGAATTCCGGTTGCGCCCGCCATGGGCTATGTCCTGGAAGGCACAGGAGCGTGGCGCACGGTAAGTTATTTTTGCAGCCACTATCTTGAAAACACCTCTAATCTTCTTGAGTTATCCAGAAACAGAAAAATTTTTCCCGTTTTGCTTAACGACAAACAGATCATATCGCGCGTTGCCGGGGCACTCGCCAGGTTGCACAACAACGGTTTCTGCCATGGCGACACCAAATGGGCAAATGTTCTGGTGCATCCGGACACGGGGGAATTCTGGTTTATTGACCTTGACGGGGCCTCTCCGGTCACATCAATCCTGGGACACGGCGTATGCAAAGATCTCAGCCGCTTCCTGGTGAATATAATTGAACACCGACTCCCGGAAGGTTATGCTGACGAATTTCTCTCTGCCTATTGTCGAACAAGAAGGCTGAACAAAGAGCTGGTGCAGATGACCATAAAGCCCTCCATCGAAAAAATTCTGAGCCGGCATAAAAAACACAAAAAAATCTGATGAGAAGGCCACCTTATTTACCTGCAGCGCCTTACTCATCAAAAAATATTTAAAAAAGAGGATATTACCCGATTGATTGAACAGAAAAAAAATATGCTGCGCCCTATGCGGCAGCGATCAATATGACTTGTTGTTTGAGGGCGTGGATCGTCTGCATGGCTTTGACGGCAGCTTCAGCTATGTCAAATGCAGGCAATGCGGCCTTGTCTATATGAATCCCCAGATCTGCCCCGAGCATATGGGGAATTTCTATCCGGACAACTATGCCCCGCATCAGGCAAACACCAAACGGATCGGGGACAGGGATGCCGCACGGGCCAATTTAAGAAAGAGGCCATTTTTTGCACGTCTTGCCGGCAAGTTAACGAAAGATTCCCGGGTGCTGGATGTTGGCTGCGGCAATGGTTTTTTTCTGAGCCAAGTCTGGACGCTGACCCAATGCCAGGTCTCTGGCATTGATATTTCCCCAATTGCCGCTGAGGCTGCGAAAAAAAATTACGGGCTAGATATATTTACCGGCACCATATTGGAGGCCCCTTTTCCGGACAATTCTTTTGATGTCATCACAGCATGGTCCTTTCTGGAACATGTGAATAATCCGGTCGAAGTATTAGTTAAGCTGTCAAGTCTGCTGAAAAAGGATGGCCTGTGTATCCTGACCACCCCCAATTTTGACAGCTTTAATGCCAAGTTGTTTAAAGATAAATGGTATCACCTTGATTGCCCGAGACATCTTTTTATCTATACTCCGCAGACGGTGACAGCATTGTTTGAAAAAAGCGGTCTTTATGTGAAACAGATTATCTATGACAAGTCTTCGAAAGGTGTTTTAGGATCATTACAGTATCAATTCTATGGGGATAATTATAACCCCAGGCATGGGAATCGCCTGAGGAAATCATCCCTGGTAAAAAAAATCGCCTCTCCGTTTGCCAGACTGGCAAAGATCATGAAAAAATCGGATGTCATGGCCATCTGTGCTGCAAAGAGTCCTTCTTAAGAGCTCCTGAAAACTTTCTGCGGGACGATGGCCATACAGAGGAATAAAGGCGAAACCAGATATTTCATCTAATCGGCTCAGTCTGCCAGCCCATTTTCAAGGGAAGCAATCATCTTTCGGAAAGTGCTCTGCAAGGAAAAATTGTCAAAACAGCGTTTTCGGCCGGCCTTCCCCATGGAATTCCTGAGAGCATCGTCAGCAACCAGTCGCTGAATAGCCGCCAGCCACTCCTGCTCTCCTGCGGCAAGAAAACCGTTGACACCATGTTCCACGATCTCCGCATTAACCCCTGTCGGAGAAGAAATGACTGGCAGGCCCGCCGCCATGTACTGGATAACCTTCAAGGCACATTTCCCTCTGGTGAAAAGATTATCCGGCAAAGGCGCTATACCTACGTGGGCTGCTGCCAACTCCTGTGCTTCTCTTTTTTCCGACCACCGGATGGGGACAATAGTGAGTTTGTCCGACTGTAAAGTAAAATCAGCTATGATTTTCAAACGTAAGGCAGGGATGACACTAGCCGCTGATTCAAGTGCAGGCAGAACACTTTTCAGGTGCTCTTTGGTTGAGCTGCTGCCGATCCAGACCAGATCGAGATAATTTCGCTCTTTATCAACACAAAGATCATATTTATCAGTATCCAGTGAAGTCGGCAGGACAAGTATCTTACGGGCAAACGGCCTGGCCCGGGCTGCCAGGTAGTTATTGCCGGCCCAGACCTGATCGGCTGCTGAAACACTGCGGGTAAAACTCCTCTCTCTACTATCCGATCGCTGACCTTGATCTTTTTGAAAAACGGCATCGTCATAGTCAAATACCAGATATTTTGCGGCAAATCGTAACAACCTGAAAAAAGGGTACGAATACGTTCTTCTCAAGATGACGACGACATCGGCATGGTGAGCCTCAGATAAAAGACGTTTGCGGGTTACAAAGGATCGATTATCTTCAATATGTTGAAAAGACCATCCCCCTGCCTCAAACAGTGCAGCATATTGCAATGCTCTATACCTGGTAGACGGAGACTCAACACCCTTAGAAATAAATAAAATTTTACGCCGAGACATAATGTATATAAAATACTCTCTTTGAGGATTTCATTTTTTATGATACTCAAAAAAAATTACCATATAAATGGTTTAAATCCGAGTATTTTCCCCGACATGGCTAACTGACTGGACAGACTATTTCAACAAAAATTGTCCCCAAAAACCAAAATTCGAAAAAAAAATTCTTATCTGACTATGAACCTGAAAAAAATACTACGCCGCATTTACCATTCACTAACCTGGCACTACTGGTCATACTGCATGGGAGAACTTGGTCCGGGAAGCAGATTTGAGTCGCAGATAATCTGGCACAAACCAAAGGGAATTGCCATCGGCAGTAATGTTATCATCAAAAGGAGATGCCGGCTTGAGGCAATAAATACGGAAAGAAAGCCCGGAGCAATTCACCTGAGGATTGGCGACAACACCAGTTTCCAGCAAGGCTGCCAGGTATCAGCAGCCCAACAGGTGATAATCGGTAATGATGTACTGATAGGCGCCAATGTGCTTATCACCGACAATGATCATATCTATGATCACCCCACCAAACCTGCAGCCGCAATACGGGAACTGAAAACCGCACCAGTAACCATCGAGGATGGTTGCTGGCTGGGCTTTGCATGTGTCATACTTAAAGGTGTTACCATCGGCAAGAGGTCGGTGATCGGCGCCAATGCCGTGGTGACCAGGGATATCCCCCCCTATTCTGTCGCGGTTGGTATCCCGGCCAAAGTGGTCAACCGCTTTAATCCTGCAGAGAAAGGGCAATCATAACGAAGGGGGCGATTCTTCTTATTTCCGCCACACAGCTATGACGATATTTTTTTCATCGGCCGGATCGCTAAATACTTTGGAAGAAAATGCCTTTGCCTCAACCAATTTTTTCATTAAAACAATATCATCTTCGTTCCGCCTGCTGAGCAGCAAGATTACCACTATCGATTCTTTACTTTGCTTGAGAATTCGCAAAATTTTCTGCTTATTTTTCGGACCGATCTGCCTGGTATCCTGTCTCTCAATAAACCAGACCATCGTTCGCATATTTACCCAGACCTGCCAATCTTTCCCATCGCTGAGAATCTGCTCATTAACCCAACGACACCCATCTCGGAGAACAGGGATATTGATATTGTAGTCCATGGAAAAAGTTCTATACGCAAACGGCAGGGTCAGCAGCAACCCAAGCAGCATAACCACATTCAACTTTTTCTGAATAATTCCGATTCTGCTCTTTTCCGACAGATACTCAGCAACAGGCGAGAAAGCTGCCCCAGAAAAGAGCAACCAGAGTAAAGCAGGGAAAAGCATGACGCGCCCTTCAATAGAGCCGGAATACAGATATTTTTCAAAAACAAGCAACATATTCGCCATAAAAACTGCCGGCAGCATCAAGCCTATTTTGTGGACTCTCACGATGTCCTTCACCCCAATCATACCAACCAGGATAAGCGACCAGCTGAGATTACTTTCAAACATGCGCAACATGCCGATTCCATAAACCCATTGCCAGTTGCGCTCTATGACCTGCCAGAAATTATTGCCGAACCCTGACGGTACGTTATTATGGGCAAGTTCATCAAGTTTATTAAGGTAATAGACCACAGATGGAGGTGTGGAGCTGATTTTTTGGAGAACAGCTGTCACCTGATCTAATCTAAGCAAATCGCGACCTGTCTCAGAGAGGCTGAAAATATAGAGAAGAACAGCAAAAAAAACCAGCGTTACTGCCATGGCCCACATTCTGCCATAGATACCAAATCGACGTATAAACCCCACAAAACTCCAGCCCAATATCACCAGGGACACGACAATACCTTCCACCCGCAAGAAAGGCACACAGATTGAAAACAGGATTACGACAATAAACCATTTCAGTTCCTTTCTTTCTGCAAAACAAACGGCAAAATAGACACAGTAAAGCGACAGACAGAGATAGAGGGGGTCTCTTATGGCGGCAAAGGCTATGGAATTATATTCCGGCATCAGCACAAAGACCATGGTGATGATGATGGCAGGCCATCCCGGAGAAAATCTTTTGGCGAGATTGAAAAAAGGAATAAGAGCCAGGCACGAGGCAACCACGGAAATGGAACGACCTGCGGCAAGCCAGTCAAGCCCCAATTTATGAACGCACATCACGAGAAAGGGATAAAACAGCATGGGATATGCCTTAATCGCCCCAGGGATATTCCCCTGTTCCAATGATTGCGCGGACCATAAATATACCGGGGCATCAGGATGAATCATGACATCCTGAAACAATGGCATAATTTTAACAAGCAGATTTGTCAAAAAGAGAAAAACAAGCCAACCGGACCAATCCGGGGATACCTTATCCTGAAAATGCTTCATATCAGTTCTGCTTTCGTCCCCATTTGAGCAGGTGCCATAGCAGCCTGAAATCACGCAAGGCATGGCCCCATGCATTCTGAAATATTCCGCGCTCATAGACATTACCCCCACCATGGGCGGTAAGATGTCTGCCCAGAGCGAGATATGATCTGCGCAGCTGATAACGAATTAGTGAGGTATATGTTGCCAGATCAGGGTTGCGCGATAATTTTTCATAACAGAGAATTTTGTCCGTTCTGATCGTAGCCGTTGTAGAAGACACATTGGTCGCATGCTCCCGCCTGCAGAGAACAGGCTCATCCAGAAAACCCACCTTCCCCGCCAGAGTTAACAACACTGGCATCTCCAGATCTTCATAACATTTATATTGCGGGTCAAATCCGCCGATTTTCCGCAGGATTTCCGTCCGGAACATGCCGGTGGCAAAAATCGGCAGAACCCCCTGCAACATCGAGGGCAGAGGATCGGACTGCCTGAATAGACATCGCCGTTTATCATCTTCCAGCACGCGGGTACCCGTTTCCATGTCACCCTCCACCCGAAAGGCGTCGGCAAAAAGGGCCACATGGCCCTGATGATCCGCAAAAAACCGGGCGCGCTTCTCAATACTGTCATGGGGCAAGAAATCATCAGAAGCCAACTCGCAGAAATACTGGCCCTTGGCCATTTCAAGACCCTGATTCAATGAACTGATTAATCCCCTGTTCTGCTGCCGCCGGACAAAACGGAATCCACCTCTTTCGGCAAGAATCCTGTTGATGACTCCTGCGCTGTCATCGGTAGATGCATCATCAATCACAATGAGATCTATCTCTGGCCAGGTCTGGCCAAGAACACTGGTAATGGCCTGAGCAATATACTGCTGATGATTGTAAGAAGGAATAATGACGGAAACGATCATTTAGATATACGCAGTTAAGTAGATTAAGACCTGCAAAAATTACATCATCAGGTCCCGATATAAGGAATCCATCCGGGTAATCATACGATTGCCGTCAAAGAGTTGTGCATACTGCTTTATGCCTTCAACCGCCTGGTTTCTCTGTAATTCCGACCAAGCCATTACCTTTCCCATAGCAACTCCCAGTTCCTTCTCATTTTCAGGAGGCACAAGAAAGGCCTGCCCTTTGTCCGCAAGGGTCGTCAGAATCTCCGGTATGCCGTCGACCCGACTTGCGATAACAGGAAGCCCTGCCGCCAGCGCTTCCACTAGGGCCAGGCCGAATCCTTCATGGCGTGATGGCATGGCAAAGCCGTCCAGAGCCGCCAAAAACTTCGGGATATCCGCAACATGCCCCAAGAAGGAAATCTCATTTGCAATACCAAGTTCCTTCGCCAGGGCAGTCAACTCTTCACGCAACCTCCCTTCGCCGGCAATGGCCAGATGACCACCACGACTGCCAATTTCGCTTCGTGCCCATGCCCTGAGAAGAATATCATGGCCCTTGACAGGAGCCAGTCTGCCCACCGCACCCCAAAGCCAGCAGTGAGAAGGTAACCCGAAAAAAACACGGCTTTCCGTTTTATCAAGGTCACTTCTGCCGAACAGGGCAAGATCAATACCATTATAGACAACTTCAACCCGGTCCGCCGGGAACCATGGGTTTGTCAGCAGAATATCGCTCTTCACTGCCTCGGAAACCGCTATTATTTTATTTATTCTGGGCCAAAGAATCCTGTTGCCTATTTTACGGAAAAGTGAGCGGGAACGTTTTAGTCCATGAACAGTTGTGATCATGCGCACATTGCTGTTTTTCCGGGCGGCAAGAGCGGCATAAAATACGGATTTATGCCTTTGGGCATGGATAATATCCACCCCGTTTGCTTTGATGACCTGATCCAGCTCCCTGACAACCTGATACTTGAATCTCCGGAGATCCTCTTTGCCAAAGGGAAGCCATATGATATCATAACCGGCCTTACCAAGGGTTTCATTGGCTGACGGTGGTCCAACCAGATAGCAGACAATATGTCTGTATCCTTTCTTCAGACCATGGACAATCTGATTAAATAAAGGGTAATCACCTTTAAAACTGCTCAATACATGAAGAATGGTGATTTCCCCGCCCACATCCGTCATTTATGACATCCCCCTG
>Ga0180007_10004294_pt1 | contig 15164 bp, 16 predicted proteins | sample MM_PC_MetaG_FD_121122 | JGI IMG/M metagenome (GOLD analysis project Ga0180007, IMG submission 121122) | Groundwater microbial communities from the Aspo Hard Rock Laboratory (HRL) deep subsurface site, Sweden - MM_PC_MetaG | ecosystem: Environmental > Aquatic > Deep subsurface > Groundwater... | reverse complement strand
AACTTTTCGAATATACCAAAAGAAGTATTGGCCAAGGAGAAGGCACGACTTGAAGAGGAGATCATGCTTGTCTCACCTAAAGTAATTGTTCCTCTAGGAGAACACGCATTAAGAGCTGTAAGTGATAAGAGGGGTATCTCTAATTGGAGAGGCTCCGTCTTCATGGGTAAATATGGTAAGGTCATACCGACATACCATCCTGCAGCTATTTCTAGAGAGTGGACATTCAGACCTATATCCGTCGTGGATTGGAAGAAAGTCAAAGAGAATAGTAGTTTCCCTGAAGTAGTAGCGATGGATAGGAATATTCAGATACGCCCTACTTACGATGAGATCATGAGATATTTCGATGTCATCGAGCAAGGTGATCAACCAGTAGCATTTGATATTGAAGTTGAGACAGCACAGATATGTTGTATAGCATTCTCTATCTCAGCAGCACATGCTATCTCTATCCCTTTCTGGTTCGGTGCATCTGGTTCATTCTGGTCAGAAGAGCAGGAGTTAAGCATCTGGAGTCGTATCAAAGCTATCCTCGAGAATCCATCTATATCTAAGATAGCACAGAATGCTCAGTATGATATGACTATACTTAGAGATAAGTATGATATACGTGTAAGAGGATTGTGGTTAGATACTATGATAGCATTTCATTCTATCTATCCTGAGTTGCCTAAGGCACTGCGTATGTTATGTTCATTGTACACCGATGTGCCTTTCTATAAAGATCAGCGTCTCACTAAAGAGATGGATACGTTCTTCAGATACAACGCGATGGATGCATGTGTGACGTATGAGTGTGCTATGAAGATATATCAGGAGATGAGAGATGTCAACATAGTAACATTCTACACACGCTACATGCATTCACTCATCGAGCCTCTTATGGACATCACATCACGAGGCGTGTTGATAGATTCTAAACTTAAGAAAGCTACAGTCAAAGAGTACAGAGAAGAGATAGAAGCGTTGCAGAAAGAGATCGATACTCTCGTCGGTCACTCGCTGAATACACACTCTCCTAAACAGATGTTCGCTTGGTTATATGAAGAGTTAGGTGCAGCTAAGAGGTACAAACGGGGGACACGGTCTTTAACTGCTGATGAAGAAGCGTTGAGAGAGATTAATAGACAGAAGAATGTGCCAGCTATAGATTTGATTCTACAGCTGCGTGATAGACACAAAATACTATCTACTTACTTGGAGGTGAATTATGACAAAGCGAATGGAGAAGAAAGAGCGAAGACATCGTACCTCATCTCAGGTACGGAAACAGGACGTTTATCATCTAGAGAAACTGTATACGGAACTGGAACAAATCTGCAGAACATTCCTAAGGGAATCGTTAGACGTATTTTTATTCCTGACGATGGTAAGACCTTTATCAATGCGGACCTTTCTCAAGCGGAGGCAAGAGTTGTCGCGTATCTTGCAGAAGAAAGTAAACTTATCGATGTATTCAACAACGGCGGCGACATCCATACTAGAAACGCTAGCAACATTTTTAGAAAATCAATTAGTGCAGTCACCCCGAAAGAAAGGGAACTAGCTAAGAGGATCATACATGCTTCTAATTACGGTATGGGGCCCTTAACATTTGCCAAGACAGCTGGTGTAAGTACAGCAGAAGCTAAGGGATTGTTAAATGCATACTTTGCTGAGTACCCTAAGATACACATATGGCATATGAGAGTAGCTTCTCAGTTACGTAATACACGTGTACTGACTACGCCTCTAGGAAGAAGAAGAGTGTTCTTCAACAGGTGGGATCAGCAGTTGTTGAAAGAAGCTTATGCATACATTCCACAATCTACCGTTGCTGATATACTCAATACAGGATTGTTGAGAGTGTATAATGAGTACTTGAATGATGAAGGTGTGAATATACTATTGCAGATACACGATGCGATATTAGTGCAGTGTACTACTGAGAGAGTGGGTGAAGTAGCGAAGAAGATAGGAGAGTTGTTACTAGTGCCGATAGAGATTAACAGAAGAGTACTAACCATTCCAGTAGACATCAGCACAGGGCCTAATTGGAATGAAATGGAGAAGCTGTGATGAGACAGGTAGATTTCTATACACTGATCGAGAAGACAGTACTTCCAGAGTGTCTAAGCATTATGAAGTCTAAAGGCGATGCATACTCCGGTAATACAGATAAGTTGGGTAACTTCAAGAGGTGTGCGAGTTTGGCAGATGTGCCTCTACAGAAGGCCTGGTTCATCTATTTTGTTAAGCATTACGACGCGTTATGCTCCTACATAAAAGGTGGATACAATGATTCAGAGCCTATAGAAGGGCGCATCAATGATATGATTAACTATTTATTCATCTTGAGAGCAATAATTGAGGAGCAGAAAAATGACAAAAAGGAAATCGAGACCGGAGGTACTTCCATCACGTACGACAAAGTTCAGAACGAACTGCGGTAACCTGTACTTACGCTTTGGATATGATGAAACTGGAAACGTATGTGAGATATTTGCTACTATCGGTAAGTCTGGCAATTGCGTGTACGGTCTTCTTGAAGCTGTTTCACGTTTACTTTGCGAGATCTTTAAATACGATATCGAGCTCGACGATAAGATACATGCTGTTGAACAATTGAGGTCTATCAACTGTGGTAATGGCTTTATACTGAAAGGCGATAAGTATCTAAGCTGTACCGATCTGATCGCTAAAGCTACGTTAGCAGAATTAAATAAAGTTAAACCGTAGTATCTGTCTTCTGAACAAATCCCTTCAAGCGATTAAACACTTCACAAAGACTAATTACATCTTCTTTATTGTGTTCCCAGACATACTTTAGTGAGGGTACATGTCCGAGTTTGGCTTGCTGCCATTTGTTGAAATCCAATCGGTGTCCTTTTGCTTCGATACCGAGGAATTGACAAACGCCTTCAAGCCTTCTTCGGTTCATGTTTAATTTGTTGCGGACTATATCGTAGCAGTCAGCTACCTTAACTTCACGATACAAAGGAAAGGGAGCGTTCCATTTTAATGAGCGAGTTCTAAGAAAGGGAATGTCATGCCTTCTATCTTTACCCCAGTATACAACTATCTTATCAAAGTTACGAACGTCTCTGCAGAATTCAAACATCAACTTCTTATCCAGTGTCTTGTAATCTAATACTTCTGCTCTAGTCAATACTCTTCCAAACATCTTATCATTTCTCTCATCATAGATAGCATAAGAGATGATGTAATCCCAATTAGCATTGAGGCCTACTGTTTCTGTGTCGACAAATCCGATACGTTCATAGAGGGGGCTTTTCTGGGGGTCTTCTTTTATGAGGCAGTTTAGGTGTTCTCTGTAGAAATGGCCATGCTTACATTTGTTCTCCCATAACCATATGTGATCTGCTTTCGAAATTCGCTTTGGATTTAACATATCGCTCCTTTATATAAGAGAAAGCAGGGATTATCGCGTTGCCCTGAGATTCTCCGCACTTTAACCTTGTTCACTTTATAATTAAAGTTTCGAAGAATCACCACTCTTACCATTTCTGGTAAGCCTTAGAACGCCTCAAGCACTTGCTCGTTGGCTATCCAAATGTGTGCCTTATCCCGTGAACAGGATTATTCAGCCACTTTCTTTTTTCTCAAGTATTAAAAGACGGCGGAGCATCAACACGACAAAAAACTTGTCAGCTTCAACCCCGCCCGTCCCCCGTTTCCGAGAGTATAACACACTTTTCCGCGCTTGTCAAGGTCTTTTTTTAATTATTTTTGAAAAAAGCTGCCTCGTACTTAGCGAGTAAGCGACTCCTTATAATTGGTTTGAGAGTGAGACTTTTACTTGTCAAGATATACTTCTCACCTGCTTCTATAGCTCTATCACGTCTACGGTCGTCATAGATCCGCATACGTTTAGCCCTTTTATCTGGGTCATTCAAATCACGTAGAAACCCAGTAAGTTCTTCCAGAAATGGAAATGGATTAAACATATTTCTCCCTTACGGTGTTGGTGTTGGCCCGTATTTGTCCAAAGCTATGTACTTACCAATAAACTTGATAATCGCTTTGAAGTAATTGTCATCTTTCAATGTAGGTGTAAGCTTCACTATGATACTTCCGAACAATACTAAGTGAGCTACAGCTGACAATAGATCTGCACTATGCGATAACGCATACTGATAGATTGCTATCAACGTATTCATATCTCACCTCCTTTATATTAAGTGTTTCTGTCGCAAATAATACATCTTTTCTCCGACATCTTTTCCGATATCATTTCTATACTGAATGTTCTCGGACTTTATATTCTTTATCGTACGATACACTCTGCGTTGTGCTTCTTGCACACTTGTTCCACGAGCTGTAACGTAACCCATACAACCATTACCTGCGCCACATACCCAATCGTCCTTGACTTGACTTAAGTCCACAATCCACATATGTTTAAGATTAGACGGACTTATGCCTTCTACTGTACATACCTTAGGTGAAGTGTATGGGTATGGATACACGCTGACCTGTACACCGCACACATACGGTTCTATCGTAGGTATGTAGGTACTTGTCTCATTGAATAAGTCTAGCAGTAGATCAGATCTACTCCTGCGTGTATTCTCAAATATAGCTTGTGTATATGGTTGTGTAATGTCAGCCGAGATGCTCCTAATAAGTGCATCAGGGCCATCAGTAATTGTCACGCTTACTGAGAAGCATCCTCTATGATTCGCTTTACGCAGGAACTTCTCTAGGGGCGTAACCACATCATCAACTAATTTAGATTTGGTGAAGTAAACTATATATCCGGAACTACCGACAGATGCTCCCACGTTATTAGACATCATCTTATCGTAGTTGAATACGAGGCTCTTAGATATAAATCTCTGTCCGTTGAACCAACAGGTGACTATAGCATCGATACCATTCTCATCTTTGTATGGAGTGTATCCGATAGCTTTGATTAAATCGTCTTGATACTCCTGATTATTCGACAGTAACTCAGACCACTGTGAAGCTCCGAGTACTCTAATTCCTCTACTTCTGATCTCATCTGCAGGAGCTGCAAAGGTGGGAGAGTCAAATATAACGATGTCTGGTGTATCTTTATGCACAGTTCTAATGACGAACGGCATATCTAACTCTTTGTGTATGTAGACACTTGTAGCGTGTCCCTCACTAGATAGGAAGGAAGCTATACCAACACTATAGCCTGTTTGTGAGAATGCTACTAATCGCATGTTGCACCCCTTTCGCTTATTGTGTGGCTCCTACACGGGAGCTCTTTAATTGTTTGGCATCTTCATCTGTGACTTCGACACCAAACTTGTCTTGTATACTAAGAACGTTATCGAGTAACGGCCTGCTTTTCGTTAACCACTTATACTTCATTATAGCAGTAATTGTTGCCGGAGCTTTGTTAGCTAACTGTTGTATCTTGAGTTTGACAGCAGGACTCATACCTTCTAGAGCCATACGAGTCTTAGTAGTCATAGATGGTGTGATATGTGATAGTACTATTCCCATACCTACAGCACCGCCGATAGCAGCGCCCTTAGCTATAGAACCACCTCTCTTCTGTGCTGCACCTGCACCTATACTTGCACCGATAGCTAATCCAGCAGCTCCACCAGCTATTCTTGCAGCTAACACAGGGGCGAATGTCTTTACACCGGCGGTACCAACTGTACCACCGCGTCCCCATATTTCAGTAGCCAGTAATGCTGCGTCTTCCAATTTAGCTGCACCTACCTTATCGGCAGAGAACAATGCCCTCATAGCATTCTGACCATATACATTCTGTGCTGTAGGGTCAGCGAAGTAGTGAGTAGCGAAGAAGTCTAAGATCTGTTGCTTATCATATCCTACATATTTATTGAACTCATTGAGAGTTGTCATGAACTTGCTGAACTCTTCAGCAGCTGTGCCGAGAGCTGGATTCACTTTCTTAATTTCAGTATCAACTAACTTACGTATCTGCATCATGAATGCATCATTTGCAGACATCTTCTTGAGATGGTTCGGATTATTTATGTTATATCCTTTACCTAACATATCATCTAAGATGTTAAGTCGATCATTGATGAATCCATAATTACGAGGCGAGTAACCAGTTATAGCACCTGTCTCAGGATCCAGAATTTCACCCATTATTTTACGTACACTAGACTTTGCCAGTCTGCGTTGTGATGGTAGCAGAGTGGTGTAACTCTGCATCAAGTCATCCACCTTGTCTAACATATTGAAACCTAACTTCTCTGGTGAAACATCTATAGTAACACTTGGATCGAATAAACCACCAGCCTTCTTAGCTTCTGCTACAGTTCTACCTAACTCAGAACGGACAAGATGTACGGAAGGAACGATATCTCTCTCTACCTTTTCTGCTAGGAGTACATTGTACTCATTAGGAGTAGCTAGAGCCATCTTCATTTCTTTCTCTGTCAGCTTCGATATAGGCTTCTTTAGTCTAACTGCAGTCCTCTCTAGTATAGTCCTATCATGTGCATGCATGACTCTTCTCCAACCACCACGTCTATCTATGAAGTCTTTCATACCACGATGCATGATGGAGATGTTACGAAGTAAAAAGTCATCTACAGCTTCTATACCACCACGTATGTTAGATGCAGCTTGACTACCTAATCTTCTTAATGGTTCAGTAACTTTAGCGGCTACCTGTCCACCTTTAGTCGCAGCTACTTTACGTGCAGTCTGCTTACCTACAGAGACACCTTTCTCTATGATTTGCTTACCTGTCTTACCTATGAACTTATTAACTGCTGGGCCACCTGCAGCTAATCCACCATAGACACCGCCTTCAGTCAGAGAGCTTGCTCTAGATCCTAGATCTTTTGTATAAGTGCCTCTAGTCTCTCCTAGAACACTCTCTAATCCAATAGTATCTTTCTCAGTCCCAGCAATTCGTTTAGCTTCATCTTCAAGCAGTTTATCTACTGTCAACTTACCGAAAGCCCCGCCACCAATTGCACCAGGGATGCCTCCTGCAGCAGCACCTACACTTGCCCCACCTGACATAGCTGCGAATCGTGCTACATTGGCTGGAACAGAGGCCATGTCAAACTTATATCTACTCTTAGGATCTATACCTTTTTCTTCGAGAGTCTTATCCCATATCTCTCTAGGAGCTTGTACCATTTGAGTCATAGCGCGCTCGCTACGTGTTAGTGAACGTAAGGATTCTGCTTTTTCTCGTGTCTTGAGTATATCTATCTGCTTACGTACATCACTGTTAGTGGGTTCACGATCTCCCCACATCTCAAACTTCTCACCTGTGTTAGGATCTATAACTTCCCATTTATCCATTATGGAGCTCTCCTAATAATAAACTCATTGCTAGCATCAAATTTACTTGCTGGATCAGCAGTCTTTTTTAACTCTTTTAACTTATCATACAAACTACGTGCTGAAGGAGAGAAATTAGATCCATCCTGCATAGGCATCATATCTTTGCCACCAACAATAGTTTGTAAGTAATTACGAATAACTTCATTAGTACCACCAGCATAGTATAACTGTAGCATGGTACCTGCCATAGCTTCGGCATCTTTATCAGAAGGTCTGCCTCTATTGGCATATGATGCTAAGCTAAGAACAACGGATTTACCAATACGACCTAGCGCTTGTGTGTTTGGGCGTTTCCCTAACTCACCCATCAATATAGCGCCTCTTCCTTTAAGATGTGCTAATAGAGCATTGTCTGGTGAACCACCCATCTCTTTGACTGCTGCATCAAATACACCTAAGAAGTAACCAACTTGAGTTTCTAATGGTTTCAATTCTACTGCTAATTCAGCTTCTTTACGCGCCATAACTTTCTTACCTTCTAAATCTGCTTGCACTTCTGGAAATGCTATATCTATACCACCAACGTTCATACCTGAAACAACAGCTCCACCCCTATTCTGAGGTGCATTACCACCTACAGCTGCGGATCTACTAGACTGATCCATAGCTTGAGGAGCAGCTTGCATAGGTCCTTGTTGCTGAGGTTGTTGTAGTTGCTGTTGATCTCCACCTATATTTCCGATCTGCTGATTGATTAGACCAGTTACAGCTCTCTCTCTACCAGCTACAGCTCTCTTCTGCTCTTCCTCACCGCTAGTCTGTGTATTCTTGATCATATCACGCCACTGTTGATCCTGCAGTAAGTCTTGCATCTTAGGAGCATAGTTGTTAACCATAGTAGTAACATACTTTAAACGTTGCTCCGGATCTTTGAATAAGCTGGCAGCGGTGGTGAGTAGACCTGAGAATAGGTTGGCTTGAGCAGCTTTGGTTTCCCATTGTTTAGCTTCAACTTCAGAGTCAGTCATCTTAGCATTAGACTTAGCCATAGACTCATAATACTTAAGCATACCAACTTTATATTGATAGTCTTGGTCTAACTCCTGCTTCTTCAGAATAGCATTCTTTTGATTATTTCTATCATCAGCTGCTTCTCGCCCTATTACTTGCATGTTATGCCCCCTTATTGTATGCCCATAGGTAATTCCCAGTTCCCATATTGACTAACTGCTTGAGAACCGCCACCAGTATTGAAACCACTTGCTATACCACCTACTGATGTTAACAGTGAACCTATACGAGTGAACTTATTATCTTCTAATGGTTGATATTCAGCGGTACCGGTTGACAAACCTAAGAACTCAAGAGCCCAGTCGATGTATTGCATATTCTCCGGTCTCGTACGCTTCCATTCTGCGTACTTCTGTTGTAAACCATAGTCTTGAATCAACCTAGGAAGTTCTTGTACTTGTGCGCTAGTAGCAGACATTCTATTAAGTGCGTCCATTGCTGCGGGAACACCTTGCTGTGCGAGATAACCTAACTCAGCTCTGGATGCAGTCAACGTATCTAGTACATCGCGATAACCCTTGGTAACCGCTCCTGCACGTGCAGAACCCCAATATCCTTCACCTGGACCTGAATACTGTTCTTGGATGAGAGGCCTGATCTCTTCTTCGTAGGTCTTCATTATAGGTTTCTTAATGGCATCCTGATAGTACTGTTCAGGAAACTCTCCACGAAGCATTGGTTCTAATCCTTGAGCACCAAGAGCAGAAAGACGTGCGTTTGTACTTATCACATTTTGCTCACCTTGTGTCATAGGAGCATTGTACTGTCCGGTATATTGTTGTGCAGGACCTAAGGCACCTGACAGCAATGGACCTAACTTTTGAGTCAATGCTATCTGCTCAGGATTAAGATTACCGTAGGGGTTATAGTTGTAACCACCACCCTTTTGTCCTTTATAAGCACCATATGCCTGAAGACCAAGACCAGTTACACCAGCACCAACAGCGATAGCACCCCAGCTCATATTAACCCTCCCTCAATAATTTAATCTCTTCTGGTGTAGGTAAAACACCGTCAAAGTCTTTAGCGATGATTTCTTCTTCTATTTGATCTAAATCTTTATGTTTAGTCACGTGTACTGTTATCCAAACAGTGTCTTCATGTATATATAAGATACGTTTCGTTCCTGGCTGTGTGATACCACTGTATGGTGCTTTGATTCTAACTATACCTTCATCTGTTAGTACAGAACAGTCACCCTTCAGCACAAAATACGGATGACATATCTTATGTATCTTGCTTGTCAGTAGTGTGCCTTTCGGCATGAATATCTCACGTACATATGCTCCGTCTACGAACTTATGTATTAGAGGGCACAACTTATCTAGTTCTTCACCACTTACAGAACCGGGTAACTGAGCAAGCTTTTGTTCAAAAGAGAGTATGCCTTTTCTAACTGTCTGCTTATCTAATTGTCGTATACGCTCATGAACTGTTAGCTTATTCATGACTCTTGAGATTCGTCAACGCTTGTCTCATCTCAGTAAGTATGACAGGTATCCACGCTAAGCTGCATCTTCCGACGATCTGTTTACCATAATTGAGTGGAACCCATAATTCACAAACGTCTTTGGTGCATAATGATTGTGTCATTGGACACATTACTTTGCCACTGATACCGAATCCTGGAACTGCTTCTTTCTCGCTCATTACTCCTCCTTAATCTTTCTGAAACATCCTTAATTGTATGTATGCCGGAACTGTGTCTACTGTGAATGCTTGACCTGAACCTGTAGAAGCGAGAGTACCTGATATTGTAGCAGCATGTGCAGGAACTCTAATATAACCACTCAAAGACTGATAAGCACCAGTGTAATTGTATTGCGGTCCAGTGAGTGGCAAAACTGGACTCGAAACCCAACCAATAGTAGTAGCACCATCCCCACCATTATTATGGTAATATTCTACTGTTAAAGCAGCAACTGCTCCTGCTAATGTTCCTTTTTCGTGAGTATGTGCTGGTAATTCAGTTGCAGTAAGTGTAATACTGTCTGTATCTGAACCACCCGCATCAAGAGGTGTACCTGAACTGATACGTATGAACTTATTTTCGTAAGTGACTGATACATCTGACCATCCAGTAGGAGCTGCTGCATTAGTAGATAACATGATATCACCGCTGCGAAACTCAGTACCACTTATGGCATCTGCTGTTGCTTGTGCTGTATCAGCTGCTTCACGTAGAAGATCATCATTGTCGAATATACCGTTGTAAGCACTCTCGAGAGTGACTACTAGCTGAGATAGATAAGAACGTAACCCTGTCTCATTCAAGACTATAGGAACAGTAGGTAGTGATATATTCCTTGGATTTACTAAGGCTGTACTCATTCTACATCTCCTCCAGGTACGAAATCAACTCTCAGATATCTCATGTGTACGACTTCATTAGTGCCTGTATTCTCGACTCGTAATGATATGTTCGGATTAGCGTAGTCTAAATCTAATTCATATGTTTCCCATTCAGGTGTTAGTGTGATGTCTCCTTCTGGGAATGGATCGAATCCAATTCCACCATCGACGGAGTATTGCATAGAAACTGTGCCGTAACCTTTAGCTTCGATGGTAGCTTTTGTCCAGCGTGACATATTATCCATGTAATAAGTTAAGTGGTATTTGTCTTGCAGCAACGGATCTATGTCTTTGATAGATGATATGTCTTTTGTGTCAAACAAGAACGGTTGAGGGGTGTCAGTTCCAGAGTTAGATAAAGCGTAAGTTGCTTTACTTCTCTTGACAACCCTACCACTCTGATCTGCTAATAGGTGTATTGTAGCACCTGATTTAGCTACTAAGTCACCAAATGTCCAGTTCTGAGCTCCGATGTTTCCTACTAATTCACCGATAGTAAGAGCAGAAGGAGTCGTTAATTTACCTCCAACCGTGTAGTATGTATCTCCTTCCCACCAGGTGTAGGTGCTAGTGCCGACTATCTTACAGATGAAACACTTATCTGGTTGTGTAGATGTACCTGTCGGGATGTGTACACGTAACTCACCTTCATCACGTATGTATTCCAAGAAGGAAGTGTCTAATGCATCTTCATTCTTGAGAGATATGTATCGTGATTTGATAGCTTCTCCTATAGGTCTTATGTCTCTGCCTCCGTGATACTCATATATGTTATCACGTGCGAGTAAGTAGTGTACTGTGTCATTAGAAACAACAGCACGTCTCGCTGGTATCTGTACACCCGCTATGAGCTTGTCGAATCTGTATACACTAGTACCACCGACCCAACTTTGGATGTGTATAGAACCTTCTCCATACACTGCTACATTACCTGCACCAAGAGGATGAGCGGTTAGTATATCTCCGTCGACATCTTGTACATCTAAGAATCCTGATGTTCCGCCACTCCAATCAGCACTGGCGTATGCGAGGGGACCGTTGACTGACCAACGTACTCTCTTTCTACATTCATTGCCACCTTCATCTGTATGGTAGAGGTTTAGATGATTAGCGAAACTCACAACAGCAAATGCCTTGTATGAACCGGAAGTGACTCCACCCATGTTGGTGCCTGTAGCTGCTGAGTTCAGTTTGTATTGTACTAGATGTGCTCCGTCTGCGTAGACCATAGCATCGTTGTGCATACAAGCTGACCAGAAGTCTGTGAATGTTCCTGTATACGCGATACTATCTATGACAAATGCATCTAAACCAGCAGAGTACTTATACATCCCTGTGTGGGTGAATGCTTCTAGCAGAGTGGTGTCATAGAAGTCTACTGAGTATAATAGATTGATAGGAGCACCCATAGCTGTACCTACACCACCACTACCTGTATGAAATAATATTGTACCATAGTCTTTCTGAACAACACCGTAGTATGAATTAGCATTGCGGCAGAATGGTGTAGAGCGAGGAGTAATCATAGATCTACTGAGATCTGTATGTAATCCCTCGTCTGGCATAAATATCTCTATTGCTACTTCACGTCTTGACATATTATGCTCCTAAAGGCAACCAAGAGAAACTTGTGCAATTACCTGTGATTAAGTAGTAATCATTCTTCTTTACAGGGAAAGTCATATGTAACCAAGAACCAAAAGCAACAGCTGCATAATCTCTTACCACAAGTACACTTGCAGGATTATTCGCATCTGTAAATCCTGATGCTGTACCATTAGCGCCCATACAAACAAGTATACCATCAGATGTAGCTCTTCCACTAGTTGCAAAACTATTATTCCAAGTTCCGAAAGCAGCAGAGATGTGCCCGCCTGTAACAGCAGCACTGCTGATACCTACAGAAGATAGAGCTTCATATGTAGGAGCAGCTGTGTTGTAATGTGTGACAAGAGGAAGTCCAGCAGCTGAACCAGCTAACATTACAAGCCCAGTAGAATTAGCAGAGGAGCAGATAGGAATAGAACCTTGTGTTCCACCAGTCACTCCTAGAACTGACTTGTCAGTACCTACAACAATAACCTCAGAACCATCAGAGTGTAAGAAAGCAAATGCGTAATCCGTTCTCACATACACAGCTCCGCCAGTAGTACCGGCCATAGTAGGTGCATCCTGAGCTTGAAACGTGATGAACTCATGATATCCGGCTTGGTTAGTAGCAGTCTGTGCCGCAGGCCATACATGTTCATGTTCCATACGTGAACGAACACCAATCATCAGATGCCTGTTGAAGTCATCTATTTGATGGGCTACCGTATCATTGTCAGGTTTTGCTTCGTTCCAAGTTACTCCACTATCAGGTACGGCCATGTGTTACCTCCCAGTATTATTTCGTACATGTTTAATCTTTTTGTAGATGATTCTGTATGCGTGATTTATCATTTCAAATTCAAAAGCTTCATCAGGTAATTCGAGTCGTAACTCTTTCTCGAATATGCTAAGACACTTCTTGATGAAAGATTCCTTTTTGACTAACATTATTTCAAGAACATTTTTATTGCTCCGCCGACTATTGCGACAAGCACAAGAAGAATCAACGTTCTATTTCCTCTAGCCATTCCACAAGCGTCTTTGACTTTTGCCAAGATTCCATCTTCTCCGTTGCCATAAACAACCTTGTGCATTTGTTGTGTGAGTCTTTCTATGTGCTTAGAAGATTCTTCACTTCTCACGACACTCTCTTTTATCTCATCAACCTTGTCGTGTATTCTGCCTATCGAAGCGTTATATTCTTCTCTTTGAATGTAATTATCTGTCATTAATTCCCCCGTCTTTATGCAGTCATCTGTACTTTCCAAGTAATAGCTAATGTGTCGCTACTCGCTACATTTAGTGCTGCGAAGCTTTGACTGGCTAACATGCTACCAGCTGCAGCAGCGTCGAATATACCTGCTTCTGTTACTGAACAGGAGCCGGTAAATGTGAATGTAGTTGTCCATTGTCCTGTATCATTAGTTTCATCAGTGGTGACTCTAGTACCTGTTACATTAGCGCCACCACGACGGGTTCCGCCACTTGAAGCTAATTCTCCACCGAGAGCTGTTGCAGTTGCTGTACTAGTGCCTATAGCTATGTAATCCCAACCTGTCCCACCAACATCCACAACAGCCAGAGCCGCTAATGCAGCGAGGCCAGCAGTTGTAATGGTGTTGTGTATAGCTCTGTAATCAAATACATCACCATCATTGTGTGCAGCTTCTAATGTTAATTTACCACTAAGAGTAGGTCCTCTATAACCGTCCATTCTTTTTCTCCTTTTTTGTGTGCTTACCTGTTAACAAATCTATCTCTTCTATATCTGAAACGAGTCGAGACTCGACTAATTGGTCTTTAACTTTCTTCTCTAGTATGATGCCTTCTCTTATGGTCACTTTTCTTATAATAGCTCCGTCCATGTCGCGTCCCCCGTTGTTCCCGCTGTCCACACAGCTGTTCCAGTTGTTCCAGCAGTCCATACTATTACATCAAGTGATGGAAGGTGGAAGTACTGAAAGTTTAAGTCATCTATGGTGAGAGGTGATTCTGTGAGTACTCTCGTCTCTCCCTTAGATATAAGATCTGATAAGGTGACAGGTTCAGTCCATACACGTGCGATAGACCTAGGAAAACCCGCTTCTTGAATTGTGAATAGTTCTATAGGAAACTTACCTATCTGTTTCTGATATGTTTCGACTAGTGATACTATCTCTGGAATAGTAAAGTCTATTTGACGTTGTGCTACTTCTACCAGCACGACAGGTGACTCTGTATAGGTGCGATTTAACGCTGCTGTTCTGAGATAACTCTCAACTAATGAAAGAACACTTTCAGTATAAGCACGATTCAGCGTTGCCCCTCTTGCATATACCTCAGCTGTAGTTACTGGTCCATCGATGAATGTCTTGCCTCCTGCTTTGATGAATGCAGGTTCACCCATAGTTACAGCACCTTCAGTCCAAACTTCAACAAATGATTCAGGGCCAAAAAAGTTGTCTGTGTAGAAAGTGTTTGCTACATCTGCATTGACTGGTGTAATTATTATGCTATCAATAGCATCTTTATCTGCATCTGCTACACCTGAGATGTCCCAAGTAACTGTTTGCCACTCATTAGCACTTGTCACATTAGGTGTAGTTTCAGTAGTCGTTGCACCAGAGTCATGTATGCCTAACTTGATGTTACTCCCAGTGCGAGAAGAGTAGATGTCAAATTTGAGTGTATCTATACCAGAGAGATCTATCGTAGGTGAGACTGTCCTAGTAAGTGTATCATTCAAACTATCCGTTGCTACCGCTATTCCTTTTAATGAATAAGAGCCTTGAGTTTTGATGGTGGATTCGGAATAGGATTGGAGTGGAAGATAATAAATCTTAAAGGTTGTAGTTCGGTCATTCGTAACCGCCCAACTTCCATTAGTTGACCTTGCATTCAGACCATTT
>Ga0180007_10004293_pt1 | contig 15164 bp, 20 predicted proteins | sample MM_PC_MetaG_FD_121122 | JGI IMG/M metagenome (GOLD analysis project Ga0180007, IMG submission 121122) | Groundwater microbial communities from the Aspo Hard Rock Laboratory (HRL) deep subsurface site, Sweden - MM_PC_MetaG | ecosystem: Environmental > Aquatic > Deep subsurface > Groundwater... | reverse complement strand
GTGAGACTCCGAGAGAGACACCGAGGGAGACACCCACTACCACAACTGCGAGAACTACAACCACTCCACCTCCGCCTCCGCCGCCTCCGCCTCCGCCTCCGCCTCCGCCGCCGCCACCTCCGCCGCCTACGCCTCGCCAGAGTTTTTAAAAACGCTTAAAAAATGCAGCAATATCATCCGGAAAATTTATCCTAACATTGATAAGATAATCAAGAAAGCGAGCGAAAAATGAATAAGATAATAGACTATCGTACGTTAAATCTTAACAGCCTTGACGTGTTGTTATGTTCAGGAAACGGGAAACTGTCTGAACATATAAAGTGGTTGCAACGTCTCAAGGGGATTGATAGTCCCGCGGCGAACGTTAGCCACGCTGCGGCAGTTATAAAATGGCCGTTTAAAGCTATCAACGATATAGCTTGTGGAAATAAGGGATTGGCGGGATTGGCTTGTTATTTCGACAATGACGACCTCTATGTTACAGAAACTACCACCCTTAATAAATGGGCGGGTAAAAAAGGCTTGCAAGTAAATGGCTTTGGCGACTGGCTCGATAATTACAATGGCGAGGTTTATGTTCGCAAATTAGATTTTGAACGCACAGAGGGATTCCAGAATAAACTTATTGGCTTTATAATTCAGCACTTGAAAGACCCGAAAGCAAGCAAGTATGAAAATGGAATCCCTGGATTGCTTGAATTATTCTTATGCGAGATAGGGATTAAAACATCTATTCTAAATACAGCAGAATTACATTGTACCGAATGGGATTCAGAATTACTCAAAGAGTTTAAACTACTTGCCGATGTCATAAGTAATAACCGTATGCCGCCTTTTGAATTTTGGCCTAAAATATGCCGTAATACCAAAGATGCAGCACGTTGCCGCAATAGCTTGCTTGACCAGAATATACTTGTACCAATATCAGAACCGATAAGGATAAAATGAAAGAACAGAGCAAACTGAATGGTTGAGAATGTGAAAGGGGTTTTGAGCTATAGCAACCGAAGACCGGTACACGGTAAATTTTCAGGATTATGCGATATTGGTACAGGAATGAAAGTTTAAATTAGCTGAAAGGTCAATGGAATGACAGATTTATTATCACCAGCCAAAAACCATCAGAACATCAACAGTCTTGAGCTTGTCCGTCGTCGGCAGGCGAAAGGGTTAAGCCAGAGGGGACTTGCGGAGAAAATAGCCGACAAACTCAATAAAGTATCATTAAGCCACGTTTATATCATTCAAATTGAACACGGCAATAATCCAGACATCCCCACGGAAATAGCGCAGGCATTTTTACAGGTTTTGGCCGATTCATAATAAACCGCCGCAAGCGCCTGAAAAAGTGCCACAAGCGCCTGTATTTTTCACCCCTAAAAAATGTAAGTAAAGACTTACCACCTGTTCCATACCTTTATCGTGTAAAATGCGCCCATACCAATAGGGAATTTCCGTAGATGGTTGTTAGAGAATGTGATTTTTGCGGCTGTGTTACAGATGGCAAAAGCGAATGTAGTCTTTGTTTTGCCGATAGAAAAATTACTTATGTTTCTCCCGCTAAAGCCGAAATCCTGCCGAGAATGGCTGACTTTGAACGTTTGACAAGATTAGTAATTTTCGCAGCCGAGCGAAAAAAACACGAATTAAGGGCGATTTTATGAAAAAGTTTTTAGCCATTTTAATTTTACTGTCAATGTGCTCGGTGGGTTGGGGAGCATACAGCTCTGCAAATGTCGAAAGCCTTATTGGTGGATACGGTACTGTGGCTTTGAGTGCCTCAAGTATTACATATAATCAAACTGGTTATGACGCCACAAACATAATTACCTATGATTGTACCTTATCATCAATACGAATAGCTGTCTATCGACAGGCTACGGCGAGCGATGTTGATTCACTCTACGTTAAAATACTGAGGCGATGTTTAGTCGATGGAACTGATGATATTACAGGTACTTATGTTAAAGTAGTTTATGACCGTGATATTCTACCAGAGGTTATATTGGCTGCCAAAAACGGAGCGAGACTAATTACTATCGAAGGATTAAGTTGGAGCGTTAAGACAGGCGACTATTTCGGTTATTTTCTACCTGTTTTGGATGCTGGTTTCAGAAACAGTTTGATATATACTGCCGTAGGTACATCTTATCTTTATTGCTACATCGGCGGCAATAAAGTGGTCGCCGATAGTCCTGTGTTAATTTCTTCGTATGCTACCGGCAATAATCGGCCATTTGTAATCGAGGCGTATTCGGATAATAATGAAAAAACTTTGATAAATCAATCTATGTCGGGTATGACCGATGGTTCTATAATTCCAATTCCATACTATACCGGAGTTGGGCAATATATAATTCTCGAAAAAGTAAAAGTTCCTGATGGCGAAAACCTGTTAATCAATCTGCAAAGAACGGACGCTACAACCGCAGCCGATACAACCGAAGCAGTAATTGACGTGAATTTTATCACCGATACCATAAATCTCGGTGCGGCAAGCAAGAGTTTGGCTGGTCAGGATAACAATGAAATTGACATTCATATCTGGCTTGACCCTGTTAATAATAAACTCAAAGTCAAATATGTAAATTACGATACCGGACAGGGGATTAGCGATAGGGACTTCAAGAACATAGATTTGACCGATAGAGTTCCTGTGGCGATAACTTCAGGGGGATATATCCGCAGAATACTGCTTACCAACGCAGGCGGCAACGCTACAATTAGCAAGTTGACTGTCTGTAATAAACCGGTGTTAGCTCTTGGCCATAGTTTTTTTGGTTCTCAATCGGTGGGAAAATCCGTCCTGGTAAGAGTTGGTGCAAAGCTCGATGATTCGGGCATATTCTCAGAACAGCGGTATGTTATAAATGCTTCGATTGCTGGCAACGGCTTATTAAATGATACTCCCTTATATTCAACGGCACTCTTAAGTCGCTGGGATTCAGACAGTAATGATTTAATCGACTACAATGATGTTATTGACGTAATTCTAACCGGACTAAATGATATTACTTCTTATAGTCCGGTTAAAGTAGCATCGGGAATTGAGACCATTGTTACCGATGCAAAGGCTAACGGCAACGATGTTATATTGTGCGAATTGATTCCTATTCCTGATGGCACAGCTGCAAATCGAGAGAAACTTGATTATTTAAACCATTTATTAGTTAAAATAGCAGATGACCAGTCTGTTCCCATAGCATTGGTTTATACTGATTATACTCTAACTTGGTATGAGGACTTAGAAAATCGAATTCACCCTGACGCTACGGGTTCTGCGTACATTGCAAACGCAATCGTAACTGCTTACGAGAGTAACTCTGTGCCGACTGCCGAAGTCTATCCAGAACCAAATGAAGTTGAAAAGAGTGTTAATTATGGCTATTCAAATAGTTCAACAGGCACATATAATCCGGCAAGAGGCTGGTTAGGGTACTAATATGGCAAAAACAGATAAAAAAACGTTTCAGAATTGAATAAGGAAAATAATATGAAAAAGATAGTAATTGCGATGATAGGGATAATGGCGGCGGTATGCTATGCCGTTCCCGATAAGGTAGAGACGATTGCGTATTCTCCTCACACCAAGACGCAAGTGGTTTATGTGCATTACAGTAGCGACTTCAACGATGCCAATACTTGTATCTTCAAAAACTTCTACGGCAGTATCATCGGCTATATGATTGACGCTAACGGCACAGACACGAGCTACAAGGTGCGGTTTTACATAGACCCGCCAGAGGGGTTAATAGCATCAGACCAGGTTGTCAAGAGTTATCTGCTCAAAGACTTAACCTGCACAACGACCGCTATTGATTTTTACGATGAGGTTATAAACTGGTCTGATGTGTCCGCAAATGTCTATGGTAGTCATATAAAAGTGGGCGATATTTGGGGTGGTATTAAGGACGCGAACGATGCTACGTTAGACGACTTGAAGCTGTGGTTGATTTTAGAACTTAATTGAGCAATTTAACAAAAAAACCTTAAAAATGGCGAAAAAAGCAAAAACAGGCTTACCAGAATCAAATAAGACGAGCGAACGTCAAGTGGTCGGGGGGAAAGTACCATCCAAAAAGGTGGCCAAGAAGAAAAAAACAACCTCTGCCACTCTCCATCCCATAGAGCCTAAAGAGGAAAGATTTTGTCAAGAGTTCATTGTGGATAATAATTCTACTCAAGCAGCTTTGCGAGCGGAATATGGCGGCAAAAATAAAAATGCGAAAGTTGCTTCTGTTCAAGCTGCGAGGTTGTTAGCAAAAGATAGAGTCAGGGATAAAATTGCCGAGCTAAAAAAGGCACAATTCAAACGGCTGGAAATTGAGTCTGATACTTTACTCAAAGAGGCGTTGCGGATAGCGACTGCTGATGTTGGACTGGCGTTCAATCTTGACGGTACGCTAAAAGCCATAGACGACATACCGGAAGACCTAAGACGTGCCATAAGCGGCTTTGAGGTTATTGAGACGTTTGATATTAGGCCAGGCGGCAATGTTAAGGAATGGACGGGCTATCTCAAAAAGGTCAAGTTCTGGTCAAAGGACAGTAATATCGAAACCCTGATGAAACACAAGGGATTATTCGAGAGAGACAATAAGCAGAAAAACGAAGCATTGACAAGTCTTTTAGGATTGATTGATGGTAGCAGTAGCGGAAAATTGCCAAGTCCAGACGAAGCGGGCGAATAAGCTGGCTAATCGTCATTGGCGATTAAATCACCTGTATTACATCATTGATGAGCAGGGCAAAAAAATTCTGTTCACGATGAACGCAGTGCAGACTGTTTTGTATTTCGCTTTGTGGTGGCTCAATATCATTCCGAAAAGCCGACAACACGGCGTTACCTCTTTCATCGCAATTTTTATGCTTGATGCCTGCCTGTTTAATTCTAATGTCCGTGCCGGTATTATCGCGCATAAGCTCGTTGATGCTAAGAAGATATTCCGTGATAAGGTCAAATTTGCTTATGACAATCTGCCGGACGACCTGAAAACCGAACTGTATCTCATTAAAGACGATTCCTGTGAGTTGATATTGTCAAACAACAGCAGTATTTACGTTGGAACTTCAATGCGTTCTGGTACGTTACAAATTCTACTTGTGTCGGAATATGGCTGGATATGCACACACGCCCCGGCCAAAGCCGCTGAAATCAAAGCCGGTGCAATGGAAACAGTTCACGAAAGCGGTATGATTTTCATTGAATCAACAGCCGAAGGCGGGTTAGGCGACTTTCCTGAAATGTGTAAGGCTGCGGAACTTTTACAGCAGAAAAACAAACCACTTGGCCGATTAGATTATAAATTGCATTTTATACCGTGGCACGAAAAAGCCTCGAACATCACAGACCCCGCTTTTGTGGAAATATCGCCGGAAATAAGCAAGTATCTTGATAAGATTGATAAAATCTACAACAAAAAGCTAACGCCTGAACAGCGGGCGTTTTATGCAGCCAAAAAAAGAATCTTGAAACACCTGATTTTCAAAGAACATCCATCGTACCTCGAAGAAGCGTTTATCGCGGCGGTAGAGGGGGCTTACTATGCTACTGAAATGGCACAGGCCAGAGAAGAAAACAGGATAGGCATTGTGCCTCATAATCCAGAGTACCCGGTTCATACGATTTGCGATTTAGGAGTTGGTTCGCATATGCCGTGGATATTCTTTCAGGTTATTGATATGCAGGTTCGCATAGTCAATATCTTTTGCCTGGGCGATAAGGGCGATGTTCGGGGTGGAATACCGTTTTTTAAATCAATGCTCGATGATTATAAGGTACAATTTAAGTACAATTACGGTAGGCACTTTGCGCCATTCGACATAAACAGAATCGAAACAGGCACAGGCAAAACCATACTCGAAACTGCTTTTAATCTCGGCCTGATATTCCACAAGCTCGACAAAGAGGACAGCGTTTTGGACGGTATCGAGAGAACTTCTACGCTGTTTCCCGCAATCTGGATTGACGCCGAGAAATGCCAGGCGTTGATTACAGCCTTGTCGTCATATCATCGGGAGTGGATTGAAAACCTGAATACTTACAGCAATACGCCGGTGCCGGACGCGTCAAGTCATTTCGCTGATGGCCTGCGGTATTTGTCGTTAATCGTCAAGAAACAGCTTTATAAGATTGAAAAAGTATCAACCGAAGTGGTTTATAAACGCAAAAACCCGATGGGAATGTAAGAAAAGGATTTTGTTAAATGAAGATAAATTTAGGCGTAAAAACAGAAAATAGCGAGATGGTAGCCGTACCAACAATGGCCTCGAAACCATACTATCCATCGCTGTATATTGACAAAGACCTGCCGCTTGACGGTAAGGTTGGCGACACTATCACGGCAACAGTGGAATTGAAAGTCAAGAGCCGGAATGAGAACGAAACCGGCAAAAAGAAAGTAAAATGCTCATATTCTTTTGACGTTCTCAATATCGAATTTGGCGAAGATAACGGCCACATATCGGCAGATGCTAACCTTGACAGGAAGATGAAGTATTAAAATGGAAATAGAGCTGACAAATAATAAAGGTGTAGTGGTTATTGATGATTGCGACTACGATATTATTAAAAACTACCACTGGCATCTTGCTTATGGGTATGGCAAACTTAGTTTTTACGCACAGACGCACCTTAAAATAAATAGTAAATGGACAACCATTAAAATGCACCAGTTGATTATGGGTTCTCCTGTAGGAAAAATAGACCACATCAACCATAATGGCCTTGATAATCGCCGATGTAATTTGCGAATCTGTACGAGCCAGCAAAACTCAATGAACGCAAGAAAAACTACAAACCTACGTTCAAGTATATATAAAGGGGTTTGCTGGGTTGCTCGGCGTGGCACGTGGAATGCAAGTATCAGAAAAAATAGAACCCTTATTTTTATAGGTAGATTCGTAACTGAAATTGAAGCTGCTATTGCCTATGACAATAAGGCCGTAGAATTATTTGGCGAGTTTGCTTGCTTAAATTTTACAAAAAGTGTCGCATAAGGAAATAACGTGAATACAATAGAACAACAAGAAGTGGTCGATACAGTCGTTGAATACCGGCGAGTTGGTTGCAATTCGCCAGACCTCTTTGATAGGATGCGCAAGGCCGAGGACTTCAAGAATGGCAAGCAATGGGACGAATCGGTTAAGGCCGCTAATGAAGCAAAGGGCAAATTCTGCCTGACCATACCGCTGATAAAGCCCATTGTTAATCAGATAACCGGCGTTGAGATAGAGAACCCCCGCGACATCGTAGTCAAGCCTACTCGCGGCGGCAGTGCAGTTGTGGCAAAAATACTGACCGCTCTATCCAAACAGGCGACATCTCTGGAGATGACACGGTTTGTACTTTCACAGGTTTTTGAGGATGGAATATCGACAGCCCAGGGCGTTGTTGGTATATTCATCGACAAGGAAACAGACCCAAAGCACGCAAATCTTGATATTCGCAGATTGAATCAGCATACGGTAATGTTTGACCCTGCCTGCAAGAGTTATAATATCAACGATGCGAAAAGCGGGTGCAAATACGTTGTATGGGAAGAACCGGTTGATAGAGAATGGCTGGAACTGAAATATCCTAAAAAGGCCGAAGAACTCAAAGCCGCATATTCGACTAATTTCGGCACGGTACTGGCCGGCAACGTCAAAGGTATTATTTCTTGGATGGTCGGTTCTGGCAAAACAGAGGACAAAACCGGCTCTTTTGGTTCGGAAGATATTAACTCTGATGATTTCGTGAACAGATACCGCTTGATACATACCTGGTACCGAAAACCAAAAAAGTGTTATCTCTGGTATGACATCAGGGAATCAGAAATAAACGCTAAACTTCTTATAAAGGACGACGCTATTGCCGCGGCTAAAAAGGCAACCAAAGAGGAAGAAGAAGCGGCAAAACTCCGCAGGGAACAAGCGTTAGCGGCATCAGTAGAGACAGGGCAAGACCCACAGAATCCCGACCCGCAAACCATTGAAGCCCTAAACAAAGCAGGTACGCCGGTATTCGAGATGCACGAGGTCGTTGTCAATGTTATGCACCATCAGACCAGAGTTGGCAATGTATTTATTGACGATATAGAGGACGAATTAAACGGAATAGACGCTTTTCCTCTTGTGCCGTACTGGGCATATTTCAACAACGGATACAAATCGGGCGTAATCGAAGACTTGATAGGCACACAGGAAGAGCTTAACTACATCCACAGCCAAAGCCTGAATATCACAAAGAATATCGCTAACTCCGGCCTGATTATACAGGGTGGTATCGGTACGGAACAATATCAGACATTTCTTGAGGCTCACGCAGGCGAAGACGGTATTATTCTTGACAAGTCGAAAGCTGGTGGAAGTATCGAAAAGATACAGCCATCACAAGTTCCCACTGCTCATTTCACGCTCGAACAATCGGCTATGCAAAATATGCGTTTTATAAGCAATCAGAGGACAGAAGTTGCTACGCAGGACACCGAGATGTTGTCGGGAAAAGCTATTGCATTGAAGCAAAAATCGCAATTACAGGGTTCTGGCTCGATGTTTTTGCGTTGGAATTACTCTTTTGTGATGTTTGCAAATCTGCTTATAAATGTCATCCGGCATAACGACATATATTCCGAAGACGAAATCGCGGAAATTGTCGAAAAGGAAGACTTGATAGACCCTGAAATGTTCGCAAAAGCCCGCCAGATTGTTATTGAGACGTTTGGAAAACAGGGCATTAAGATGCCAGAGCCGCCGACACAGCCGAATATACTTGCAATAAGAAGCCTGCAACCAGAAGAGCAAAAAATGGTAATAACGAATCTAAAGAAAGAGCTTGACGCTTACAATGAGGTTCAATCTCAAATTGACGCTCAAGCCGCAGAAATGGCAAAAGCAATGTTGCTTGACGAAATTCATAATATCAGAAAAGGTGATTATAACTGCACTGTCATACTTTCGCCATCATCAGAGACGATGCGGGCAATGAAAGCCGCGGAGTTGTTCGGCCTTAACCAAGCATTGCGAGAGGCCGGGGAAATGCCAATAGACGGCGAAGAACTTATCAATGCAACCGACATCGACCCGCAAGTCAAGGAACGGATACTTGCGAAGCGTAAAGAGCGTATGAGTCAACCGAGCTTGCAGGGCAGTCAAATGGAACTGAATAAGGCCAAAGCGGCGCAGATAGCAAGTAAAGTGCCGCAACAAATGCAGGGAGTGGCGTAATGAGCGAAAGTAAATTCAAGACAATGCGGCATATTGAGACCGTGAGGAATTATCTAAACGCGATAATAAAGGACTTACTAAAGCGACAAGAGCAACACGACCAGACAAAACTTGAGCCGCCAGAGGTCGAAATTTTTGAAGTTTATACCGCAAAACTTCGAGATAGTATTTATGGTTCTGACGAATATAAACAATTTTTAGCTGAAATGAAACCTGCCATAGACCACCACAATGCAAACAATAAGCATCATCCTGAACACTGGCAACACGGAATACAGGATATGACTTTGATTGATTTGCTCGAAATGCTCTGCGATTGGGAAGCGGCAACGCTTCGCCATAACACCGGCGATATTTTTAAGAGCTTGGAAATTAACCAAAAGCGATTTGGTTATTCAGACGAACTAAAGCGGATATTTCAAAATACTATTTATTGGTTGGCTTGCGAACCTACTATATTTAACAAAGCGAGTGAGTCTTAAATGTTTATCGAAATATCAACATCAGAAAGAATTTACGAGCCCGTAACCAATGACAAGGTTGGCAAGGACATTAAGGGTATTTATGTCCGGCTGATAAACACTGACGATATTAAGCAGGTTGTGCTGGTTGAAAATGAAATTGATTTTAAGGTGCATAAAGCCTCTTTCAAAGAGGGAACGGAGTGCCTTATTAAAATGGAAACAGAGATTTTATACTGTATCGAAACGTATAGCGAGATTAAGAAAAAACTTGGAGCGAAGTGATGAGTATGAGGGTTAGTCTATGGGAATCAGCATAAAAATTAAAAATAGCAAGCCGCCAAGCGAAGTCCGCGATAAATGCGAAAGAGACTGGCATCAGGGCGGCGGATTGGGCTTTAGGCCGGGAACTACAAAGAAGTTTGAGGGAATGGGTGAGGGCTACGCCGATAAGATACGCTACGCCAAAGGCTATCAAAGAATGAAAGGTGTTTGTACTAAATGCGAGTTCTATAAAGGCGCAAAAGCGTTACAGGGCAAACATTGTAAGAAAAAGGAGTGTGTAAAATGAAAAAACAGTTATTTTTACTTATTATTGGATTTCTCGTTCTTATGGCCATTGGAACTATTGCCGCCACAATCGCCGATGAGTTAATCGGTAATCAGGGGACGATAGACTCAAACACTGTCGATTATCTTGTAATAAGCAATGGTAGTGTTGACATTCTAATTATTGAGCGGCCAGACGCAAATGGTATAGTTCATATTGTTTGGCCTAATCCAGACAAGGTAACGATTGACGCTGGCGCAAAATGGTTTTTTGACACCTGCCTAAAACAGATGTGCGATGATTATATTAAAGCAAATTGCGGAGTTAGTAAATGATAAATAAACCTGACGAAAGAGAGGAAACGGCCAAAAAAGCATTTGCAGACGCAAATTTGCCTGTGCCTGAATTTACGCCGGAGTATCTCGAAGCGTTTCTCTGTCTTGCTCTGTCAAAAAATGGCGGCAAGCTGACTATTCCGCTTGAAATGCTGAAAAAATACCCCTGCGGCGGAGTATCGCAGCCGGTTTGGGATGAAGATACAAAGACTTTTACAATGTCAACAACGCTTGTGGCAGTGCCGATAATTCAGATTGCAAGGGCGATGCCAGGCTTTAATGGCAGGAATTGAGAATATGGCCTTAACAAAAGAAGAACAGTCCGAAATGGTTACTTTGCAGAATGAGATAATAATTTCCAAAGGCGAACGGGTAGGAACTTGCAAAAAAGACGCTGATGCCGCAAAGAAGATTAGGTTGCGAGAATTATATGCTAAAAAAGCTGTTTGACTACATTGAAAATTTATTTAAAAATACGCCAAAATTCACTGGAAGTCTTGAAATTTCCTGTAAAGATGGTATGATACTTGATATAGTTAAACGTGAAAGGACGAAATTATGAAAAAGTGGTTAAGTTTAGTGTTGGTTGTGGTATTTATATTTAGTATTGGCGCGATTGGCGGCTATAAGGCCGCGTTGAACAAATTAGTATCGAGAATACAACCGATTGCAGGCAACGAGAAAGTCTATGCCGAGTGGACTGCAAAGTATGGTAAATCGGCGGATTCCTTGCAGTTTTATAGGATTGCCGAGTTATATGCGATGATGAATCAGTGTGTCGGTGTAATCAATCAGCATTCGGTAATTATCAACAAGAAGGCCGATGCTAACGATGTAAGGATTGTTGCGGAAGATGTAAATAGCTTAACGATGGTAGTCTATAATGACTTAGTAAAACGTGATTGTATTGTTGATGCAAACGCAAGCGTAATAGGTGCAAACAAAATTCAGCGCGAATATATGATACCCGATGAAAAGTTTATTGGGGAACACGACAATGGTGATAGTTTATTTCGGCGTCCTCCCAGATAACGAGAACTCGAAATAATTAGCTCTTTATAACTGAATAATTAAATATCTGGGACGATCTGGAACACGACCCCGTATGGATTCTAACGAATCTGTGCGGGGTTTTTTTTGTAACCATAGTGAACAATTTTTAGAAAGGATAGGCCAAAAATGGCAAAACAGAAGCCAGTTGAGACGGCACAGGAAACACCGGACACAGAGAAAAAGCCAAAGGCAGCAAAGGTATTGCCTCTGACGGACGCAGAGCGTCAGGAAATGAATTATATCGCGGCAAGAATGAATAATGGCAGAACTCCGCCGTCTCCCGATGAGATTCTGCGATTAAGCAGATTGAGAAGCCGCGATAAAGCAACAAAGGAATAAAAACAGAACATCGTTTTTTTACGTTTCGCTGACAACGGCAAAAATTCAGCCCTTTACGGTAAGGATTACCGGCGTAATGTTTTGGCGGGAACAGTATAAACCCGCTCCTTACTGCAAGGTTTGCAGGAAGCGAAAGCTACGGATGCTCTGCCGGATTCAGAGTGATTGGAGTTAGTTATGGCAGTTGAAACAGAAATTACAAACACGGACGAAACATTGGAAACAGAAGTAGCAGAACAGGGTGATACCGCATTGGAAACGCCGGAAAACGCGGAAGCTCCTGCCGTAGAAACCGAAACCGCTCCGGTGGCAAAGGTTGAAACTGTGCCTCTCCACGTTGTTGCAGAACAGCGGGAAAGAGCCAGAGAAGCGGAGTTGAAAGCGGCAAGACTTGAGGGCGAGCTTAATGCTTACAAGCAAAAAGAAGTCGCACAAGTCGCTACGGCTCAAAAATCACCTATGCAGATTGCGGCAGAACAGCAGGGGATTGATACAACTCAACCCGGCTGGAAAAAAGAAGTTGTTATGGATGGTGAACTTACCGAGCAACAGTTTGCTTGGAATGAGAACCAGAAAATTCAGACCGTAAGGGTCGAATCCATAGCCGCTGCTGCAAGCCAGTATCCGGATTTCAAGCAGGTATTGGCACAGGGCGAAGACCATTTAACAATCGCAGAACGCAGACTAATTGACAGAAGCACAGGCGATTATGGTCAAAAGGCATACGAGTTATGCCAGAAAGCTCTGAAACGAGCAGGTCTTGAAGTTCCAGCGGAAACCGCTCCTGCTCCTAAAGTTCCAGTGGTTCAGTCCACAACCAAAAAGGCGGTTGTGCCAATTACTCCTAAAACACCAGAAGCCCCGACACAGGACGAAATACTTAACGGTGTAAGTCCTGCGATTGCAAGGGCAATGTCGTTTTAGAGAGTAATCTGGCCGCCCCTTAAACGAAAGGAGCGGTCTTGAAATGACTGCAACAAGTTTTGCTTTTACAGACCCACGCGCCCAGAAAGTCTGGTCGCCGCAGGTCTATGCGTATGCTTTACAGAATATGTTTTTCACGAAGATGATGGGCAATGACGGCAATGCCTGCGTTTTCGTAAATACCGACCTCACGGTTAAAAAAGGCGGTACGGTTGTCGTTGAATCCGATGCTCCGATTACAGGCGGCGGCGTTGGCGATGATGGCAATACGACCGGTTCGGAAGCCCAGGGTAAGGTCAGAAATATGTCCGTTGCCGTTCACGAAAGAGCGCAGTCTGTTGTTTCTGCTGGAAAAATGTCCGAGCAGTTGACAGCAACTAACATTCGTGAAAAGGCCAAGAAAGACCTCGGTATCTGGCTGTCGGAAGCAATGGAAAAAGACATCATTACGTCTGCTGCCGGCCTCTACAACGAGAACTCCGGTGGTTCGGCCATTGACACAATCAACGAAACGTACCCGACATCAAGCCGTATTTTCTACGGCGGCCAGACTGCTGCCGGCGTTATTGCCAATGGCGGCGCATCTTATACCACAGATGCCCTGTTGACTGTGGCTACCGCATCCGACACGCTTTGTGGCACGCTGATTCTTGAGGCTATCAAGAGACGTTGTATGGCCGCTACGCCTCGTTTCAGACCTGTTACGGTTTATAACCTCAACAGTATGAATCCTGACGATGTACGGTCTGGCAAGTCGCTCGGTGAACCTATTGCTAAGGTTATGATTGTTCTTCTTCACCCATTGCAGGTGAAAGCAATCAAACAGGAATCCGGCACAGTAGCTTTCAAGGCTATGGAAGCCGCTGCGAACAACAGGGGCAATCTCAATCCGATATTCTCCGGTGCAGGCGTTTTCTACTGGGACGGTATGTTGTGCTTTGAGTACGACAGAATTCCAACAAGAACAGGTGCAAACGGCACAACTTTGGCAGAGGGCTTTTTGCTTAATGCCGGAAGAACCGCAACCGATGATGCTGTTGCAAACGGCAGAACCGTAGCAAGAGCATTATTCCTGGGTGGTCAGGCTTTGTCATTTGCCTGGGCACAGAAGCCGGAATGGTCGGAAGATATGGTTGATAATAACAAGCCGAAAGTCAAAGTCGATATGCTTTATGGTGTAAAGCGTACGCAGTTCTTTGACCACGGTGCATCTACTCTTAGCACAGAGCAGGACGAGGCGATTTACTGCCTTGATACCGCTGTGCAGGTTGACGCGTAATCAACAGTATCTAAACTGTAAAATGTGAAATCGTGGGGGCGGGTATTCAAACGCTCGCCCTCACTTGATAACAAAGAATTTGCTTAAAAACAAAGGTTAATGAGTTGGTTTTAATTTACAAAGGAAAAAACAAATGAAGAAAAATGTTATATTAAGCATATTCGTCCTGCTGGTATGTGCGAGCATTACCTTTGGTTGGGGTACAAGCAAAGGCTTTAGCTATCACAAAGTCCAGTTTGTTGACGAATACGACAGGGTTAGAACGGATATAAACTCCGTTACCATCAGAACAGCCGCCTCAACAGCGGCTCAAACTATTTACAAAGATGAAGACCGGACGGCGATAACACAACCAATACTGGAAGCCTCAACAAATACAACTCTTGATAGGACTACCGGCACGGTTTATTGGTATGGCGGTGTTGACGCTTGGGATTTCACTGCTACGCTCGATAGCGGGATAATTTACGCCAATAACGGGCATATTTCGCTAAATTCAAATATGAATAGGATTATTTTCCCATCATATTTAGCGGCGGTAAATACAAGCACGTTCACTTTGACCGATGCACAGGTGATAACGCTTGGTACGGATTCGGATTGGACAATTAAATCTAATACAGCGAAAACGCTCAATATATTGCCGGCTGCCGGAGACGAAACTTATATTGTCAATATCGGTGCTAATACCGCAGGTGCAGATTTAAAATTGTTCGGTGCAACGACAGGTAGTTACGCGTTATGGGATTCGAGTGAAGACTCTTTAATCCTTGTCGGTTCACCACTTACCGCTACCGGAGCGGCGGTCAATCTCAATGCCTCGTCAAACTTTGCCGTAAATATCGCTTCTGGCACATCGACCGGAACGGTAACAGTTGGCGGTACTGGAGCACAGACTATCGCTATTGGCACAGGTGGCACGGGAGCAAAGACCATTGGTATTGGTGATGGAGCATCCACCGGAACGACTACAATCAAAGGTGGCTCTGGCGGTGTTGCTGTCAACGCAAGCAATG
>Ga0180007_10004292_pt1 | contig 15165 bp, 17 predicted proteins | sample MM_PC_MetaG_FD_121122 | JGI IMG/M metagenome (GOLD analysis project Ga0180007, IMG submission 121122) | Groundwater microbial communities from the Aspo Hard Rock Laboratory (HRL) deep subsurface site, Sweden - MM_PC_MetaG | ecosystem: Environmental > Aquatic > Deep subsurface > Groundwater... | reverse complement strand
GAGGACGCGGCGATATTCGTGGACAACACGCCGGAAGCGTGGGAAGACGGCATAAACCGCCTTGCGACGAACAGGGACTTGCGGAAGCGGATAGGGGACAATGCGCGGGACTGGGTTGTGGCCAACAGGGATTCGGTAAGAAACGCTCACTTATGGTGGGACTTTTACAATGAACTATACAAAGCAGGACGTGAGAGACAGGGTTTGTGCGCGTAGCGGCGCGGGGCCGTGGAGCAATCAGACCACAGACCGGCAGGCCGAGATAGACGACGCGATTTCAGACGCGATACGGTTCATCTGCGTCAACTATCAGGTTCCCGACCTTGAATCTTCGGGCAGCGCAACCACTACGGCCAGTGCGCCGTTCGTTAATCTGCCGAGCGACTTTGACGGGTTCCTGGCTAATCCGCACGTAAGCGGCTACACATCCGACATACAACTCAAGTCCCCGTCCGAGATGGCGATTCTGGTTCCGAACGAGGCCGTGAATACGGGTCGGCCATATTACGCTTCGGAGTATATGCCGGTGTCTGCGGCGGCAAGTGCCGTGCCGGGCGTGCCGCAGATGTGGCTGGGGCCGACGCCGAACGATACATACACGATACAGTTCAAGTATCAGAAGTTGCACGACGAGTTTGCGACCACTGCGTTTACGTCCGGCAGTTACGTGCGGTTCAACGACATCAATGCGGTAGTGTGGAAGGCACTTGAGTTATGGCGCACCAGCGACGCGATAAGCAGGCAGGCGGTATTCAGCCAGCGGTTTGCGGAGTCCGCTATGCAGTTGCGGTCGCGCCAGCGGATAATCCGCAGAACGCAGATGTCCACAATAGACGATTCGTATGAGGCTCTTTAGAAAGGAGAGGGCTATGGACGAGAAAAAATGGGAGCATAAAGTCGAGAAAGAGCGGAAGTTTTTAATCGAGAGGACAGGTAACCTCCTGAAGACGTTTGAAGAGATTAAAGGCAGTCGCTACACACTTGATGTGCCACTTGTGGCCGGGTTGTTTTTTGGGCAGATTATGCACTCGCTTCTTGACTTGGTTCTTGAACAGCCGGACAGAGAAGTAGAAAGTGGTCGTATGGTAAGGCTGGGGGACATAAACAAAAGGCAGAACAAGCAAGACGGCACGAATCGCCCCGTGCGTAAGTCAATTAAACAATCTTCCATTGAACTGATAGCCCGTCGTTTGGCGGGAGGACTTCAAAGATGCCAAGACAGCGAATCCTGAATATGGCGTTGTGCAATCAGGGGATGGTAACGGGGCTTCCCCCGCACCTGATTCCGATTAACGCCGCCGCCCTTGCGGACAACATCGAGTTCGACAGGCTCGGCGGGTTCAGAGCCGTCAGGGGAGAAAGCAACTGCCATCAGCACTCGTCTGCGGAGCGAATCACCGGCATTGTGCCATATACAAAGATGAGCGGCACGAAGGTTCTGTATGCCGTTGAAAGCACGCTCTACGAATGGGACACCGTAGGCGCGTCCGCGTTATCCGTCAGCACGGCCTTCTCGTCGGGGTTCCACCCGCACGGGGTCAATTATTCCGATGTCCTGTATGGGTATATTTACGACGAGTTCCCATTCCGTTACGACGGAACCAGCCTGTATCTGGCCGGTATTTCCGCGCCCACGGCGACCCCTTCCGCTACGACGGCGGGTAGTGGCGCACTTGCCAGCGGCGCGTATTCCATTTATTACAGTTACTACGATTCCGTCAACGGCAGGGAAGGGAACCTCTCTCCGGCAGGCAGCGTAACCGCCGGAGCCAGTGCGACAATCAACATCACAAATCTGCTTGACTATACCTCTGCCGGTGAAGGACACCCCTATCCCGCCCTGATAGACCAGAAGCGGGTATATCGCACGTCTCTCGGTGGCGGTACGGCCTTTCTTGCGGCCACGATAGACGCCAGCGCAACCAGCGCGAGTATTACCGCCTCGTCAATCGGGACGGTATCTCACCTCAATACATACGGTCTGCCGCCACAGGCGAAGTATTGTGCAATGTGGGATGGGCGCGTCTGGGCGGGCAACATCAGCGGGGACAAGACCAATGTTTATTATTCGCACGCGCTCTACCCGGAGCGGTGGGATACGGTAAACGACTATATATACCTCGGCGGCGATTCCCCTACGGAGATAGTCGGCCTCAAGGTGGCGCAAGGGCGGCTGTATGTATTCACGCGGAACCGGATTTTCCAGATTATTGAGACGGGCGTAAACAGCGGGGTATTCAAGGCGGTCGATATGGGGAGCGACAGGGGCGCGGTTGCGCCGGAGTCCATCGTGCGCGTGAGGGACGTTATATTCTTCCTGTCCTCTGACGGCGTTTACTACTTCGACGGACGCAACACCTTTGAGGTGAGCATATTCATCAGGGACTACTTCCAGTCCGACACGCTAAAACTAGACCTTGACAACTTGGGCGAAGCGGTTGCGTTCTACGCAAACAACAAATACACGCTTTGTCTGCGTTCCTACGGCGCAAGCGCGATAGATACGGCATTGGAGTTCTCGGTTCCGGCGCACAGTTTCAACGACCCGCTTGCCGGTAAGTCGTCGCGTGCGTGGACGGAGCGGGACGTGACGTGGGTAGCGGCTGCGGTATCGTGCAGTAATGCGGGGAAGGAATCGGTTTACGTCGGCAAGACGAACGGGTATCTGGCGCAGGTCGAGACTGGCTACACGACTACGACGAGCAAGTATCGCACGGGGCAGATTCAGTTAGACGCGCTGCTTGCGGAGCACGGGACTCGGAAACTTGCACTTATTTGGAAGCCGACTACGGCCAGCGTTACGGCGACGTTGAAATATTATCTCGACGGGGACACCGACAGGACTTCTTCCGCGTCAATCGACCTGAAAGACGACGACGGGTATTTCCCGTTAGAGATAAGCGTAGAATCCCGGACTATTCAGATAGAGTTATCGTGGAGCAACAGCGGGTTAAGCGAGGTCGTGAGAATCTACGGGCTGGCAATGCTGGGAGAGGCGGCGTGATTTTTTTGAAAGGAGAGAGTTATGTGGAGGCGAGAGAAGCCCAAAAAAGAGGAGCCGGAATGGGTAGAAGAAACGTGCGCCGTGTGCCAGCGCAATGTTCCTCAACAATTACTACGGAAGCACCTTCTACCCGACCCCTATGGCACAGAGGGCAGAGCAGAGACAATTAAAATATGTGAAGATTGTTTTCGGAAGATGGCGGGTTTTAAATGGTGCACGTATTGCGGGAACTGGTTTGTTCGGGAAGAAAACTTTTCCGAGTGGGGCGGTTTAAAACGTGAAGGCATTTGTGACGATTGTCGGAAGCGAGTGCGAGCAACAATTTTGAAAGAGACAGCGTGATACCGGAAGTAGAAGAACTGCTAAACGAGTTGAAAATCCCGATACTGCCGGGCAACAGGCAGCGTCCGTGGGAGTTTCCTGTTACTGCGCCGGAAACAGCGAGTCAGGACATTATCAACTACTGCCCGAATTACACGACAAGCACTGCCGATGCGCCGGAGGAAGAACAGGACGAGGAAGAAGAAGAACCGATTACGGGGACAGACCGCTCCCTTGAAATCCGGTGTTACAATGCGTCCAGTTCGAGTATCCCGCCGGAATCTTTTGTAGAGATACTTGGCGCGTATCCGCTTGGCAGCGACGTGGTGTTGCTGGTAACGGTTCCGACGGAGGACGCGCTTGAACTTGCGGGTATTACTACCACGTTCTTGACCCCGGCGGGGAGCACAAATGCGTCCGGGTGGTGCAGAATCGCGGGCTGGGCGGCGTTGCGATATACCGGGGCTTCGGGTGACTACATCGGGACAAAGGCGGGCGAGACGCACGGGACACGGGGTTCCGACGGGTCGGTTCAGTACGTCGGGGACATAGAGGCTGGCCGTGCCGTGGTTTTTTTTAAGCGCAAGGTAGAAGTAGCAACTACCCGGCGCGAAGACCTGATGATAATGCCCCTGTATGTTATTCGGGAGGATTATATTGGTGGAACGTGGTTGCCTTGCGAGGCTTTAGACATCTACTCGCAAGTGCCCTTATATACAATACACAACTTTTACGTTAATGGGGATGGAGACCCTACGGCGATTTATTATCACTGGTATATTGAAACGGCTGATACTGCGGCTTCTACTTTCACAATCAGGGCTGATGGCACAGGCGGGCCGATTCTATTCGGCGGGAATGTTGTGATTAACGGCTTGACCCTTATAAATAGTTTGGCAACTGCGATAAAAAACCTTATACGAGCCGCGCCGTCGATAATCAAATTCGAGTTTTATCTCACAGCAGCGGACGCGGCGGCAGAGACAAACAAGATAGCCGATTCTGAACCCGGACAGATTCACGGAAGGTTTTCTTGTATTACAGAAAACTACGACGGCTACTTCCAGTTAAAGGCCATCAAGCCGTTTGATTATACCGATGAAACGACATCGACAAGTGAGACGAGGACGCATTATATACCCGGCTATAAATACTGGAACGGTGGGGGGTCTTGGGGATATAGCAACTGGCACTGGTGGATAAATTTGACATCGTTTACGGGGCAGAGCAATCAGAAAACAGGGCCGATAGGAACCCACGCTGATGCAATGACATACTGGTATAGAAATAACGGGGATGTCCTGGAGAAAGGCCTGTCCCAAAACAATGCCGCTGAAATAGTTTGGAACGAGTACGTGCAGCCCGGTGCTTTATTCGATTACCAATACACGCTAAAGAGGCACTACAAGGGGGTTCCGGGCGAGTTTGCGTGTTTCTTTGTGCAGCGGTATCTTGGCAGCGGCGGCGAGAAAATGTGGTCTGCCGATTGGGTGGACGCGCAGCCGGAACATTCGCACTATACGGGGTAACAGATGAGCGCATACAAAGACATACTGGACACGGCCAGAGCGCAACGGGTCAGCGAGGTTGCGGTCATCGGGGACAGGCCGATGGCGTATCGCAACTCCGCTCACATTCTGGCGAAGATAGACGCTTCGCTTAAAGAGTTAGCGCAGATAGAGAAAGACAAGATTGCCATAACGCATTACATCTGGACACCGACAACGGGCGTAATGCAGTTCATTGTAGCGGTAGATTAGCGAGGGACAGAACAATGGGTCTTTTCAAGAAAATAAACAAACTCGGCAAGAGTCCGGTCAAGAAGAAGTCTTCCGGCAGTGGGACAATACCGTTACCGTCACAGGGCAGCTGGATGCCCCTGGGCGGCGGAGAAAGTATGTATATGCTCAACAGCGCGTTCAATCAGCCGGTAGGCCAGCCAAGCGGCGTTGCCCCGTCAGTGGGGGGGCAATCACTAGTGGATAAATGGGCGGCTGCGCGAAAGGGACGAACGGGAAGCACTGGCTACCTGTCCGGCGGGGCTGCTGGCTACGTCCCCGGTCAAGACCCCGGCGGGTATTGGGGTCAGCAGGGTGGTGGCGCGCAGGCTAATGCGTTCGCGCAGGCGCAGCGGAGAGGGGAAGCGGACTTGGGTTATGCGCGTGGTCTGGCCGGGAAGGTGATGTCCCAGCACGAAGCGCGAAACGCAATGGGTGCGGGTCAGTCTAATCAACTAATAAGGGATGTCATAAATTCGGGGCGCAGAAGGCAGCAGGTTGCGGATGCACTTCTGGAAAACCCGCTTTCGTATAATGAGCAGGCAAAGCAGCAGATGTATGAAGGTGCGGCGGGTCAAATCAACACCGCCTACCAGCAGGGGGAGAACCAGTTGCTTCGTGGTATGGCGGGACGCGGTGCGGTAACACCGGCGCAGCGGGAAGCCGCGCTTGCGAGGATGTCGATGGGCAAGGGGGAGGCACTAGGCGGCGCGAGGCGGGAGATAGAGACAGGGGCGGCGCTGCAAAGACCAACGGACATAATAAATGCGCTTGGGGCGGGGAATATGACCGGGCAGACCGGGATGAATCTGGCTGGCGGCAGGCAGAATATGATAAACGCGCAGTTGCAGGGGTCGATAGCGGCGCAACAGCCTATGCAGAACATACTCGCCCAAACGACATATAATCCGTTCAACTACGGTTCCGGTGGCGGCGGGGTGAGCAGTGATTCGCTGACCAGTTTCTTACAGAAATACTTTCCGGGTTAAGGAACAATAAAATGCCTTTCAATATGCTAATAGGCGAGCCGCGCAAGATGGCGCAGACGGTAATGCGTCAGGCGAAAGAAGAGCGGCTACGCCAACAGATGGCGTTTGTGCCATTGGCGCAGGAGCAGCAGCGGATAGATATGGCGCAGCGTGGGCAGGAGCAACAGCAACGCCAATGGGAACAGCAATACGGCTTGCAGGCCGGGGCGCAGGAGTTCTATCAGCAGACGGCGTTTCCGACACAGACGGGCTTTCAGGAGCGGGGGCTTGGGATGCAGGAGCAGGAGTTGGGGCTTCGGCGCGACGAGACGGAGAGTATGATTGAATATCGAGCCGGTATGTCTCAACTGGAAAAAGACAAACTGATGCTCGACGTGGACAGGCTTGAAATGAACAAGGACTGGCAGAAGTGGCAGAAGATGAACGCGCAGGAGCAGGGGGAGCGGACGGAAAGGCTTGCTCAACGCGAGCAGGATTTCAGGTGGAAGGTTTCGAATAAACAGATAGAGGTGAATGAGAAGACAATAGCGGCAGCGAGAGTGTATGAGACGAATATGATGATTGCCCAGCAAAAAATGGCGCAGGGCATACCATTGACGCAGGAAGAGTTCGAGGAGTTGAACCGCAACGCGAAGGTTCTGGGCATAGGGGAACTGGCAGGCATACGCAGCATCTTTGAATCGCCGGAGTTTCTCGGCAAATTGAACGAGTGGAGCGTTGACCAGTTAATAGAAATGGGCGCGAACCCGGCAATGGCGACGCTGGTAAAGACTGCTATTTCGAGATGGGGAACCATCCCCGCGAACGAGCGTAGCGAGATTGTCAAGACTGCGTTTCAACTATGGCAGGACATAGAGCAGCAGGAGAGGCCGCCCGCGTGGGAAGAAGGGATGCTGGACGAGGATACTAAAAAGGTTTTTGAGGCGGCGATAGATGGGGACAAGACGGGCATAGCGCGGGGTATGTGGAATATGCTTGAGCAGGCGCGGAAAGACGAAAATCGTGGTATGGACGACTGGGTGCAGGGTTTCCGAGGTCGTAACGGGTCAACCTTCAGGGACTTCGAGCAGGCGGTGGAATCTTTCTATGGTGAGACGGGAAAGAGCAAGGTTCGCGCCACGCTAAACGGCGCGGTTTTCAATACGGCGGCAGGCAAATCGCCGGTTGTCGAGGCGGGTGTGCAATACATTGACGAGATGAAAGGTGCGCTTGTTTCGCTTACCGGCGGGCTTAAACTTTATCAGGGTATGAGCGAGCAGGAAATACTGGAGCACGCGGGGCAGATACTCCACAAGTTCCGCGATGGATATGAGCAGACGCGGGGCGGGTATCCTTACGGCGGCGCTCTCGACAAGGTAATTCGTGCTGTAATTGCCAACGAGGTGAAGGACTTTGCGGGCCGTATGAACAAGGGGGATATGTTTAATGAAACAACGAGGTGGTATAAGTGGCTCCGCAACCTTGAGACGGGCAACTACCTGACCGTGAAAGACCTCGCTGGTTATGAGAGTGTCCCGCTTCCGGGTGAGGAAGGAAAACCCACGTATCTGCGAAGAACGCGACAAGTTCCAGTTTATTCAGAACGCACCACGTTTGACCCGGCGGAAGGCGACTAGATGTCAATGCTTCCTACCATAGTCCCCGGTGCTCTGACCAGAGCGGGGAACCTGCCCGCGAGACAGTGCGGCGAGTGGGGCTTCAAGCCGGAGCCGGTTCGCACGGGGCTGTCGTGGATGAGCGGCGGGCTTGCGGGTGCGTCGGTAGGGTCTATGGTTGCTCCCGGCCCCGGAACCGCCATAGGTGCGATTATAGGCGCGGTGCTCGGTGGAGTATTCGGTTCCATCGAGACGCCTAGCGGCGAGACGATGTGGCACGAAGGGTGGACGGCAGCGCAGAAAGGGCTGACCTATGGGATTCACGCGGGCTTGAAAGGCATAGGCGCGGTAGGCGGTGAGCCGAAGTATCAGTTGCCCAGCAGGGCGTTGGGCTTGACCGGAAGGCAATCTACTTTGGCTGGCATAGCGGGACTTGCGCTAGACATAGGGACAGACCCGGTAACTTGGGCGTTTTGGGGTGCGGGGAAAATATACAAGGTGCGTCAACTAGCCAAATGGACAAGAGACCTTATCGCTAACGGTTGGACGAAAGAACGGATGATGGCTGAAAGTATAGGGTATGCCACCACCGCCAGTAAACTTGCTTGGGCGCGACAGGTTGTAGATAAGTCAAAGAATCCGCAACTGATAATAGCATACAATCGCGCTTACAACTTAATGCGGCGCGGGTATCCGGGCGTAATTTTCAACATTCTGGACCCTACGTTTGGAAAATTGGGAATGAAGGTCGCGCCGAAATTGGGTATGCGCCGGATAGAGTCGATGATGATGCGGGTGTCGAAGAATCTGGAAAAAGCGGCGGCGAAGGCTCCGAGCGGGGTTGCCCCTGCGCTTGGCAAGGGCATCCCGACTTCGATAGTGCCGTTTGGCGCACGCGCCGCAGGTGGCGGCGGACGTGGAGGCGGCATACCGCAGGGCGGCAGGGTCGGTCAGCAAGCGGTTCCGCGACAGGGCGAGGTAGCAGAGCGTATGCTGGACTGGCGGCTTGCGGGCGGCGTGCCGGAGCAGGGGATGAATCTACCGACATCTCCGAGCGTCCTTAATAAGAAGACGTGGTATCACGGCGGCGCAAAGGGAATGACGCTGGAGTCACTAAATGTTGAGGGGATGGCCAATCCTGCCAGCCTTCTAGGACAGGGACTTTATCTTACAGACAACCCTGCCCTTGCCGCCAAATATGCAAAGGGTGGGCTTTATGCAACTAAAGCAAATGTAAAGAAAGTCCTTAATGCAGAGTTGCCGCCCCCTGCGCGACTAACAGATGCCCTTGAGAAAGCGTTGGAAGGGCTTGAGCCAGACAGTCGCGTTAAGGTTTACGGAGGGACATTTGCCGATGCCAGAAAAGAAGGACGCTCATTGATTTCTGCGTTTGGCGACCTGCAAGACAATCTGCGAAACCAAATGGCGAATATGGAAATAGGGAGAATAGACGCAGAAGACGTAATGGCGACTCTGGCAAGCACGATAGCGGGCGAAGGATATGATGCATTAACGCATCTTGGCGGAATTCGCGCTGGCGGTGGAAAGTTGAAGCATCAGGTTTTGGTTCTCTTGAACCCCAAGCAGGGTCTATCGTCCTTTGCTCCCACTACCCCCATCCCCCCCGCCGAGAAACTGCCCACCCTGACACATCTGTCCAAAGAGATTGCCGTGTCGCTTAAAGTCCCGCCGATGGCCGGGCACAAAACGCTGATGAAGATAGCCGCCGAGCAGGACATCAACTTCGACACGTTGACGGGTGGTGACGTAACGAAGATACGGGACGAGGTGAAGCGGCTTGCGGATATACGGAAGGTGATGGAGCCGGTTGCGCCCGAAGCCCCCGTTGAACTCGCGGGCGCAGAGGGACGGGACGCTGTGAAGGCGGCCTTTGAGCGGGTGAATACGGGCGTGCCGTGGATGTATGAGGGCCACAAGGCGGTGGAGCAGATGGCGAAGGAGTTGGGGATAACGGTCAAGGGCGGCAGACTGCGGGACATCCCGAAGGCGGACGCGGAGAAGTTGATTAACGAAATCAACGCGCAGGGAGAGGAAGTTTACAAGGAGATGACAGAGGACGCGGCGCGACTAAATGACGCGGGTGTAAAGTCGCCCGACGACTATGCAAGGGTGCAAGAGATTGCTCGAACCCTACCACCGAAGAAGGACATCGGGTTCTTTGACTTCAAGGGATTCCGACCCGGCGTAGCAAACAGGCTTGCCGATTATGGCGGGACGGGTGTGGTTCTGGAATATGCGGCAGAAGACCAGCAACATCTTCTAAACGAATTAACGCTTGCCTTGTCCAAAGAACTGGGCAAGGAATACGAACACAGTGTAACGGGCAAATGGATAAGGGGGACGGGTCTTGGAATGATGAGAAAGGTAGGCGGGACGGTAATGGGAGTTCCGCCGAGGTTCTCGCCGGAAACTCTCCATTCTATCCTTTCAATGAGCGACGTTGCAGAAGCGAATATCTCAAAGCCGCCTGTTGAGTTTGTTTCGGCTGCCTTGAAAGGGGCAATGGGAGAAGTAGATAAGATAGACGCCGAAATAGCGCGGCTGAACGGCGAAATTACGGCGGCAAAAAAAAGCGAGGTATCACACGATTCGGAAACCGCCGTCAAGGTATTGACACAGCAGAAAAACAGGTGGCTAAAAGTCCGAAGAACGCTGACGAAGCATACCATACCGGAGTTGACGAAAGCCGCGTCCTCTCCTGCGCTGGCGGCGCAGACGGTCAAACAGTTCAAGGACATTACAAAAGCCTACGGGGGCCGCATATACGATATTGCGTTCCGCGAAACGGGTATGAAGAAGAAGGCGATTTACTCGCCGTGGCTACCCATCCCCGACTATGCAATACAATCCGGCGTTGTTTCCGAAGACCCGTTGAGCAGGACAATAGTGTTTGGGCCGGAGATGCCGAGGACGGGTCAGTTCTTCCCCAGAGAACACAACATCCGTCACGCCACGGCACGGTATTTCGGCGGGCTGGCAAAGGCGGGTGCTATGCGCCGATGGCTGCCGCTGTTTGACCGAACAGATAAGGCGGTGAAATTAAGGCTCAAGTGGGCTGCGAAGTTGCCACCGGGCGAGGAGTTTTCCCCGCGCAAGTTACGGCTCCTGTTGCAGAAGAAAAGTTATCAGGAAGCATTAGAATACGCTGGCGGCCACGCGGAGTTGGTTAAATTCAGGGGCGCTCCTAACGCACCCATCGTAGCGGCGCGTCATTTTATGCACCTGATAGGGGCGAGGAATCTTGAGCAGATACTTGCCAACGAATCCTTCAAGGAGGTTGCGGACAAACTTCTCAAGGGCGTATTAAGCGGAAAAGACATAAACCTCTCGAAGATGGAAAGCGTCCTTATGGGAATGGATATGTCGTTGATTATGGCAAGCCCTTCCCTGTGGTTTGCCAAACAACCGGCACAAAGGAAGTTTGGCGGCTTTGCGTTCTTCGGCGTTGTGGATACAGTAAAGGCAACTATTCTTATGAAAAGCAAGGAGCACGTAAGGGTTGCCGCGCAGTTTGCGTATGAACTTGGTGTATTACCACGAAAGGGGACGGCTGGATTTGAGGAAATCAAGGAGTCTTTGGGGGCCATTTTAGAATCGCCCGTAGTGCTTGGCAAGGCCGTCGGGGACTCCGACTTTAGAAATGTAACTGAAATAGCGATGGACGGGTTGGTTCACTTCGGCGTGAACTGGGACAGGGCATTTGGGGTTGTAGAATCCGGCGGACAACTGCTGAAAACCAAAGACCTTTTCAAGAACATAAAGCGGATTAGGAAATATCCTCAAGGCTGGCTTGCTCCGGGTGTGCGTCGGGAAATTACAGAACACATAGAAGCGGGTGATTGGACAAACGCGGGCGGGCAAATAATCAAGCAGGCCGATATTGGCGTGAACGTGGACTACCGCAAGGGTGTAGGTCGCCCGCTAGCGTTGACGCAGAATATGACAAGGCGGCTTCTGGGGCGATTCTCCGCTTTTGGGGCGTGGCACGTAGGAGAATTGTTCCCTCGTATGATGAGGGGGCATAGGCGGGCTTTATTGAAATACCTTTTGGCGTGGAGTTTGGCTACGGTAGCCCTTGATAGAATCGGCGGTCAGGTTGCCAGTTGGTGGGGCTTCGGGTTGTTCCCTGAAGGTGTGGGGCCGATGCCGAGTTTGGGTTATGCGCTATACAAGTGGATAACGGGACAAGGCAAGAGATTGCAGGGCGACCCCTATGCCGGGCGGGATATTGCGGCGTCGCAGAGAGAACTGGAACGCCGGTTCCTTATTTGGAAATACGGCAACTATCGCAAGTGGTTCGACCTGCTTACCGCTCCGGCACGGGACTTCCGGGTTTACAACAGCGGCGGGAAACAGATTGGTCAGGGCGTAACACCGACACTATTGCGATTCCTTGGTGCGGGGCCAAAGGCGCAGGCGAAGGCTCCTGCCGCGCCGGTGAACAGGCTGAAACGCCCTGCTGCTGCGTATGGCGGCAGGGACTATTCCCAGTTTTTCAGGCATTGAGAGGGGGTGAGAGGTATGAAGATATACATTCTGATTGCAGGATTGCTTATCGCGGGCGCGGGCTGCTATTCCGTTCCGCCGGAGATAATGGCCGTTAAGGTGGCGCAGGACAACGGGCTTACGGTTCTCTCGGAGGACATCGGGAAGTTAAGCGACGCCAGCATAGTTGACCAGCGCCGGATGTGGGAAGATTACGTCAAGCGCGAGGCGGCGTCCAAACTGGCCGCAGGCGCGGCTCCACAGGACGTGGTTCTATGGGCGATTGACGAGATAAAGGAACAGGAGCAGGCCGCCGGTGAGATACGCGGGAAGTATGCGTCCTTGCAGGCGGGGATTGAGCGGTTGAAAGAGATTAACAAGATAATGGGCAAGTATCTGGAACTAACGGACAATCGGGCGGCGCAGGCGGCGGCTATGCTGCGTGCGTTGAACGAGATTTTGGGGGAACAGTAATATGGGATACGGCGAAGAACAGCGTCAGGTGAAGTTGTCCACGCCGCTCGGCGAGGACGCGCAGCGGGTCATTATAGACGCCGCGCTTGGGGCTATGGAAACGCTGGAACTTGACCACGCACTCAAGACGGAACTGGGCGGGCTGATAGGGACACTGCTGAAGAAACTGATGAGCGGTGCATTATTGCTTGGTGGTTAACACCATCCAAAGGTAATCTCCTTTTTACGGCGGGGCTGCTGTGAGCGGCCTCACGGCTACGAAGCGGTGGCCCCGCCTTGTATATATAGACAACGCCGAAAACCATACAGTTCCGAGCGTAGATTATAGTTGACTATGTAGTATATATAGGGCACACTAAAGCAATGTATGACTACGACGAGTTCATAGAGGAAGCGCACGAGGGCGAGCGATACCCTAACTATTTTAGGAGAGTGAGCGATGAACGAGACATTCAAGATACTGGGGACGGTGGCCTACATCGTCGTAGCGGCGATTCTTACGGCGGTGGCCGCAGAAAACCCGACAGCAATATGGATAGCCGTAGCGGGTGTAGTTGACCTGGTGGGGCTGTATCTCGTGAAGAAAGGCATAATTGATTCAGTTAAGGAATTGAGAAAATGATGAACTTTCTGGCACAGGCGAGCGAAGGGCTAACCATTACTCTCGGCGGGGCTGCGGGGGCAAGCGTGGTAACGGCTCTCGTTACACGGTGGCTAATGAAGCGCAATGGCAACGGGAACGGGATACAGAAGGCCATTGATAACCACAAAGACCAGTGTTTCAGGTATTCCATAGAGCCGCTATTCAAGGCTATTGACGATAAACTGGAAATACTCACCAAGAAAGATGGCAAAGCGTAAGGTAACATACATCGGGGTCAGGTCGGTCTATCGCTTCATCGACGACGTTGACGCGGCGTGGAAGGGCGACGACATATCCGACACCAACTACCTTGCGGTTACGTCGGCATTGAAAGACGTGAAGAAACTAATCAAGCAGGCGGTAACACGCCATATTTTAGAGGAAGCGCGTGAACAGAGAAGAAAACAGGGTGCTTGCGACTGCGATAAGTGCGACGCCGGGTCTCAAGGTGATTGCGTGGTGCGATGAGGTCGGCATAGTTCACGACACGATAGCCGACGTGGTATGGAAGGTCGAGTTCGACGAATGCCGTGCGCCCGTTGACCAGCAGATAGCGGTGTTGCAGGGGAAGCGGGACGCGGTGGTATTGGAGCCGAAGACAAGAATATGTGGCTACCTGAGCCGGGTGCGCAACTGGAATAAGGGCAAACTCGGCGAGTTGAAAGACCGGCAGAAAGGAGACTACCACCTTGAAAGTTGCAAAATGGAAGTTCCCTTATTTAAGCAGAAATGACGAGTTCAGAATCTACGGACTAGGGGATATACATTGGGGTCACGTCCATTGCAGCGAGAAGTTACTGCGCGAGGACGTGGCGAGGATAAAGGAAGACCCGAACGCCTACTGGATAGGGATGGGCGATTATTGCGACGGGATTAGCGTCTATGACAAGCACTTCAACGAACAAGCCGTAGCGCCCCGATACCGGGACAGGCCACGCGCACTCCGCGCCCTTCAGGTAGCCGACGTAGCCGTTGAGTTGCAGCCGATAGCCGGGAAGTGTCTCGGCTTAATCGAGGGGAACCACAACGCCATCCGAGCGGCGGGACAGCGCATAGTAGAACCGCAGGCTCCGCAGGTGGCAAGGCAGATGGGTCTTGACGACGAGTTCATCGACAAGGCGGTAGTCGAGGATATGCTGGTTGTTATTTGCAACTTCCGCCGGGGTAGTGCGGACGATGGGGGCAGTAACGGGTTCCAGTTGAAAATCAATGCGGCGCACGGGGTTCAGGCGGGCAGGAAGCCTGGTGCAAGCATAAACCGGATTGGCGACATCTTTGCGACACACGATGTTCACGTCGTATTCAGGGCGCACAACCATCAGCGCGGTGGGTGGGCGTTTCAAAGGATAGAATACGTAGGGGCAGACTTCCATCCCTTCTCGCAGAAGCGGGTAGGTGGTTACACGGGTTCATTCCTGAAAGCCTACGAGGTGGACGGGTTCAACTACGCGGCGGCGGGTGACTACCCTGCCGCAAGTCTCGGTTGTTGGGGCATCCGGGTCAAGCCGGACAACAGGGAAATTATAGCGGAGATATGATATGAAAAAGCCAAAAAAAGGTAAGCGCGTCCGGGTCTATTACCTCGACCACGAGGACAACAATCTGCACCGGAGCGAGATTGATACCTATATGCCCGATTCCCGCTTCGACGAGGGGGTGGTGTTGCGTTGGGACAGCGTTGGGCAGGAGCACCCGCTGGTGATACTGGGGCAGGGCAGGGAGGGCAAGGGGCACGACGACAAGGTATGCTGTGCGATAATAATGAGGGGAGATATTACGGAATGGCAATACGTCAGATGATAAAATCCCCCACAGAAGTTCACAAGTGTAGGTAAATTCACGCCTAAAAAAAACT
>Ga0180007_10004291_pt1 | contig 15165 bp, 15 predicted proteins | sample MM_PC_MetaG_FD_121122 | JGI IMG/M metagenome (GOLD analysis project Ga0180007, IMG submission 121122) | Groundwater microbial communities from the Aspo Hard Rock Laboratory (HRL) deep subsurface site, Sweden - MM_PC_MetaG | ecosystem: Environmental > Aquatic > Deep subsurface > Groundwater... | reverse complement strand
GTCGCCTGACTGGTTGACGATTTGGTAAAAAGAATTGGAACCGAGGAACCGGATGCGGTAAAACTGCTCGTCCGGGTCTGTGGGGAGGGCGCCAGGTAACTGGTGCCTTTACCCGGAAGCAGAAGAGCTTAAACGGCTTATCGAAAAAATTGAACCCATCAAAGAAAAGCCGTCACAACCGATTTTAAGCCATCCGTCCATTTATTTCTCTGGCAAAGTTTTTAAGCCCTTGCTTTTGGTTGAAGACCTTCTTCAAAACCACGAACTATTTTATGATGGCCACACCTTTTTCAAATACGGAAATAAAGGGGTTTGGGAGAGAACCTACGAGGAGGATATCGAGAAAATTGTTATAAATATGCTCTTGTACGAGTCCCGAGCCGCTTATATTTACGATGCAATGAAAATTTTAAAGGCTAAGTGTTTTGTGTCTCCAAGAAATACAACAAATGATTTGATGCTCTTAAATATTCAGAATGGTATGCTGGATCTCAAAAACAAGAAATTGTTACCTCATGATAAAAAGTACTATTCCACTGTTCAACTTCCTGTAAATTACGATCCAAACGCAAAAGCACCAAGATTTATGAAGTTCCTATCCGAAATATTTTCAGATGAGCCAGAAAAGACAAAAACCGTTCAGCAGTTTATCGGTTATACCCTGTATCCAGAGAATATTTTTGAGAAGGCACTATTTTTCATCGGGCATGGTGCGAACGGGAAAACAACCCTGATAAATGCTATTGAAAATCTATTTGGCTTTGCAAACGTAAGTCATCTGGAGTTGCACCAATTGGCCCAGCGCTTTATGCTGATCAATCTGAAAGACAAAATGCTCAATACCTGTGCCGATATCGACACAAGAAAAAAGACGGATTTAAATATTTTTAAATTAATCACATCCCGGGACACCATTCAATCAGATGTGAAATTTAAAAAAAGAGTTGTTGCCTTTAAACCGCGGTGCAAGTGTATTTTTGCAATGAACTCCACCCCGGCAATCCAAGACACATCATATGGTTTGTCAAGGCGCCTGATTTTGATTGAGTTTAAGAGGCAGTTTAAAGAGTCAGAACGCGATGTTTATCTCGATTTGAAACTGAAACAAGAAAAGGCCGGAATCCTGAATTGGGCCTTGCAGGGCCTGGACGAAGCTTTAAAAAATAATTTGATTTATGAGTGTGAAACGGTTAAGGCCGAGAAAGATTCTTTCCTAACTGAGATCGATAATGTCAAAATGTTTGTTGAAGAAACCTGCATGACAGGAAGCACGTTGAAAATCCGAAAAACCGATTTGTTTACAAATTATCTCCAATTCTGCGAAGCCAGCAGTTTGTTTCCCCTCAAAAGACCAGCCTTTTATAAACAATTATACCAGTTGATCCCGGGACTCGATGAATTCAAGGAAAAAAGTGGGCCTTATTATTTTGTCGGGGTTGATGTTATTACAGAAGAGAAAATGGTATCAGGGAATCATTACAAATAAGTCTTTATTATCAGTTTTTAATTAATTCGATAAGCATAATGGCATGATCTCTCAGGTTTGAGGGGTAAAAATTATATAAGAGTTGCTCAGTAAATATACGATACCTTTTTTTGGCGATTGGATGAATTTAACAACCTATTACTTTTCGAATTGGTAGTGGTAGTTGAATGATTTTAGATTGTGAATGATTTTTATAAGTATCCCAATCTGGAGAATATTCATCTGCCTGATTCCCCCAAGATGCCCAACCCTTACGAGGACCTCTTGCAAATAATTCTAAAAAAGGTCCCCAGCTGCATGACTCAATAATATCATATTGTTCATCAGGTTTTCTACTGTGTTCTCTCTTCCTTGTAGATATAATATTTTCCTGACTCCTGCCTGGTTGAAGTGTACGAACATTTTTGCCTCTAACACCAAAAAGTATAATTTCAGTTACATTTCTAAAATAAAAACCAACGCCACGGCGATCAGGGCCTCCATCTTTTCGAATTTTGTACCAAATTAGGTTGGTTTTATAAGTAAACCCCCAATGCTCCATTACTTGCAATCCATATGCTAATAGGGCATTGGGGACCCACAAATATAGATGTGCTGCATCATTTACGATTGCCTCAACTGGTAATTCACGAATTTCTTTTAGAGACATTGTTGGATAACGAGATAAACGTTTATGCTCAGGAGCCATTTTGCCTGTACGATTTTGAAATTGCCAAGGAGGGTCCGCTAATATTGTTGAAAATTTATTATTACTCGCAAAATTTAAAAGGTCGTCAGCTGCTGAAAGTTTAGTTTTTTTATTCTTCATTTATTTATCCTCAATATATAATTTTTTGGAAATACCAAAAACTATAATAGGGCACCCAGCGCCTCCACCACCTTCAATTCTTGGTAAAAGTTTGCTCATGTGTGTAGTAGACGCGCCAAATGATGCACCTCTACCTAAATCATTAAAAATGTCTTGAAGGTCATCACAACGAGTGATTATTATACCTACACTTATGGCTCGTAAGTCAAATAGCAATCGAAAATTATTCAAATCACGATCAAAAAATGGGTCTTTATTGTTCCATTCAATTTCAAGTGCTATGCGATTTCTAAAGCAGTCAACTTTGTGAGTCGGTGTATCCATGGAGAGATCATCAACTACAACATGTGTCGCAAACTCTTTTTCAATCCAACCTCTGCGATAAAGGAAATCATCAATAAATCCAGAAATTTTTGACTTTCTACCCCCACCTTGAATGAGCCAGCTTTTATATAAACGAAATTTACTAAGAACCGCAATAATGTCATTCCATTCATTAGGAAAGTCATTTTTTAGTATTGCACAAGCATGCTTCCATTCATGAATTTCATAAAATTCTCTTATATTTTCTGGTATCTGGTCTAAAGTCATGTTCCTAATCTACCTATCCAAATAAAAATGTCAATTGCAAAAGTTTAGTACCTTTACAGGCACCCAACATTATGAAAATTTTTCTATTTAGCATACAAAACAGACGTACCCAAAACTTCGTCCGGTGCCCAAAAAAGTGCCCAAAAATTTCGAGCAAAAATTAAGTTTTGGGCACCATTTATCGTAAACATTATCAAGTACTTACATCAATTTTCTTTCACGGTGCCCAAAAGTTCCAAAAAATTTCTATTATTAAGATTTGTGGGAAGGGAGATAATTATAAGGGGTAATAGAGAAGTAATAGGTATATGTAATGCTATAAAATAAATAATAGAAAATTTCTGGAACTTTTGGAACTTTTGGGAACAGTGGGTTTAAGTGGCTGATATTATATGAAATCCAAATTTCAAAAGGCAAAAAAGTTTTGGGCACCTTTTGGGAACCTCTGGGCACTTTTGGGCACCAGCGATGATTGAGAAATGGGCGGCTCAGTTTCCACTTCCATCAGAAGAAAAAAAGAGTGACGACGAGCCGCATTATTGGGAACCACTTTTTAACGAACGATCGTTCGGTTTTTTGTCCCCATCTCATTACTTTTGAATTACATTACTTTTTTATATTTGACTCTCAAAGTAATGTGGCTTATAATTTGCATGAATTGGTAGAAAACGGATAATATATCCGTAGTTCTATCTCTTGAAAGCATTGTCAATAAAGGGTTTAAGGCTTGTCTATAGTTCGATGTTGTGAATATTGTTGGGAGAAACCAGGTCATGACCACTGATAAATCAACCGATAATCAACCGGCAGTCAGTCCAAATGTTCTTGATTTGTTCCGAGATTCGGTCAAACCGGATGGAACAGTCGATAAGCGGTCAACCTATGGCCGCAATATCCGGGCAGTTCAGGAAGCCTTAGACAGCGATGAAAAGGAGGCCGCCATAGCCTTTCTGAAGCGGGACATAGCCATCTTTGCCACGATTGAACGGGCTGTTGAATGTTATCTATTGGCAAATCCTGAATGCATCATTAACCCTGAAGGCTTGAACCCATTGTTTATGAATGATTTCATGAAGGTTCAAGCCGCTAAACAAAAGGCCTTACGTGCTTTGATCGAGCTTAAAAAGAGGCGTGGCAAGGGCGGCAAGGGGACCAAGGGCCGGGACTTGAGCGAGATATCTTTTGATTGACATACACAGGATAAAATCGGTAGGTGTGAGCCCCCATTGTCGAGTTTTCCGGGGAGCTGGGGTGTGTGCATATATAATTTTTAAAATTTCAAAATTTTCACTATGAATTTCATCGAACGCATAAAATTTTGGCAGGGCGGCGAGGCTGGTTTTTACCAGTGGGTTGAAGATGTCAAACCGCGAATTCTCACCAAATCGAATCAATATGAAGCATTTTCGCCCACTACCAAGCAAAAGAGATTAATCAAAAACATTCTTGCCACGGACAAGGCCGGACGGTTTAAGCATTCGATCAGTCTGAATGTGGAACCAAGGAGACATGGGAAAAGTACGGTTTTTAGTTTGATTGTGTTATGGTTTTTCACGAGTCGGCAAAATTACACAATTCAACTGTTGGGTTCGACTGAAGACCACTGCAAGCGCACACAATTTGCGGCCTTGAAAAGAATCATCAATAATACTCAATTTTTATCAGTTTTAATCCCCGAATCACAGCAATTTCAATACAATATTCTATTTCCAGAACTTCAAAATCAGGTTCAGTTTGCCGCGAGCAATACCGCGTCGAGCTTTGGATGCAAACTCAATTTATTGTGGGTGTCTGATTTACATAGCTTTGCAGACATGGGGCCGTTTAATGCCTTGCAAGCCGCCTTGCTGGACTCGGAAGATTCGTTAATGTTTATTGATTCGAATGTTGATTGTGTGGATGGGCCGGTACACGAGCTTGAAAAGGTATCGAAGACGGACCCGGAAATGTTTTGTAATTATACGTTCTATCGAGATATTGAACATTTTAAAAAATCAGCTCCGCAATGGATTGACCGGAAGAAGGCGGCCAGGCTTGAAAACACGACACTGCCAGCGGATTTTAAGCGGGATATTTTGGGACAAAGATCGGATGTCCAGAACTGTCTTTTCTCCACGGAGATTATCAGTCAATGTAAGGATAGATACCGGGTGCCGGTTACCGATATTCAGGCATTGGCAAAAGGCCGGGCTTATCGGATAGGTGCCGGGCTTGACCGGGCGAAGTCACTTATTGCCGGACCACGGGGAGATTCCACCGTCTGGACGGTTGTTTTAAAAGTTGCCGCACAGGGAGGGGAGCCGGAATTCTATGTACTGAACCAGCATGTCTTTAAAATCAATTCTGCGAAGAGTATAAAATCAGTTATACTTGAAGATCATCAGCGGTATAAACTTGACAATGTAATTTTAGAGAACTTCGAAACGGGCGATCTTTACGCCTGGATGGTAGAAAGTCAAATCCCCTGTGAATTGATAAGCCCACATAGTACAGTCCAGCAGTCCAGCTTTCCGGAATTCTATAGGATAGCGAAGGAAGGGCGGTTTCATTTTCCAAGAGAATTGGAGATTTTTGCAACCGAGTTATCAACATTTACCTATGCCAGACGGCAGAATGATACATACAGCTTTGGCCATGCATCGGCCAAGTTCCACGATGACACTGTGTTTTCTACCAATTGGGCGATTTTTTCATTACGAAAAGAAGTGTTGAATTTGTATGAGATCGATACCATTCAGTGCTTAAATAGGACCAATAAGCGGCATTTGTGTTTTCTTATGGGCGGTAATTTAGAACTTTTCTGCAAAGATCGATGCGAGGCCTATCATGAAGTTACGGAGATGTGGCAACAATTCACGGCCTTTAATAATGAAGGAGAATCCTTAATAATTCCTATGTTTTTTAACGCCATGGTGCGAGTTACCGGGGCTGTTATCTACCAATCCGCGTAAAAAATTATCCAAACAAGCCAGTGTTACGATATAATAATTTAATAATATTAAATACTTAATTAAAAAATGTGGCTGGAAAAGTCTTTTTTTGTTTGATTTTTTTGTTTATAAAATATATTATATCAGAAAATAAATATTTAGGGACCTGATTTAAGGATAAAAAATGCTTTTCCAGTCGATCGTGCCATCAATATTCAAACAATTAAATATCGAGCTTGATTTGTCGGCCAATCGTGCGCGTAAAGTGGCTACGGCCAAGCGTCTCGACTATTTCCATGATGTCCAGATTGACTATATCGTCGAACAATTGGCAGTCCTTTTTTCTGATCCTGATAAACTGACTCCATGCTTTGTGAATGTGGTTAAAAAAATCATCAATAACCTTGCCATGGTTTACGCTCGTGATGCTGTCCGAGGAGTAGAAGGAAAGGAAAACGATCAAATAATTTTTAAAGAAATTTCTCGATCATCTGCATTACCTATTAAAATGAAGGCTGCAAGCCGTTATACGAAGCTTTTGAAAACAATTCTCATTCGTCCTGTTTGGCGCAAAGGCCGTTTAGATTTGGATATACTAACTGGCGATATCCTGGATGTGACAACAGGAGAAACTCCCGAAGACCTCAAAACGGTAATGGTCACGCATTACCCGGAATCAAATAAAAATGAAGAAGTCGAATATTCTTTATGGACGGATGAACAATTCAAACGTTTGAATTATCGTGGCGAAGTCATAGAAGAAAAAACAAACCCTTATAAAATCATTCCTTTCATCCCACTTTTTGACCGGTGCCCGACTTCCGATTTTTGGCTTTCGGGTGGCGATGACCTGATCAACCTTCAAGAGGCTATAAATGAAAAGCTGACTGACCTCCTTTATATAATAAGGATGCAGGGATTCGGCGTCGGCTGGATCAAAAAAGGCAAGCAAACCGGTGCACAGATAGGCGTTAACCCTGGCACTCTGGTTGAACTTCCTGAAAATGGTGCCATCGGGTTTGAAAGCCAAGAAGCATCCATAAAAGAAATCATAAATGCCATCGAATTTCTGATCACACAGGCCGCTGTATCAAACGGGCTTTCCGCTTCAAGCATATCAACCAAAGTTGTAAGGGAATCCGGGCTTGCAAAAGTATCGGGGCAAAGGGAACTCGAAGAACTAAGGCGTGACGACATTATTCTTTGGCGGCGGTATGAACAACAGCTTTTTGACATGATCCGGGTTGTCTGGAACACTCATAACCCTGGACGGAAGATTTCAAACGATGCGGTTTTGAATGTCGATTTTTACGACCCGAAACCGGAAATCAGCGCAAAGGATCAGGCCGAAACGTGGCAATATCTGATTGACCTTGGGGTTATATCTCCGGTTGATATTGCCATGGAGAGAAACCCGGAACTCTCCACCCGGGAAGATGCGATCAAATATTTAGAAGTAGTTAAAACCGAGAACGGACAATTTTCAGGTGCTAAAAATGAAGTCCTTTCAGAATAAAATTATGTTCATATTGGTTTTTATTGGAATCATATTGTTTTTTTTAAAAGAACAATTTCGAGGAGTAGTTTTTCCTTTTATAGCGTTCCTGTCGCTCCACCCCTGCGAGGCAGCCTTCCAATGTGGGCGCGCGTTGAGGGCTGCCTCACCTTATTTTTTGCTAAGCCATAGTGAAAATGGATCATTAAGGAGAATAGAACGTAAATCATTTAATAAATCGAATTACAATTCATCTTATAGGCGTAGGGGGACAGATGCCAACTTATAAAAATAACAGCCGCGGGAATATTATCATGCAAAACACAAATGGAGAAGATGTCCAAGTGTTGCCAGGTGAAACCATCGAAACATTCAAGGTTTACAGCAATTCAGGTTTGACAAAGATAAGTGATGCGCCGCTTTGGAACCGGGTAGTAAACAGACAAACAATAACCCTTTCAGAAACCGAGCAGGATGTGGCAATTGATCCGTTGACAGACTGGATTATAATCTTAAAAATCACTGACAACGTGACCATTTATTGTCAGTCGATCACAAACACTCCACCTGAATATAATGCCCATACGAGCAGCGACCCGATCATACAGATACCGGCGTCGGAAATGTTTGACAAACTCGTGATGACCGGGGCCGGAACCTGTGAAGTTGTGGAGTATAGGAATAAGCCATAACGGAATTTTTTTAACCTCACCTTCCGGGTGTAAAATGGAGAAAACAAATGACATTGCAATACGAAATCGATTCTATTGAAGGTTTGGACGAAACAATTTCAAAATTATACGTTCAAAAAGACGGCAAATTTTTTCTTGACGTGACCGGACACGAAAAACTCGAAGACAACAAGGACAAAATCCCCTTAAGCCGCTTAAACCAAGAGATTGAGAAACGAAAGATCAGTGAAACACAATTGGAAGAAATCGCCAAGGGCTTTACTGAATCCGTGCCTGAAGATATGCGGGACTTGATCCCCAATCTTCCACCTGGGCAAAAAATCAACTGGATTCAGAACGCATTAAAAAAAGGTTTTTTTGATCCCAAATCAAATAAAGATGAACTCGACACAAAACGGCCAGGGGGGAAACCTCCTGTTGATTATAAAAACATGAATCCACGCTCCATGATGGCCATGGGGTATAAAACTAAATAGAGGTGATGACATATGTTAACCTTACTTGAAGCTGCAAAACTCACGCAGGACCCACTTGCACGAGGGGTGATTGAAATTTTTCCGTCTGTTTCTCCTGTTCTGGAAAGACTCCCGTTTTTTGATGTTAACGGAATGGCTTACAAATACAACTCCGAGCAAACGCTTCCGGGGATTGCCTTTCGTAATGTCAACGAGAGCTACACTGAATCAACAGGCGTTATCAATCCAGGGATTGAAGCACTCTACATCCTTGGCGGTATCTCAAAAGTTGATCGAGCCCTGGTAAAAACACAAGGCAACGTCAACGATCTTCGGAGTATTTATGACGGTATGAAGGCGAAATCAGCCGCGTTAACCTTCACGAAGAATTTTTTCAAAGGCGATAATGAAACCAGTCCGGAAGAATTTGATGGGCTTGAACGTCGCTTGACCGGTTCCCAAAAAATAGCTGCTGGCAGCACATCGGGCGGTGACGAGTTAACTCTCGATATGATTGACCAGTTGATCGATGCCGTTCAGGGTGGACCCGATGTCCTGTTTATGAACAAAACTATGCGGCGCAAGATCAATAAGCTTGTCCGGGCAGCAAGCCAGGCGCAAGAAACGGTGTCTGATTCTTTTGGCCGGCAGATATCAGCTTATGCCGGCGTTCCCATCGGCATTATCGAAAATGACAAAGACGGAAGTGCCATACTACCTTTTACCGAAGACAATCCGGGCGGCGGTACGGCTGCCAGCACTTCGCTTTATGCTGTTCGCTTCGGGGTTGCTGAAAATGTTTGCGGCTTGCAATCCGGGCCGATGGATGTCGAAGACCTGGGCCTCAACCGCACTTTCTATGAGACATTGATCGAGTGGATTTGTGGCCTGGGCGTGTTCCATCCAAAAGCGGCTGCAAGACTCTATGGCGTGAAAAACGCATAACATCTATTTAGCACATAAAATAAAAGGATATTCATCATGATTGATAATGAACATATTTTGAAAGATGCCGGGCTTGTGGCTGCCGATGCTGCCGGTCAAGTGGGCGGTTCAAACGTGATTGTTAACCTGGGTGCCGGGCTTGTAGCAGGTCATCTGATCGTTGATGTTTCGGCAATCGAAATTGCATCAAATGACGAGCTGTACAAAATCAGCCTTCAGGGATCATCAAAATCAGACTTTGCCGATACCTACGAAGACCTTGCAATACTTGAACTTGGCGCGGCTGAAGTCCTTGGCGGTGATCAGGACAGCGAGGCCGGGCGGTATACAGTGCCTTTCAGGACGGAACGAAACGGAACAGTTTACCCGTATGTCAGGATTTACACCGATGTGTCTGGCACGATCGCAACCGGAATCAATTTTTCCGCTTACCTGTCCAAATAAGGGGCCGCTATGGAATTTACCAGAACAATGACCAAAGGCGGGTTAATCAACATTCCCGCAAAGATAAGGCGGTCACGCCCTTTTAAATGTGACCGAAGTCTCAAAATTTCCATTCGATTAAGAAAAGATGGAGTTGTAGAGATAGAGCCAGGGAATTTGGCGCCCATAGAAGTTCCTGAAAATATGTTTGGGCCGAAAGATAATTTAAAATAAATAGGGGGGGGCTTTGCTTCCCCTTTTTCCTTTATTTGTAAGGTGCCATAGAAAATGATAGTTTATCCAAATACAGGCTATGACTCTTTTATCTCTCTCGATGATGCCGAAACGTATTTTTCAACAAGGTTGCATTCAGACGAATTTGTTTCAGCGAGTGATGCCAACCAGGGGGCGGCATTGATTACGGCCTTTCGGTCGATAAACGAACTGGATTTAACGATTGATCCCACTGAATCAGATCAGATACAGGCGTTAAAAGATGCCCAATGCGAGCAAGCCTTGTATGAACTGAAAGAGGATTTGGATTCGCAAAATCTGACATCCTTTGATTTATTGGGAATCAAAACATCAAAAAAGGAGCTTCCCCGGTATAGTCAACGGGCACTTGCTATTTTGAGTCCATATATTTCAATGCCTGTTTGTCAGGTGGTTAGATAGGGGTTGACTGATGGACCTTAAGAAAGAAGTGGAAAAAAATATCCAGCAAATTTTCAAACAGGCAAGCAGTCTTGTTAAGACCGGAATCTATAAAGAGTTGACAGAAATTTCACGCGAGAATTATCAGGCAAATCCGGTTTACAGCTCAACCTCTATTACCTGTTTGGTTGTTGAATATAAAAAATACGAAATCGAATTTGCAAGAGGTTCAATATCAACCGAGGACAGAAAAATACTAATTCCACTGAAAGGCCTGTCCGTCATCTTCCAAGTGGGAAACTTGATTGAAATTGATGAAACCGAATATACAATCAAAAATGTCTCAATCGATCCAACCGGAACCCTCTCCACCTGCCAGGCGAGAAAGTAACAAGCACGATAACCAGTCCGTTGATATTTGTGCAAAGTGCTATAATCGCTCAAGCTGCAAGCATCCGTGCTATTTTGTCAACAAAATCCTGAATTTTGAGAACCCTATTCCATTCGAAATCGAGCTTGAAGGAAAAATAATTCTTTTTCCAAAGCGAGGCCAGAAAAGAGAATCTGAGCTTTACACATACGATGATTCCGGGGAAAAGGAGCCAGAAGGTGAAAGGGCTTTTTCAACTGAGAATGAAAGCGCTTTCCTGAATGGTGTGAGCATTGAGACAAAACAGACCGGTATATTTATCGATGTTTTCTTTAAACGGTTTACCTATGCTGATTGCGCGAAAAAATATGAAACATCGGTTGAGAATGTCAGGACGATTTACAGCCAATCGAAAAAACGGATCGTTGAAATACTTAATGCTGATGTCAGGAAAAAGCTATCCGGGCAAACTGTTGAAAATACGGCCAGGATGTCAAAGGACATGCGTATCTTTCTCATGTATACCGTTTTCGGTTTAACAGCCTCAGAGGTTGCGGACCTGTTAGGAGATAATGACCCGAACAATCGGTATATTCGCAAAGCAATTGCCAAGATAAGGGATAAAGTTTTGACCGGTAATGTTGATCTTTCGGATTTTATAGAAGGCAGCAAGGGTGATGCGGCTATCAGATTGGAAAAAATTCGGGCTGCAAGGAAAGTTGAAGCTGAAAAAAGACGGAAAAAATTATCAAAGTAATCGTTTGAAAATGGTTTATTTGTTATGTGATTGCACTTTCCATCCGTGTATCTATTGAAAAATAATTTATCATAATTTCAATTAATTAAAATTTGGGGAAAATTTCTTTTCTATTTGGAAGGTGTTGTGAAAATTGATGGGACTTTATAGGAAAAAACAGGAAAATTATGATAAAAATTGATAAATTCTGAATAATCAAACTTGACAAATAGTCAATAAAAAAAGGGGCATAGCTGTTATTTTAATAACTTAGCTATGCCCCTTATATTGCATTAGGAATCCAATGCTCTATCCACTGAGCTACGGGGGCAAGACGGCGTTTATGCCAGTGTTAAAATATGTTTTAGCCCTTTAGCAGATAGATAATCAAATATCAAGCTTGAAGACGATTTTGTAATTATTATTCGATATAAAGTTCCTGGCCGGGGTAAATGGTGCTTTTTGCGGTCAGTTGATTCAGGTTTAGAAGTCTGTTGAGATTCATCTTGTGTTCTCTGGCAATTGAAAACGGGCTGTCTCCCTGTTTCACCTTATACACGGCTAAAGATGTGTCATCTTGGGCTTTTTCCGGTTTGAAATATGTTGGCAGTTTAAGGGTCTGCCCGATGTAGAGATCTGTTGTTGGCAGGTTGTTCAATTCCTGAAGGGCTTTTGTCGTTGTGCTGTAACGTCTTGCAATGATCCAAAGAGAATCTCCGCGTTTGACAATATGCGTCTCGGCTGAACGATCGTAGGCGCGGGGAATCGTTGTTGCTGCCTGCGTAGTTGTTGCTGACCCTCTATAAGGTATTTTCAGGATGTTTCCGGCAACAATAACATTATGTCGATATATATTGTTTGCATGCGCAATTGCATTCACACTTGTCCTGTATTTTCTGGCTATTGTGGAAAGGGATTCCCCTCTTCTGACCTGATGGAAAGCAAATGAGCGTTGAGGCAATGGTGAAATAGAAATATCATTAACAATGGCGAGAAACTCTTCACCTTTAGTGGCAGGAACTTTCATTTCAAACGGATAGTTTGGGGATATTTTATAACGCAGTTGTGGATTCAGATCATAGATAACATTTGCCGGTATATCTAATTTTTCAGCCATACTTTTCAGGTGGATTTGTTTTGAAACAGTTATCGTGTCATAGTCGTCAGGTGTATCAAGATCAGATAAATCAAAACCATATTTTTCGGGATTATTAATAATTTGCAGGGTGGCAATGAATCGAGGGACGTATCTGGCTGTTTCACGTGGCAGTCTTCCATAAAGATCCCAGAAGTTATCTAAATAATTAACATTCTGGCTTCGGATAATTCTAAGAACACGTCCTTCACCGCAGTTATAGGCCGCCAAAACTGTAGCCCAGTCGCCAAAAATTTTATGAAGTTCTGTCAAATAGGCAATTGCCGCCTTTGTTGATTTTTCAGGATCAAGTCGTTCATCAATAAATTCATCTCTTTTCAAGCCGAATTTGTATCCAGTGGAAGGGATAAATTGCCATAATCCCAATGCTCTTGCTTTAGAAAGCGCACGGATTTTAAAACCGCTTTCCACCAGAGGCAACCAGGATAGTTCTGCAGGTAAACCTGCTTCTTTAAGCATAGCAAGTATTTTAGGCCGGTATTTTCCTGATCTTACAAGGGCTTGGTTAAAGAATTCCCTTTCTATAGAGGTAAAACGATTGATTTCTTCCTGCACCTTTTTGTTAATTACGATTGGAATGGCATTGTATTCTCCGTTTACAACTGTATTTCGGGAGGCATATATTTCAAGTATGCGTTTTGATATCATAAAACGGATATCTTCTTTTTGCTGCAATAATTTGGGATCTTCCGGCGTATCGACATTGATTATCAGCGAGTAGGCCTGATCAAGTGCCTGAATGGCATTTTCCTGCTCACCCTGCTGCCAAAAATCCTGAGATGCCTGACAGAAATCAAGTGCTTGATCCAATGTAGCTTGTACGGATTGGGTTTGATAAGTAATGTCAGATTCTATTTCACTGTAATGATGGTTAATATTGTTTGATTCGTCGATATTCGAAAAAAACGAACCGGATTTGATGGCTTTACCCGCAGGCTGATTTTTTTGATTCTTTATTGTTTGCAAATGGTTGTCGTATGAAGTGGCGGTAAGGTCTCTTGAATTTAATTTGTGAGTTGTTAAATCAGAACAACCGCTCAATATTGCCAGGATGAAGGTCAAAATGAATAATCGATACATAGAGTTCAAAATGGATTTTGTTAAAGAGTTAAGGCCCAATAATATTTATTCCTAATATGTTAAATGATTACAGGAGGATTTGTCTCTTGTCAAGGGAATATCCACCAGTTAAATGAATTAAAATGTGACTTCTATTATTTATTAATAGTATAATTAAATTAAATAACAAGTTGTTATATAATATATAATATCTCTGATATTTTCAAGAACTTTATTGGTAAATCGCCCAATATGTAGATGCATAAGGTTTGTCTAACATTTATCGAGAAGATTTGAGCGATCAGTACAAATATGATGTAATTTTAAATAGTTATTGTCGGACATGATAGTACATTCAAAAACTGGACAATTATGGGTTTATTGAAAGGGTATTTGAGTCTGGTTAATAAAAATAATGATTATTGGATTAATTCGTAGAAATTGATAGTATTTTGATGCGAAAATAATATTTTGGGGAAAATATCAGTTGTGGTAAGGTATAACTTCTAAATTTATCTAAATTTTGTAGTTGAATTGTATGAAAAGGCTTGATATAAGAAGGAGTTTTTTAAGCAGAGGCTATCCATTTTGCTTATGGGCCGATATAACTCAGTTGGTAGAGTGTCTCACTTGTAATGAGAATGTCCTCCGTTCGATTCGGGGTATCGGCTCCAAGGAACAATTAGGTGGGGTTCCCGAGCGGCCAAAGGGAACAGACTGTAAATCTGTCGGCGGAGCCTTCGGAGGTTCGAATCCTCCCCCCACCACCAGTCGATAGGGAAGTCTTATGTAGGAGATTTCGGTAAAGTTCCGATATCGATATAAACTACAGAGATGGCTACACATTTTGCTTCAGGTATGGGGTATTTCCTTTTTAAGAAAGGAATGTGTATTGGTCCAGATAGTGGACATATGCGGGAGTAGCTCAGTTGGTAGAGCTTCAGCCTTCCAAGCTGAATGTCGCGAGTTCGAGCCTCGTCTCCCGCTCCAACTGCCATACTGTATAAACTTATTCATAAGGCTGATTGAAAATTTAATTGCCCACGTAGCTCAGTTGGTAGAGCGCTTCCTTGGTAAGGAAGAGGTTCACCAGTTCGATTCTGGTCGTGGGCTCCATTATGGCTGTACTGGGTTGTAGTTAAGAAAGTAGACTTGCATACGCCAGTTCCTGTAATGGTATGCTGCGATAATTTATATAAAATGTATAAATAATTTTAGGAGGATGGTAAAATGGCAAAGGAGAAATTCGCAAGAACGAAACCTCATGTAAACGTAGGAACGATAGGTCACATAGATCATGGCAAGACGACCTTGACAGCAGCCATTACCAAACACAGTTCCTTAAAGGGACTAGGACAGGCTGTG
>Ga0180007_10004290_pt1 | contig 15167 bp, 11 predicted proteins | sample MM_PC_MetaG_FD_121122 | JGI IMG/M metagenome (GOLD analysis project Ga0180007, IMG submission 121122) | Groundwater microbial communities from the Aspo Hard Rock Laboratory (HRL) deep subsurface site, Sweden - MM_PC_MetaG | ecosystem: Environmental > Aquatic > Deep subsurface > Groundwater... | reverse complement strand
TCAGCATCTCCTCGTCCCCCTCAAAGTCGTTCAGTCGAACGACCTTGGAGGGCTTGCCGGGGTGGGTCAATTTTCGATGCCGATTACTGCGCTCAGTGGGTCATTATTCCATGCCGATTCACACCGATGGCCTTCTCTTCGGCATCGGCCTCGCGCAGCTGCAGGTTGCAGGTCGTGCATTCGCGGTCACAGTACGTCGGCTCGTAATGGGCCGGTTCGTGGTAGGTGGTGATGACGCCCTCGTAGTTGCGCAGCACGACCTTGTTCGCTGTCCACGAGATGATGTAGTTGGGCATGAGCGGAATCTTGCCGCCGCCGCCCGGAGCATCGACCACATACGTCGGAATGGAGAAGCCGCTGGTGTGGCCGCGCAGGCTCTCCAGGATCTCGATGCCCTTGCCGATGGGCGTGCGGAAATGGGTCAGGCCCTCGGACAGGTCGCACTGGTACAGGTAATAGGGGCGGACCCGGTTGCGGACCAGCTTGTGATTGAGAACCTTGATCAGGCGCGGGCAGTCGTTCACCCCGGCCAGGAGCACGCTCTGATTGCCAAGCGGGATGCCCGCGTTGGCCAGCTTGGCCAAGGCCTGCTTGGACGAGGCCGTGATCTCCGCCGGATGGTTGAAATGCGTGTTGATCCAGAGCGGATGATGCTTTTTGAGCATCTCGACCAGTTCGTCGGTGATGCGGTACGGCAGAACCACCGGGGTGCGCGTGCCGATGCGCACGACCTCCACGTGCTCGATGCCGCCGATCTCGGTCAACAGCCAGTCAAGCATGTCGTCCGAGAGCAGAAAGGGGTCGCCTCCGGACAGGAGCACATCGCGCACCTGCGGAGTGTTGCGGATATATTCGATGCCCTGGCGCAAGTCTTCACGGCTGGGGATGGAATCACGGTCGCCGACCTTGCGCTTGCGGGTGCAGTGGCGGCAGTACATGGCGCAGGTGTTGCTGACATGCAGCAGCACCCGGTCCGGATAGCGGTGGGTCAGGCCGGGCACGGGAGAATCCTCGTCCTCGTGCAGAGGGTCGCTCATGTCGTGACTTTCGATGCGCAATTCGTCGGTCGAGGGAAAGGCCTGCATGAACACGGGGTCATTGCGATAGTCGCTGGGATCAATGAGGGACAGGTAATACGGAGTGATGGCCATGGGAAATTTTTCCGTGGTGTTCCTCAGCGCTCTACGCTCCTTCTCGCTAAACTCGATGCCCAGCAGGCGCTCGACGCCTTCTATGTTTTTGATGCTGTTGCGGACGTGCCACTTCCAATCCGTCCAATTGGAACGGGTGGCGTCCGCCGCGATGATTTTTGCCAGACGTCGCTGGTTTTCGGAATATATGTGCATTTGATCTCCTTTTCCGCGACCGTTTTTTCTGAATTATAACAAGGAAAATTGATTCCAGAATTACAGTATGCAATTGACGAGTCCAAAAAAGTCAAAGACAAAGCAGTTCTTTTAGAAAAAGAACTAGATTCTACAATAAGCAGAAATTTGTATTGATTTAGATGAAGCTGTTCGTGGTCGCAGGATTGGCAATCTAGATCATGTTAAATCTTTCTGATCAAGGGGATGCGTGGGTTGTGTTTCGGGTATGAGTGAATACCCGATAGGGTGATCCATTTTCTCATACATAATGGATTTGCGTGAATAATCAAAAAACGAGCTTCGGGGAGCGGAAAGTCAGAGCCGGTCACGGCTGACGCGACCGGCTCTGGGATGTTCAGCCAAGGCCCAGCTTCTTTTCAAGCTCGGCCACGATGAGGGTGGTCTTGATGACCGTGTCCGGGTTCAGGGACATGGACTCGATGCCGCACTCGACCACGAACTCCGCGAACTCGGGGTAGTCGCTCGGCGCCTGGCCGCAGATGCCGATGTATTTGCCCTTTTTGACCGCCACCTCGATGACCTGCCTGACGAACCGCTTCACCGCCGGATTGCGCTCGTCGTAGACGTGGGCCACCAGGGACGAATCGCGGTCCACGCCCAAAATGAGCTGGGTCAGGTCGTTGGTGCCGATGGAGAAACCGTCGAAGACTTCAAGGAATTCCTCGGCCATGATCACGTTGGACGGGATCTCGCACATGCCGATGATTTTCAGGCCGTTCTCGCCTTGCTTCAGGCCGAATTCGGCCATGGTCTCAATGACCTTTTTGGCCTCCTCCACGGTGCGCGGGAAGGGGATCATGATCTCGACGTTGGTCAGCCCCATGTCCTCGCGGATCTTTTTCATGGCCCGGCATTCAAGGCCAAAAGCCGCCTTGTAGTTCGGGGAGTAGTAGCGCGAGGCCCCGCGCCAGCCGATCATGGGGTTCTCTTCGTCCGGCTCGAAGAGTTTGCCGCCGATGAGGTTGGCGTACTCGTTGGACTTGAAGTCCGAGAGGCGCACGATGACCTGCTTGGGGTAGAAGGCGGCCGCGATCATGCCCACCCCTTCGGCCAGCTTGTCGACAAAAAACTCCGCCTTGTCGGCATAGCCCGAGGTCATGTCGGCGATGGCGCGCTTCAGGATGTCGTCAGGCAGGTCCTCGTAGTTCAGAAGCGCCAAGGGGTGGATCTTGATATAGGAGTTGATGATGAATTCTTCCCGCGCCAGGCCCACTCCTTCGTTGGGGATGAAGCTCTTCTCGAAGGCCTGCTCGGGGCTGGCGAGGTTCATCATGATCTTGGTCTTGGGTTTGGGCAGGGTGCCAAGATTCGTCTCCTGGACTTCAAAAGGCACAAGCCCCCGGTAAACGCTGCCGATGGATCCCTCGGAGCAGTCCACGGTCACGTCCTCGCCCTGGGTCAGCTTCGTGGTCGCGTTCCCTGTGCCGACAATGCAGGGGATGCCCAGTTCCCGGCTGACGATGGCCGCGTGGCAGGTCCTGCCTCCACGGTTGGTGACGATGGCCGACGCGATCTTCATGATCGGCTCCCAGTCAGGGTCGGTCATGTCCGTGACCAGCACCTCGCCTTTGCGGAAGGTGTGGATCATCCCCGCCGACTTGATGACCTGCACCGGCCCCTGCCCGATGAGCTCGCCCACGGACTGGCCTTCGACCAATGTTTCCCCCTTTTCCAGCAGCACGTATTTCTTGAGCACGGCCAGGTCTTTCATGGAATGCACGGTCTCGGGCCGGGCCTGGACGATGAAGAGCTCTCCTGTCTGGCCGTCCTTGGCCCATTCGATGTCCATGGGCGTGAACTGGCCGCGATGGGCGCTGTAATGTTCCTCGATGGTGCAGGCCATGCGGGCCAGGGCCACGACCTCCTCGTCGCTTATGACCAGCCTGCGCCGGTCCTCTTCGGGCACGGCCACGTTCTTGGTCGGGGCCTTGGCGTCGGTGGTGTAGATCATTTTAATGGCCTTGCCGCCGACCCGCTTCATGATGATGGGCTTGAATCCTTTTTTGAGCGTGGGTTTGAAGACGTACCATTCGTCGGGGTTGACCGCTCCCTGGACCACATTCTCGCCTAGGCCCCAGGCCCCGGTCAGGAAGACCGCGTCCTTGAATCCGGTCTCGGTGTCGATGGAGAACATGACGCCGCTGGCCGACAGGTCCGAGCGCACCATCTTCTGCACGCCGATGGACAGCGCGATGGAGAAATGGTCGAAGCCCTTGTCCTGGCGGTAGGAGATGGCCCTGTTGGTGAAAAGGGAGGCAAAGCAGCGCTGGCAAGCGTCCATGAGATCTTCCGCGCCGCGGATGTTCAGGTAGGTCTCCTGCTGACCCGCGAAGCTGGCGTCGGGCAGGTCCTCGGCCGTGGCCGAGGAGCGTACGGCCACGTCCACATTGGAGCCATATGTCTGCTCCATTTCGCGGTAGGCGCCTATGATGGCGCTCTGCAGGTCCGTCGGGATTTCGAGATTGCGGATCAGGGCTCGGATGCGGCTTCCCCGCTCCATGAGGTTGTCCATATCGTGGGTATCAAGGCCCTCCATGATGGCCCTTATCTTGTCCATGGCCCCGGAAGCCTTGAGCAGATGACGATAGGCATGGGCAGTCACCGCGAAACCGTTCGGGATGGGCACGCCCTTGGGCACAAGGTTGCGGTACATCTCGCCAAGGCTTGCGTTCTTGCCGCCGACCAGCGGCACATCTTCTATTCCAAGCTCATCAAACCAGAGCACAAAGGCGTTTTGTTTATCCACGGCAGTCCTCCTCGGGGTGCGAAAGGGGTTTGGTCGCGTCTTTTTTTTCATCTCACGGCTAGGCGAATTGTGCAACTCGGGATGTGCTTTCCAGCGGGCCAGCGTGTTTCGCGGAGAGTGGAATTCAGGTTTATATTCCGAGATATTTTAATATCATACCAAAATAAAAGAAAATAATTCGATTGTTACCGTTCTGTGACAATTTTGTTTCCGAATAGTAAAAAAACTTTTCTTAACGCCCAAGATACTCTACAGAGGTGCGGGTTTCGCGTCTTTGTCTTACAATTGTCACAAACATCTTTATGGATACCCTGTGCTCAATATCTTGATTCAGACCCTTGGAGGACTCGGCATTTTCATCCTCGGAATGAAGCTCATGACCGAGGGCCTGCAGATGGCAGCCGGCAACAGGATACGCAACGTCCTCAAGGCCGTGTCCGATAACAGGGTGGTGGGCTTCGCCACGGGCGCGGCCGTCACCGCCCTGGTGCAGTCATCCTCGGCCACCACGGTCATGCTCATCAGCTTCGTGTCGGCCGGGCTCATGTCCCTGACTCAGGCCGTGGGCGTGATGCTGGGCTGCAACGTGGGCACGACCATGACCGCCCAGCTCATCGCGTTCAAGCTCTCGGCCCTCGCCCTGCCGGCCATTGCCCTCGGCGTGCCCCTCAAGTATTTTTCCACGCGCAAGAAATACCGCTATCTCGGTGAAGTCATCCTCGGTTTCGGCCTGCTCTTTTTCGGCATGACGGTCATGGGCGACGGCCTTAAACCCCTGCGCCTGGAGCCTGAATTCATCGCCTTTTTCACCAAGTTCAACGCCTCTTCTTTTGGCGGGATTCTTCTTTGCGTGGCCACGGGATGCGGACTGACCATGATCCTGCAGTCCTCCTCGGCCACGGTGGGCCTGACCATGGCCCTGGCCACCCAGGGACTGCTCGATTTTCCCTCGGCCATGGCCCTGGTGCTGGGCGAAAACATAGGCACCACCATCACCGCCGAGCTGGCTACCATCGGCTCGACCAATATCGACTCCCATCGCGCTGCGCGGTCCAACACCATGTTCAATGTTCTCGGCGTGTGCATCATGCTGCTCATATTTCCCTGGTTCTTGCAGGGGGTTGAATGGGCGACTCAGCTCATGGGCGTTCCGCCCTGGGATGTGCACGTGGGCCAGGAGTACCCGCATATTGGCCGTTATCTGGCCAACGGCCACACGCTCTTCAATTTGACTAACGCCATAGTTTTTCTTATTTTTTTGCCAGTGCTGGTGCGGGTTGGCACCTGGCTTTCTCCCAAGGATAAAACCACTGGAGACATCCTCTTCCGCCAACCGGTCTTTGAACAGCACGTTGAAGACAACCCTGTTGCGGCCCTGGCTCAGGTTCGGGGCGAAATTCACCGCATGTCCCTGACCGTGCATGCGGCATACAATAACGCCCTGGAATGTTTGGAAACGCGGGACCATCGCACCATTCGGCAACGCCAGCGTTTCGAGGACCAGGTCAACGCCATGCACCGGGCCATCTCCACCTTCCTGGCCAAGACCATGCAAAGCGAGATCAACGAAGAAACGTCCAACGACATCGCCGAGCAGATGCGCGTCGTCAACAACCTCGAGCGTATCGGCGACGCCGTGGAGGCGTTTGGGCTGCTGTGTGAAGATATTGTCGACAAGGAACTCAAATTCAACGAAGTCGCCATGCGCGATCTGTTCATTATCGCCGCCAAGGTCGATGAATTTCTGAAACTGATCAGCGAGGCTCTGATCCGGGAACCCGAGAATTTGATGGAGCGGGCCGAGGAGGCGGAGCGGACCATCGACGCCATGCGCGAGTCCATGCGCGAAGCTCACATCGAGAGGCTCAAGATCGGAAAGTGCGGGATCGAGGGCGGCCTCACTTTCATCAACCTTCTGGCCCGCCTCGAAAAAATCGGCGATTATTGCTACTCCATTGCCCGTTCCGTGACTTCCGGGCACTAGGTCCTTCCTCGTTCGTCCTTCCGGTTCCCGCAGGACGCAATGTCTTGCGGGAATTCCTTGCCTCTATCGCCTTGGGCCGGTATCCCTTCACTAAAAGCATATTTACTTTACGGGCTTTCTTGGTTTGGTGGAGGCAGTATGCGTTTTCCGTTTTTTCCCTCGATCCGGACGACCATTGTTTTTCTGGTGCTTTTGGCCGTGGTGCCGGCTTTGGGCATCATGCTCTTTTCGGGCTATACCTTGCGCGAAAACATGATTCGCAGCGCCGAGGCAACGGTCTTGCGGCAGATTCAGGTCATGGCCTCGCGCCACGAGCAGATTGTCGAAAACGCCCGTTTGCTGCTGGCCACCCTGGCCAAGGCGCGCGAGATACAGATGCTTGATCCCCTGGGTTCCCAACTCCTGCTGGAGGAAATGCTCTCGCTCAATGGGGCCTATTGCGCCCTGGCCCTGTCAGATCCGGACGGGCGTATCGTGGCGGTGTCTCCGCTAAACTCCTTTTCCTCCATTGCGGATGAGGCCTATTTTCAGGAAGTAAAGCAGGGCATGCGTTTTGTAATGAGCAGTTACCATCTGCGCCCCGAGACCCGGCGTGTTGTCGTGGAATTCGTCCAGCCGGTCATGGACCAGGAAGGATCTTTGCGCGGAGTGCTGGTTGCGTCATTTGATCTGAACTACTTCAAGCGAATTTTCGCTGATGCCCATTTGCCTGATGGGTCAGTATTCACCCTGACCGACGCCGAAGGCATCCGTCTGACCCGGTTTCCGGAAACCGAGAAATACACGTGGGTACCGGATTTACCCTATATGATTGAAAATATGTCAGCAGGTGCGAACGAAGGCACTTTTCTGGACAAGGGTGTGGACGGGGTGCGGCGGCTCTATAGTTTCAAACGACTGCAGCTTGCGGATGCTCCAGCGCAGCAACTGATGATCCGGCTTGGCCAGCCCGAAGACCTGGCTCTGGCCAAAGCAAGAGAAGCGTTGGTGCGGGACATGGTTTTGCTTGTGCTGGCGGCGGCGATGGCCGTGGTGACGGCTTGGTTCGTGGGGGAATTGACCATCATGCGCCGTCTGGGGCGGCTTTTGTCCGCCGCAAACCGTCTTGGCACCGGCGACTTGAACACGCGGACCGGGCTCGATCACGGCGAGGGCGAACTTGGCGTGCTCGCGGCGGCATTCGACCGCATGGCGGAAAGCCTGCAGGTTCAGGACTATGATCGGCGGCGGGCCGAGGAAGAGGTTTGCATACTCAACGAGGATCTGGAGGACCGGGTCGAGCAGCGAACTTCCGAATTGGCCAAAGCCAACGAAAATTTGCAGTCGGCCCTGGAGAGCCTGCGTCAGGCCCAGGGACAGCTGGTCATGTCCGAGAAGCTCGCGGCCCTGGGCGGGCTTGTGGCGGGGGTGGCCCACGAAATAAACACTCCTGTGGGCGTTGCCCTTTCCGCCACGTCCACCATGGCCGAAAAGAACCGGATCTTGAGTGAACTGTTCGCCACGGGAGAGATGAAACGCTCAAACCTGACCGAATATCTGGAGTCCACCCGCGAAGGCGTGGAGATGAGTCTCCTCAATCTGAATCGTGCCTCGGATCTGATCCGCAGTTTCAAGATGGTCGCGGCGGACCAGGTTTCCGAATCGCGGCGCAGCTTCAACGTGTGGGAATACATCGGGCAGGTGCTCCTGAGCCTGCGGCCAAAGCTCAAGAAGACGCCGCATCGCGTCGAGGTGGAGTGCGACGAGGCGCTGGTCATTGAAAGCTACCCCGGGGCGCTTTCACAGATCCTGACCAATCTTATCGTCAACTCCCTGACCCATGCCTTCAGAGAAAACGAGGCCGGCCTGATACGCATTGAAGTTGCGAAAAATGACGGCACGCTCAATCTGACGTATTCGGATGACGGGTGCGGCATTGCTCCTGAAATTCAGGACAGGATCTTCGAACCCTTTTTCACCACGGCTCGGGCCAAAGGATCCACCGGCCTTGGCCTGCACATCGTCTTCAATATCGTGACCAGCACCTTGGGCGGAACCATCACCTGTTGCAGTGCCCCGGGCCAAGGCACTACGTTTCAGGTGCGCATGCCCGTAGAAAGAGAGAGCGCATGACCGATAACGACGAAATTCTGTTCAAGGACGAGATTCCACCCCTGGCTCCTGCCCAAGGCGCGGAGGACGACGGCTGGAAGATCCTGCTCGTGGATGACGAGGCGGACGTGCACACCGTCACGGTCTATATGCTCGCCGGCCAGGAGTATAACGGTCGCACGTTCAATTTCCTGCATGCCTACAGCGGTGAAGAGGCCAAGATAGTCCTGGCTGAGCATCCCGACATCGCCGTGATTCTGCTTGATGTGGTCATGGAGACCGATGACAGCGGGCTCAGGCTTGTCAGATACATTCGCGAGGAGCTGTGCAATTACACCGTGCGCATCATCCTGCGTACCGGGCAGCCGGGCAAGGCTCCGGCGGCGCAGGTCATCCTTGATTACGATATCGACGACTACAAGGAGAAAACGGAGCTGACCCTGGAGAAGATGCTGGTCACGCTCATCTCGGCCTTGCGCAGCTACAGCTTCATCACCACCATTGAGAACAACCGCAATGGTCTGCGGCGCATCATCGAGGCCTCGTCGCATATTTTCGAACGCCAGTCTTTGCAAAAGCTCGGCTGCGGAGTGTTGAGCCAGCTGACATCCATTTTGCAGCTTAAAAAAGATGCTGTTTACACCCATGCTTCGGGCCTCACTGCATCCGGAATAAAGGGCGAATCAATGGTTCTCGCTGCTACCGGTGACTTCAGCAAATATGTGGGAAAGCCCATTGAAGAGATTGGAAGCGAAACGGTGCGCCGGGCTCTGGACCGGGCCAAAAGCCAGCCTCATGGCTTTTACTGCGAGGAAGACAAGTGTGCCTGGTATTTTAAAAGCAAGACGGCTTCGGAGAATTTTCTTTATTTTGAGTTGGCCAAGGATCTCGATGAGAATGACAAGGATCTGCTGGAACTCTTTTTCACCAACGTATCACTGGCGTTCGACAATCTGTACCTGAACAAGGGCATCGAGGACACGCAAAAGGAAGTCATTTTTCACATGGCCGAGACCATGGAATGCCGTTCGGCCGAGACGGGTAGCCATGTCCGGCGCGTCTCGGAATACGTGCGCCTGCTGGCCCTCAAATACGGGCTCGGGGAGGAACAGGCGGAGATGCTCAAGCTGGCCTCCACGGCCCACGATCTGGGCAAGATCGGCATCCCCGATTCCGTTCTGAACAAGCCGGGGCCACTCACTCCGGAAGAATACGAAATTATCAAGAGCCATGTGCAGCGCGGACACGATCTGCTCATGCGCTCATCGAGCCCCATCATTCAGACTGCGGCACGCATCATCCTTCAGCATCATGAGAGATGGGATGGGGAGGGTTACCCGCAAGGGCTCGTGGGTGAGGAGACACATGTCCACGGCCGCATCGTGGCCGTGGCCGATGTGTTCGACGCTCTGTCAAACAAGAGAGTCTACCATGAGGCCTGGACCTGGAACGAAGTCTTCGCCCATTTTCTGGAGGAGAGCGGCAAGCATTTTGATCCGTGTCTGGTGGATATACTGCTGGAAAACAAGGATGAATTCATGGCCATCTGGGAACAGTATCACGATGAGTGCGGGATCTGTGCCGGGAGGGGCGAAACGGTGCAGGGCGGTCCTGAACGTCCCGCATGAGGCGATACATCAATAACTCATCCGCGAAGAACCGCGCTTTTTCATATCAGTACTAAATGATCTTGGTACCGCAGTCAGATAAAATAATGATTGCTACCCATGTCTTACAATCATTCCTTCCTTGCTGAAATCAATATTTGTTGCTAACCGACGCATTTGCCGCAATCCGGAGGCCGGGAATGATCATCAAGAGCAGGGACCCGAAGGACAGGGATATTGCCGAACTCGATGCGTTGCTGAAGCAGGCCGACGCTCCAGGCAAGCGCTTTCTCATCGAACGCGAACTCAGGGCCATGAAGGCCGGAATAGCGGGGGAGGAGGACTGCGCCTACTACATCAACTTCTATTTCGGCAAATCCGATAACTGGTGCGTGATCCACGACCTGCGCATCGAGCACCAGGGCCGCGTGGCCCAGATCGACCACCTGCTGATCAACCGCCTCTTCGATATCTACGTCATCGAATCGAAAAACTTCTCCTACGAAGTGGTCATCAACGAGAGCGGAGAATTCATCCTCAAAAGCGGCTCCCACTCCTTCGGCATCCCGTCGCCCATCGAACAGAACAAGCGCCACATCTTCCTGCTGGAAAAGTTCATCACGGCCCACGGCTTCACCCCCGGCAGGCTCGGCATCCCCATCGTCCCCCGTTACAGAAGCCTGATCCTCATGTCCCCCAAGTCCGTCATAACCAGGCCGGACAGGAAGACGTTCGACACCGACATGGTGATCAAGGCCGATACGTTGCGGACAAAAATCGACGAGTTTGTCGACAGAATGAACCCTCTTCAGGATCTGGCCGCCATTGGGAAGTTTTCAAAGATCAAGATCGTGGCTGAATTCGCGCAGTCCCTCCAGTCACACCACTCCAGCACCTCCACCGACTACCGCAAGAAATTCGGAATCCACCCCGCGCATGACCCGATCCAGACCGTGATCGACAGAAGTAACGGCACGGAAGAGCAGGGGGAAAAGAAGTATTACTGCTTCAAGTGCAGGACGGCGATTCCGGATAATGTGGCGCGGTTTTGTTGGAACAATAAGGAGAGGTTTGGGGGGAAGGCGTTTTGTTATGAGTGTCAGAGGGGAGTATGATGTTTGCGAATTATGGTCCTGCGAAAAAATCAATATTCAAGATCTGCCCCTTGTTTTTTGTGCCTGGTCGATATCCTGCTGACGAACAGGGCCGAGTTCATCGCCATCTGGGATCAGTATCAGGATGAGTGCGGGGTCTGCTCGGGGAGGTGCGAACCGGTGCAGGCGGGTTCTTTGTGATGTTTCGCTGTGGTTGGCCCGTAAGTGCTCTCCTGAGGGGTTGTCTCGGAAACAGTGGACATTGAATTCAAAAAAGCGACAGTCGGAAACAGGAAGTCTGTCTGGAGTTTGTCAAACGGCAATCTTTCCTGCGGTGGGAATTTTATCTTCACACTGGAGAAAATTCAGCCCTGGCTCACGATCCGGTTTATACGTCTGTGTGAATGATCTTCAGTGACGTGATACAGTTCTGAAAGGAGTAGGCTGTTCCATGGAACAAGGTATCTACCTTGTGCTCGATGGACGCATCCTACCGCCTTTTCCACCAGTGGCGGACCAGCCAGATCAAGAGCCCTGCAGCCAAGATTCCCGCGACCACGAAATGTTCGTAATGAATCAGGCGATCCATGAAGCGTTCCAGGGTGGATCCGAACACAAACCCCGCCCCGCCCACGACGACCGCCCAAATGACGGCCCCGATGACATTGAAGACCGCGAATCTTGCGAAGGACAACGTGCTCAGGCCCAGGGCGAACGGGGTTACAGCTCTCAATCCATATGCGAAGCGGAAGCCCAGCAAGGCAATCCAACCGAAACGATCCATGAGCTTGTCGACACGCTCGATCTTGGCCCTCCACCCGTCGTGTTTGCCGAGCCAGGGCTGCCCGTGCCGGCGGCCAATGAAAAAAAAAGAACTGATCCCCAGCCACGCTGCCAAGGAAAGCGCAGAGAATGACCAGCCCGAGATCCATGTAACCCCGATGAGCCAGAAACCCGGCCACGACCAGGACGGTCTCGCCTTCGAGAAACGTCCCCGCGAGGAGCACCGCATAGCCATAAGTGGACAGGAGGTCGGCAACCGAGGCCAGTGTCATGCGCACTCCTGGGGCGACCGCGGGCTTGTGCTGGGTCGGTTGCGCAACTCTTCGATGAGTTCGATCTGCAGGTCCTGGATTTCGAGCATGCGCTGCCACTGGCGCGTGAGCAGATGGTCCATTTTTTCGTTCAGATGCTTGATCTCCAGTTCCGCCTTGAGATTGACTTGGTAATCGTTCTCGGAGCGCAGGCGATCCTTGGACTCCTGCCGGTTCTGGCTCATCATGATGACCGGAGCCTGCAAGGCTGCCAGACACGAAAGCACCAGGTTAAGCAGAATGAAGGGATATGGGTCGAAAGCTATGGCAGCCCGGTATGCGTTCCAGCAGATCCAGATGATGATCACGCCGGCGAAAAAGAGGATAAACTTCCAGCTTCCGCCGAAGGAGGCTAGCCTGTCCGACAGCTTTTCGCCCAGGGTCAATGACTCGGAATAGTCCTCGTTGATGTTGGACGAGAGCAGTTCCTGCTCGCGCAGGCTCCGCAGCACGTCCTCCTCGAGCCCAGTCAGATCTCCCTTCTCCTCTTCCAGTATTTCCGCCACGAAGCGGTCACGATATTTGTTCACCTCCTCGGTGCAGATGCGGTTGTCTGCGTCGAGAGATGGGTGGTGTGAAAGGATGAAACGTTGCAGCGACGGCCGCAGGGCTGAAATGGGCACCAGATCCTGAGCGTCGAATAGTCCGCCGCAGATGGAGCAGGTCTTGGCCAGTGGGTTTTCGGGCATGATTGTTCCTCCTTTGTTTTGGGCATTATGTCACTGACAAGAGATTGGCCTGATGCACGCTCAGGTCAAGTAATTCCTGATGCTCCGGCGCATTGGACGGCATCTTGCGACAGAGGTGCTCCCCAATCGTTGGACAGGGGGTAGCCGTTATTAAGCTTGAGATTTCTCGTCAGGCCGCCTTTTGCAAATTGTCCTGATAGAATTGGCCGGGAGTTTTATCCATCAGGCTGCTATGGGGCCTGACAGTGTTATAGAACTCCAGCCACTTGCCAATGCCGGCCCTGGCCTCTGAGCCTGTCTCGTAGGCGTTGAGGTACACGTTTTCATATTTCAATGATCGCCAAAGTCGTTCGATAAAAACATTGTCCATCCAGCGGCCGCGGCCATCCATGGATATGCGAATCCCATTCTCCTGCAAGACCTTGATGAAGGCATAGCTGGTAAACTGGCTGCCCTGATCAGTGTTGAATATCTCCGGGGGGCCGTATTTATCCAAGGCCTCTTCAAGGGCAGCAACGCAAAAGTCCGTATCCATGCTGTTGGAGAGCCGCCAGGACAGAACGGCCTAGCTATGCCGGTCCATGATCGCCACCAAGTACAGGAAGCCTTTACGCATGGGAATATACGTGATGTCGGTGCACCAGGCCTGATCACTTCTTTCGATCAAGGAAAATCTGGAAAATCTGGGGTCAGATCTTGAATCATGAACAGTTACGTTTCTTTCAAATGACCTAGACTCGACGTTCGGCTTTTCAACATTCAAGGTTCAAGATCTGACCCCAGCCTTCCTGCGGACTCGGGGAGGAACAGGCGGAGATGCTCAAGTTGGCCTCCACGGCCCACGATCTGGGAAAGATCGGCATCCCCGACGCCATCCTGAACAAGCCGGGGCCACTCACTCCGGAAGAATACGAAATTATCAAGAGCCATGTGCAGCGCGGACACGATCTGCTCATGCGCTCATCAAGCCCCATCATCCAGACCGCGGCCCGCATCATCCTGCTGCACCATGAACGGTGGGACGGCCATGGCTACCCGCAAGGGCTCGTGGAGGAAGAGACGCATATCCATGGCCGCATCGTGGCCGTGGCCGACGTGTTCGACGCCCTGTCCAACAAAAGGGTCTACCACGAGGCCTGGACCTGGAAAGAGGTCTTCGCCCATTTCCTGGAAGAGAGCGGCAAGCATTTCGATCCGTGCCTGGTGGATATCCTGCTGGAGAACAAGGAAGACTTCATCGCCATCTGGGAAGAGTATCACGATGTGTGCGGGGTCTGCGCCGAAAGTCGCGCGGCGGTTGAGGCGCTTTCCGACCGTCCCGCTTGAGGCGGGCAATGCTTGGATTGCCTGCCGTTTCGTCGACCCTAATTCACCTTCTGAAACTGGACTTTTGTGATCCATAGAATTACGATGAATCACAACGCAAGGAGGCCATCATGTCCACCCAAATATCAATCCGCACAAGCGAGGATCTGATCCTCAAATTCAACGCGCTGGCAAAAGAAACTGATCGCTCTCGCGCCTACCTCATCAACCAGGCGCTTGAGGAATACATTGCGCGTGAGGCGTGGCAGGTTGCCGAAATCCGGAAGGCTCTCCACGAAGCCGACGCTGGTGACTTTGCGACGGACGAAGAAATAGCGGCGCTCGATGCGAAGTGGGGCTATCGTGCGGGTTAATTGGCTACGCGCCGCGACCCGCGACCTTGACGCCCAAATGAGCTATATCGCACGTGATGACGCTGAATTGGCCAGGGAAATATACGGCGAAGTCCGGCGGCGAGCCTCTGAACTGTCTCATTTCCCGGAGTCCGGTCGTCCTGGGCGTGTCCCCGGGACGAGAGAACTGGTCCTTGCCAGATACCCATACGTACTGCCCTACCGCGTGCGGAACGGTATCGTTGAAATTTTACGGGTCTTTCACACGAGTCAAAAGATGAATCGTTGAACATACGCATCCCCGTGCACCAGACAAATCAGCGGCTCGCAGCGATCAACCGGACCTGCCAGCCGCTTTTGTTTTGACTGCAGCCCAGCCGCCAGCTCTCCGCTCGCTTCTTCCCGCCCTCTTTATGCGGAACGCAGCCGGTCGTTCGCAGTGACGCGACACAATTTTAAAAAATGCCGACCGTAAAAGTGTATGACAAAATGCCATGCATGTGGTTCACCCGATAGAACCGGAGATGCGTACGGGCATACTTTTATATCGCCAATAAGTTTTCAGAGTCGCACAATCAGAGAAATAATACTGCTTGCTACCCATGTCTTACAATCATCCCCCCTTGATCAACTCAACAAATATTGCTACCCGACCATAGCTCAATCAACCGAATGCTTGGCGCTGCCCAGTAACATGGTTTTGATAACCGAAAATTGACCAGGCAAAGGAGGTTGTGATCACCGAAAATTGACCATCATGAGCAAATGCCCTTGAGTAGCGTGGCGTCGGTTTTGGCGAGCCAGTTACAAGAGGGG
>Ga0180007_10004289_pt1 | contig 15169 bp, 21 predicted proteins | sample MM_PC_MetaG_FD_121122 | JGI IMG/M metagenome (GOLD analysis project Ga0180007, IMG submission 121122) | Groundwater microbial communities from the Aspo Hard Rock Laboratory (HRL) deep subsurface site, Sweden - MM_PC_MetaG | ecosystem: Environmental > Aquatic > Deep subsurface > Groundwater... | reverse complement strand
TACGACAACTATGCCGGCCCAAAAAATGAAAGGTGACAATGAGGATGAGATATCTTTGGCCTGGCGCAAAAGAAGATTAGTTGCTGAATTAGCAAAAAAGGAAGCTGAATTAGCAAAAAATCCAATTATTTTAATAGGAGAGACAGTTAAAGGGTTGCCGGCCGCAGCCAAAAGGGTGGCATCTTATATTCCTAATAAATTGAAGAAAATGGGAGATGAGAATAAGAAAAAAAGTGATTTATACTGGCAAAACCTTCAAAAAGAAACTGATACTTTGAGGGAAAAGGTAAAGGAGCAGAATAATTGGAATAAAAAAAATATATTTAGAAATAAATAAATAATTAATATAAAAATATATGGCATGTTTAAGTGAAAGTAAAATGAAGGTCATGGCGAAAGTCATGAAAAAGGCCGATGGGAAGGGTGGTCCCGATAGGAGTAAATTGACCGTGGGAGCACAATCTTCTGAAAAATTACCGAAAACCAAGAGGGTCCCTCAAAAAACTTTCTCAATGGCATTGGAGGCCGATAGGGCCAAGAGAGCGGCAGATGCCGCTAATAGTCCCATTGGATTAGCAAAGGAAACTATTAAGGGATTACCGGTTGCGACAAAGAAAATAGGAGAATCTATTAATAAAATAACCGGTGGACCAAAAAATATAAAATATCCACTTATAGGAGGAGGAATTGGAGCGTTAGTCGGTGGGATACCAGGAGCCATTGTCGGTGCCGCCGCCGGTGATGTAGCGGCCATTATAAAAGAATTGAAAAGTAGAAAAAAGAAAAAACAATCAGGTACTACTGATGTGGAAGTAACACAAACAAAATAATTAATTAATTAATATGAAAAATATGGATGAAGAAAAAACACAGGTTACCGCTCAGCAACTTGTTGAGGCCATCAAAGATAGGCCAAAAAACAGTGAGGTAGAGGCCAAAACAGGTGTAGACCTTGTAGGCTTAACCGAAAAGCTGACGAAAAAGTTAGTAGCCAGAAGAAAAAATAAAATAAAATAAAATTAAATTAAATGTATATGAGAGATGATAGATCATAGTCGACTATTATCCATCGCGAGATAATAATTAAATATGAAGTAAATTTATGCCAGAAGATCAAAACAATGTGTCCGTTAACGCGGGGAGCACAACGGATCCAGTAACACCTGAAGAGGTAAAAACTGGGGAGTCCGCAACAGATTTAAAGGCTCAATATGAAGAGCTACAAACAAAACTTGGCTCTCAGGGTCAAGAATTAGGAGAATACAGACAATTCTTTCAAGGAATTTCTCCACTCCTAGATAAACTTGACGAACAACCGGAATTAGTACAGGCCATTATTGATGGCAAGGTTAATTCTGAGTTGGCTAAGGCTGCGGCTGAGGGTAAAGTGCAGATTGAAGATGCAGCTATAGTTTCTAAGGCCCACGAAGAAGTAAAAAAGGATTTGGGCAAGGAGAAGTACGAGAAAACTGATCCAGCCGAAATTGAACGCCTAGTTACGCAACAGCTTGAAGGCGTTAAAAAAGAGTTTTCTCAAAAACTCGACGATGTCGAGGAGTTGAGAAGCTTCGAAAAAAGAGTAACTGATTTTGTCTCTTCTAAGGAAGACTTTTCAGAGTATGCTGAAGGCATTACTCAATGGTTTAAAGGTCATCCTGACCAAGACGACATAGAAGTTGCTTACAATGTCGTGAAGGGTAAAGCACTCGAAGGTAAGGTTGCGGCTGAAGCCAGTAAGGCGGCGGCCGAAACAGCCAAAGAACTAGCGGCCAATGCGGCCGGCGGTTCGTCTCAGGGTGGGACTTACGAGTCCAATCAGGAGGCGGCTGACGCGTTAATTGCGCCTAGGACAAACCCTAATATTCTTTAGTTCTTTAGTTGGCCATACGGAACGAACATTAACAATTAAATAAATAAACAAAATTAGTATGGCAAATTATCCGTATAAATTTATAGACACTTGACAAGAAATATTGTCGAGAGTATAATGGTAATGCGGATATAAAATCTCTTCTGAATACCTTGGAAAACCCTAACGTAAAGACGAGGGCAACCAGAGGCAAGCTATTATATTTATATAATATTGCAGCCGCAGAGACTAAGCGAAGAGACACCATTAAGGTGATGCGATAGTCCGCTCCTAATAGAGATATTAGGTGGTCTAAGAGACCTATAAAACAAAAGAATTACACTGAGCCGACGCACGATCAAGGGACAGTGACGGCTTCGGCTAGAACAACGACAGTTTCGGCCGCTGAGACGCGACTAATTTTAGACGTAGTAGATAAAGTCTTCTTATTAGAGCCTAAGAGTTTATTGGGCTCTCCTACGGTAACGTAGGAAAAAAGATAATTTAGCTATATGCTGGAAACTCTCGCTTGACAAGTATTAGTATTTTTGATACACTTGTCATATAATAATTCATTACCAAAGAGTAAAAATATGAATTCAGAGATTATCAGCAGGCAAGATTATACACTAACAAAAGAAATCGCTTATTTATTGGGAGTCTATTTAACAGACGGATCGATAACCGACAAAAACTTTCAATTACAGGCGATAGATAGAGATTTTGTTGAACTTACATTAAACTGTTTAAGGACGATTAGACCGGAGTCTACCGCCATTATTAGGGAAAGAAATGAAAAAACAGGTTGGAATAAATCTATTAGATATATTATTAAGGTTGGAATGGGAGAGTATGCTCAGTGGTTTGAATGGATCACCAACAAGAAGCACCACTTACCATTTATTATTTGGAAGTCCAATGACGGTATTAAAAGGTGGTTTATTGCGGGCATAATGGACGGTGATGGGTGGATATCGAAAACAGAAAGAAAAAATTCTCCACAATTTCAATACAGACTAGGTATTGGAGGAGTAGAGGATGGCTGGATTTATGAGTTTAGAGAATTATTAAATAGTTTTAACGTTAAGTGCAATAAAGTAGAAAGAGTTTTAACAAAGAATAATAGATGGTTTTGTCGATTTGGCATTAATCCAAAAACATTCTTTGATGCAAAATTGTTTTTTACTATAAAAAGAAAAAAAGAAAGGTGTATAATAGCCTCAGAGACTGCACGCTAAATACCCATAATGTGGGTAAAGATATAGTCCGATCTTTATAGAGATATAAAGTTAACATTAAGAATAAACATCCCCTCGTTTCTCTTATGACTAACGTTGGGAAAGTTTACGATGGCAAAAACTGGAAGGGGTCTTCAATGATGAAGGCGGCCACAGGAAATCCAGAATTTGGATTAACAAACTAGTTCAATTAAAACTTTACTATATGCGGGAAACCCTGAAGTATCTAACGTTACCGAACGGTAAAAATGCGTTAGTGCAGGCAATCCGCAGGGAAGAAACAATATGGAACTGAACGTTAACGTGAACGACCTCTACTGGTTATCTGGTATCATAGAGGGAGAAGGAAGCCTTACCACTAATACTAGGAATGGAGTACATAAAAAAAGTAATAGTGGAAACGGCTCTTCCTCTTATATAACTAGAATTTCTATGGCGAATACAGATATGCACATGCTGAAGAGAATCTCTGAAATACTTTGTGCGATGGGTGTTAAGTTCTGGTATAGACTAGATACGAGTGATAAAAGATTTCCTAATGCTATGGGGTATATACACATTAGCATTGAAGGTTATCGTTCATGTAAAAAAGTCTTAGATTCGATAGTGGACAAATTAACTGATAATGGAAGTAAAAAAAAACAAGCGGAATTAATGATTGATTATATTAATTATCGCCTTGGATTTTTTCAACAAAGATCGGCCAATGGAAGTTATTCCAATAATAACTTAATTGGAGAAAGAGACAGAAATTTTGCTATCGAGCTTAAAAGATTAAAAAAAGTTCAGATTTTCCCCTCAACGACTAAACGTAGAGCATCCACTCCACTGGAGTGGTAAAGATATAGTCTGGCCTGCATGGCGACATGCAGAACTATGCGGAAACGACATAGTCTTTGTCTTTTGACAAAAGTAACAACGGGGGTTTGAAGATTTTTATGGCGGTAGATACTGTAAAGTGAGCGGCACTTATGCTGCTTCTGGCGACGTAACCATCACCGTAACCGGTGCTGGTTCTAGTTCGGCCTATATTTTCACTGTTGGCGATGTGGTAAGAAACCAACGCACCGGTGAAAACTTTTTAGTAGATACCGTCGCTTCTACAACTACAATTACACTTGCTACTGCCGGTCGTGCCTTTGGTACGACTGCAGCCGCAGCAGGCGCGGACGGCGACGAGCTGTTCATAGTGGGTAATGTTAACGACGAAAATTCGTCAGCCCGAAATGTTAACATGACCCGATCAGGAAAAGAAACTAACTATACTCAGATCTTCAAAACGAGTATTTCGGTTTCTGGGACTGAAAGAGAAGCAAATTTATACGGCGGAAAAGATCTTCCGTATCAACGGGCGAAAAAAGGCACTGAACACGCTCTAGACATTGAGCGCGCCTTTTGGTTTGGCGAAAAGAAATCTGCGACAGGCACCAATGGCCCCAAAAGAGCCACTGGAGGCGTCTTGGAATTCATTAACGCCGGAAATTCTTATGTTCAGAACCAGGGTGGTCTTTTGACTGCTCCTGATTTCAATACCTTCTTGCGCGAAGGTTTCACATACGGGAATGACACTAAAATGTTATTTGCCGGCGGTTTAGTTATTCAAGCGATCAACGAGTTCGCTCGCGGTCAATTGATAATGAAAACTACCGAAAAATCATATGGTGTGTCAATCGTTGAATATGTGACTGCTTTCGGTAAGATTAATATTGTTCATAATCCGTTATTTGTCGGCAATTATGCCGGTTATGCTTTCTTGTTAGACATGGAAGGCTTTAAATATCGCTACATGAACAATAGGGACACTAAACTATTAACAAACGTGCAATCGCCGGATGTTGATGGCCAGGTGGATCAATACCTGTCTGAAGTCGGTTTGCAGAGAATGCAGGCTCCAAGACATGCGTTATTGAAAGATGTGACCGCCTAATCTAACTAGGCTCACTAAGTTTTTGACGGGGGAACTAAACTTTAAAAAAGTTCCCCCGTAACTGCTCGACAGTTACTCCGAAAAGGCCACGGGTCATTGGCCGGTTTAAACAATTAAAAATAAAAAAATGGCTTCACAAGATTTTTTACAAATGCGTAAGTTAGCGGCCGAAGAAAAAGTCATCCAAGTGGTTGATAACGCTCCGGTTGTACTACGCATTAAGGAAGTAGCTGGCGGATCCAGCACCCCAACTGTCGTCATGAGCGATACGTCTAGCGACATAACGCTTACCGATAGCGAGGGTGCTATAATCACAGCCGATTTATCCAACGCGTCTTATAATACCGTTGGAGAAGTTGCTGACTGGATTAATTCTTCAGCGAGTTGGGATTGCAAGATTTTAGACGCCCTAAGATCTGACGCAACCGACAATAAGTGGCCAGACGGTGCAGTTACTTCAGCCGTAGTGGACGGAGAGACTGTGTTTGACATTAAGTCAGACACCAGTGCGCTAGCCGCTTATAGACTCAGAATAACTTATAACCGAGCTGTTAGCACGCAAAAGCCGAGCGGCAGTCATCGTGTTGTATTGAAGAACTTCACTGGTAATATTGACCACACAGCCGCTGCTGGAGTGGCCAAGATCTACGAATGTGTCGGCACAGTGGAAACCCAAATTTGGGTTAGCCCGTTAACTGTCGACGCTACGTCTACCACCTACACTTTTGTAGTGGGTGATGGTGACGGTATTACTCCTGGCGAAGGCAATGACTTTGTCATCGCATGGGACGGTACTGTCATTGATGCTGGTGCAAACGTTTTGCAGGCTCAATACGTAAGAGTATAGTTTTTCTAGAGGGGGCAGAAAATGCCCCCTCTTTGAGGTATAATTAACTAATGAATATAAAAATATGAAGTTCATAAGCAAAAACAATAATCTTCGGATTGTTCTGGCCCACGGTATGTCCGCCGAACCATTAACTGGCCGAGTGGCTGTACCAGGCAAATATGTTAAGTTTGAGGGAGGAGTCGCTATTATTAACGATGAGGAAACTTGTCAAATGATGTTGCGACATTCTGGCTTTAACATTGACTTTATTGTCGCTGAAGAAAATACGGTTGATCCGTATCGACGTAAGGTTGAGCCAATTCACGAAATGACTGAATTAAAATACGGTAGCGTGGCAAGTAAAATTAATCCTCGTGGAGCGCTTCCACTAGAGATTGAGGATGAAATTAAACGCGTTGCCTCAGAGCTTGCAAAAGAAATGGTTAAGGAGCAAGCTCCTAAAATGGCCATGGAGATTTTAAAAGGATTGGCTGAAAATAAAAAAAAGGCCCCAGGAAGACCTAAAAAAGTAGAAACAGAAAAGGTAGAAGAATCTGAAGAAAAAGAAGAAAAAGAAATAGTTAAAGAGTAAAAATAAGTCGTAAAAAATCATTTTTATGAAATACATAAAATTGATTGATCGATAACATGGAAATTCAAACCTCTGACATAAAATTAATGATTAGGGAGTGTATTGACGTACTCGATCGTAAGATTGATACTAGATTGTTTTCTATTGAGTCTAAGTTAGACGAAATTAGTAATAATGAGCTAGCTCATTTGACTTCTAATATAGCCGTTATGGGTAATGATATTTGTTGGATAAAGAAAACATATGAGGAACTTAAAAAACAACCTAAAAACGGAAGCGATCCGGCCGGGTTGGCCAGGGACACTGAAGCACAAACAAATATTAGTTGGCTAAAAGATATTGTTTGGAAGGTAGTTGTGCCTGTTCTTATGCTTATTACCGGAACAGCCATTGGACACTTCTTATTAAATAAATAAATAAAAAAATGAACAAAGATTTTATCATAGTCGCCATTTTAGCTGCCATTGCCCTAGTTGGGTATCTAGGCCTGTTATTTATGGAAAAAGGTACGGCCGGTCAGGCTTTGCCTGTTTTGACCATTTTAATCGGTTACCTAGTCGGCAGAAAAGCCCCCGAAATTGGTGTAGGGATCGGGAGAGTCTTTGGCGCAAAATAATTCCTACAATAATTCTTATCAAATTTATTAGGACATTTGTGACCACTACAATGAGTGGAAAATAATTTTCTTGATAAATAAATAAATGAATACAAGTCAAATTAGTGACTACGGTCACTTATTCTATGACCCCTATATTTACGGATACGACGATAATTTTTTTAAGACAATTTCAGGTGATATCACCTGCGTCAATGGGAAAATTAGAGTAAATAAAGGATCAGCGAGCCTGGGTCGGGCTAATTCTTCAACCATGTTTATGTTTGGAGAATTAATTTTTGGAGTGACAGTCCCTACTGCTCCCACAGCGGGAGATAATAGAGTTTGGGGTTTTTACTCCAGAGCAATACAAAATAGGAACGCTGCCTATTTTTATATTAGTGGTACCAATTTTTACGCCAGGTCGTACGGGGACACTAGTATGACGTCAGAATCAACCACGATTACGTGGGAATCAGATTGGACGAATGCCGCGACCGATTATAAGATTACCTGGTATATCGACCGGGTAGAGTTCTTGATTGGTGGCAGAAAAGTGGCTGCTCACTATACAAAGGTACCCAAACAGATGTTAATGCCGATGTATTTCTCCAATGGAGCTGATGATAATTTAGAGATTAATTTTGTTGAGATTAGGAATGCTAGGAAGATCTATTATGGCAAGGTGACATTGTGGGTTTCTACTTCATCTAGTGCTTCAGCGAGTATCTCTCCATCAATCAGCCCGTCTATTAGTCCGTCGATCTCTCCTTCGGTGAGTCCGTCAGCTTCTATTAGTCCGTCGATCTCTCCGTCGATTAGCCGGTCAATCAGCCCATCAGTCTCTCCAAGTGTCTCTCCTTCAATCAGTCCGTCTATTAGCCCGTCGATCTCTCCTTCGGTGAGTCCGTCAGCTTCTATTAGTCCGTCGATCTCTCCTTCGGTGAGTCCGTCAGCTTCTATTAGCCCGTCGATCTCTCCGTCGGTGAGTCCGTCAGCTTCTATTAGCCCGTCGATCTCTCCGTCGGTGAGTCCGTCAGCTTCTATTAGCCCATCTATTAGCCCGTCTATTAGCGTGTCAACAAGTCCTTCGGTGTCTATTAGTCCGTCTATTAGCAAATCTATTAGCCCGTCTATTAGTCCGTCTATTAGCAAATCTATTAGCCCGTCTATTAGTCCGTCGATTAGTCCTTCAGCTTCGATTAGCCCCTCTATCTCTAAGTCAATCAGTCCGTCGATTAGTCCTTCAGCTTCGATTAGTCCTTCTATTTCTCCATCAATCAGCCCTTCTATCTCTCCGTCACACAGTCCCTCAATCTCTCCCTCAGTTTCACCTAGCTTTTAGTTTTTAGGACTAAACAATCCGAGGGCAGAGTGGACTTCTGTCCTCGGATAGTATGAAAATTAATAATGAAAAATATTATGTCGAATATAAAGTTGAGCGTCGTAATCCCCTCATACGCTGATCCACTAATTCACCCGACTATTGACTCTTTGCTTAGTAATTCGCTACTCGGCGATCAACTAGAAATTATTGTAGTCCTAGATGGGCGTTGGCCTACTACTCCGATTAAAAATGACAAGAGAGTTAGAATAGTGCATTTGGGTACCAATAGGGGTATGCGTGGGGCGATAAATGCGGGAATGGCTATTGCGAAGGGAGAATTTGTGGGGAGATTAGATGAACACGCAAGTTTCAGTCCGGGATATGACAAAATTCTGACCGATGATTGCCCGCCTAATGCCATAATTTCTCCACGTAGATTTTTTTTAAATCCAGTGAAGTGGGAAATAATAGAGGAGTTGGGTTATGTCGACTATGAAAGATTGGTGATTCAGGATGTCGGTAATGGTGTTCGCAAATTTGCTGGGCAGAAATGGGTAAGTAGAACCGAAGAACGAGCAAATATTATGGTGGATGAAAACCAAGCAATCCAGGGCAGTTTTTGGGTAATGCCGAAAAAAATATGGGATAATGTGGTCGGAGGTGAATTGAGAACAGATATTCTGGGCCCGACGTATCAAGACTCCGTAGAGGTTTGCATGGCGAATTGGAAGGCCGGTGGGAAGCTTTTACTAACAAAAAATGCATGGTATTCACATAAGCATCGCTCATTCCCCAGAGTTCATCAGGAAGGTTCTCCCGAAAATCCTTCTAATAGAGAGGCGAGTTGGACCGCTTCCTTAAATATGTTTGAGGATTATTATAAAAATGAATTATTACCTAAATGGAATAAAAACTAAGGAAGATTATGAGGATAAACTTTGAGTCAAGTACCGTCTGTAATGCTAAATGTACCTTTTGTCCAAGAAATACTATGATCCGTAAGGGTGGGCAGATGAGCGACAAGTTATTTTATAAGATAATAAAAGAAGGGAAAGAACTTAAGGCCTCAATATATTATCCCTTTATGAATGGCGAACCGTTTGTCTTTCCCAGAATCTGGGAGTGGCTCGATTATATGGAAAAAGAGAATGTGAATGTTGCATTACACACTAATGCGGAGTACCTAGATGTTGACAGATTGGTAAAGTACAAAAATATTAGTTATGTTTACTGCAGTCTGCACGCCGCAACCAGAGAAACATATAATAGAGTTGTTAGGGGGCCAAACTATGAAGTCGTTAAAAACAACATAAGCGAGTTGTTGCAAAAAGCACCGTTTAAGGTACGAGTTTCATTCGTCCCGACTGAAGACAATATTGATGATTTAAAATTATTTGAATCACAGTATAAAAAAAATGTCAGAGCAGTCGGGCGTTTTGCTAATTGGACAGGTGCTAGACATTCTACTCTCGAAAAAAGTGGCCCAAGGGTTGCTTGTAAGACCGTTTTTGTTCATATGTATATATTGTGGGATGGTCGAGTTGTCCCTTGTTGTTTGGATTATGAGGGGAGACAAATACTGGGTGATGCCAACAAGCAAACACTAAAAGAAATTTGGAACAGTTCCGGGTGGTTCAGGGACAAGCACAAGAAGGGAGAATTTAGCGAAATTCCAATATGTAAAAACTGCAATTATAATGTTATATAAATATATGCCATAGAGAATATTGGATTCAATATTTTAAAATGTATGAATATAAAACTTAGTATAATAATCCCTGCATATCGTGAAAAATATCTCAATAAAACGATAGATTCTTTATTGGAAAATGCGGTTGGGGAAGTGGAAATTATTCCGGTAATCGATTGCTATGTCCCAGATGAACCGATTAGGGTAGACGATAGAGTTAGGCCAGTTATATTAGAAAAAAATGTAGGTATGAGAGGGGCTATCAACGCGGGGTTAAAAGCGTCTACCGGAGAGTTTATAATGAAATTGGACGCTCATTGCGGAGTAGCAAAAGGATTTGACGAAGTTTTAAAAAATGACTGTAAAGAAAATTGGTTAATGGTGCCAAGAAGGTACGCCCTTAACGAAGAGACCTGGGAGAAGAACTCTCCCGCAGTAGACTATCACTATTTAATTTTTCCTGATTTTGCTGATGACAGTTACGGATACTCCATCCAAGTGACTGGCTGGAGGAAGAAGAGACACGATGAGATAGAGATAGATGATATTATGACATTCCAGGGTAGCTGCTGGTTTGCTAATAAAAAGTATTTTATGGAGCACGTGGGCCTACTAGATGACAGGCTAGAAACATACGGCACCTTCGCCCAGGATCAACAGGAAATAGGTTTAAAGTACTGGCTGGGCGGCGGAGAGGTGAAGGTTGATAAAAGAACGTGGTATGCCCACTTATTTAAACAAAAACGTCATTATGCTAGTAGTATATTTTCTAGAAAGCATAAAAAAGATAAATATCATGTTCAGGGGAATATTTGGGGGACGAAGTATTGGGTTAACGATTCAAAACCAAATATGATTTATACTTTTGAATGGTTTATTTCCAAATTTTGGCCCATCCCCACATGGCAGGAAAACTGGAGACAAATACTTATAGACAAAGGAGTTATTGGTATAAAATAAATTATATGCCAAAAGGTTTAAAAGGATTTCAAAAAGGAAATAAAATAGGTAAAGGTAGAAAAAGATTGCCTTTTACATTATCCGAAGAACTAAAAAAGAAACTGAGTATAATACAATTAGGTATAAAAGAAGAAGATTGGAAAGGTTTTACTACTCCAGAAAATGATAAAATAAGAGGTAGTATAGAATATAGATTATGGCGTGAAGCAGTGTTTGCTCGCGATAACTGGACTTGTCAGAAATGTAAAGTTAAAGGCGGAACCTTACACCCTCATCATATTCAAAATTTTGCTCAATTTCCTGAATTAAGATTTGCTATAGATAACGGAATTACTTTCTGTAAAGAGCATCATAAAGAATTTCATCGTAGTTATGGTATAAAAAATAATAATCAAGAACAAGTTTTAATATATGGCACACAACATTAATATAAGTTTTCGATATTCTAGTCACCTACCACTTCTTCTAGAAGCTCTAAAACAAACAACCGGAGATGTATTAGAATTAGGTCCAGGAGTTTTTAGTACCCCTGTTCTCCACTGGTTATGTGAGAAGGACAAAAGAAATTTAGTTACTATTGAGAGTGACCTACATTGGCATAGAATATGTAGGCAATATTTTAGAACAGATTTACACAAGCATTATTACGTAGAAAAATGGGACGACGCTGAGGCCTATATAAATAAGAAGTGGGACGTAGTGTTGGTTGATCATGCCCCCTCTGCTCGCAGAGTAGAGGAAATTAAAAAATTAGCTAATCTCGCTAAGTATATCGTTGTTCATGACGCCAATGAGTGGCATGAAAGAGTGTATCACCTTTCAACTATTTATCCATTGTTCAAGTATAAGTTTCTCTTCACCAAAGTGGAACCCCATGTCGTAGTACTTAGTAATTTTATTAATTTAGATAATTTTTATGAAGTCAACTAAACTATGTAAATTGGCGGAGCGGTATGGGGCCGACAAATGCCCAAAAATTAATCATAATTACACTCCGTTTTACTATGAGTTATTTAACAAAAGAAAAAAGGATATTAAGAAAGTTTTTGAATTTGGAGTAGGTAATATGAGGCAGTATTCTCACATTCCGGGTTATACCCTGGGTGCCAGCCTGCGCATGTGGCGCGACTTCTTTCCGAACGCACAGGTTTATGGCGCGGATATTGTTGCTGAGTCGGTGTTTAAAGACGAAAGACTAGAGACTTTTCAATGTGATGAAACCAATGCAGAACAGGTAATCGCCTTGATGAAGAAGATCGGCGCAGAGGATATTGATATTTTTATTGACGACGCTAGTCACCACGTTCACGACCAAAGATTCTTATGCGAGACTGTTATGCCTCTGCTTAAAAAAGACGTTATTTATGTTATAGAAGATACTCGGCGGTTTAGAATGTTAAGGAAGCAACTCCCACAATATAATTGCGTCGAGGCACCGTTAGCGGCCAATCCAAATCCTAAGCCCCGGCAACACGACGGAGCGATTCTCGTGTCACATAAAATATGAAGTCACTATTAACCTTTGTAGATCTTAAAAAAAGTTTTAATCTCGACCACGAGAAACAGCACGAGAACATGGTTAAGATCCAAATTGATAATAGTTTGGACTTAGGATGGAAGCCGGACGACATAGTGTTGGCCACTAATTTTGATTATGAATATCGAGGGATAAAATCTTTGGTTGTTAGTGATAATTGTTATTACAGTAAAAATAATTTTTATAGATCGAGTAAAATTCCAATTATAATAGAATTGTTTGATAGAAATTTAATCGGCGACGAGTTGTGGTGGTTTCATGATAATGACGCATATCAATTAGAAAAATTTGATGAAATAAAAATTAAAGAAGAACTGGGGGATAATGTTATTGGAATTACCGGCCATGGTTGGACGGCAAGATGGAATGCCGGTAGCTTCTTCTTTGATAAAAGAGCGAAAGAAGTTTTCTTAATGATTAAACAATGTATGGACGAAAAGAACCTAGACGAGCAAGACGCCTTGAATGATTTGATAGCAAATAAAATTGTCCAAAATTATAAGGTGTTTAATATAACTTATAATTTTACGGTTTATAAACATTCCAGCACCCTACCTAGAGTAGACAAGCCCTTGATGGTAGCCCACTTTAACCCATATAAAGAGAAACATATTGGGCGTTATAGAGACTTGATACCTGAAAGATTTAAACTAATTTTAAAAAAGTATGAAATTCAATGAAACAGAATTTAAATCAGATAGAGGCATAGATCCAGATACTGATTATTTTGGATTTAAACTTAGACTAAGACGTTATTATTATGATCATGGGACTGTTAGGGAAATTTTACAAGGAGATTTTTATAAACTGCCAAGTAATCCAAAAATTGTTATAGATATTGGCGCCAATATAGGGTTAGTAGCTTTATTAATGGCACGAGCGGGCGCAGAAGTTTATGCCTTTGAACCAGAGCTATATAACTATGAAACATTGTGTCATAACGTAGAAATAAATGGTTATCAAGATAAAATACATTGTATCAAAGAAGGCGTGGGTAATCGAGAGATGACCAAGTTATACGTTAATCCAGTCGCCTCAGGCGCTACGTCATTTTATATGGGTAATGGCGGGTTAGAAGTCGACAAATATCAAATTGTCTCTTCTGTCACTATTCGAGATGTATTTGATAAATATAAGATAGAACACTGTGATCTTTTAAAATTAGACTGTGAGGGGGCAGAAAAAGACATTATTAATGATTTTGACGATGACCTAGCCAGTAAAGTAGACCAAATATCAGTAGAAATTCATGATAAGGTAGAAGGTCAAAAATTAATTGATAAATTAAAGCAGTGGTATGGGACAGAGTGTACTTATATGAAAAAGAAGAGAAATAATCATATTTGGGTGTTTAAAAAAATATGAAGAATTTACTAATATATATTAATCCTTCGAAAAGTTTTGTTTCTCCCGATGAGGGCTGGAAGGGTGAAGTAGATATCTTAGTAAAAATACAGATCGATAATAGTCTGGAGTTGGGGTGGAAAAGAGAAGATATCTTAGTAGTAACTAACTTTGATTACGAATATAACGGCGTAAAGGCCCTAGTTGTCAGCGATGACACCTTCTGTGAGTGTTCTCCTACTGCGAGTAAGGTCAATGTCATAATCGAGTTATTCAATAAAGGATTAATAGGTAAAGATTTATACTGGTTTCATGATTGGGACGCCTTTCAGTTAGCCCCTATAACCGAGGAAGAGATCAAGCTAAAAGAAGGTTGCATCGGTCTAACTGGTTACGGCATAACAAGAATGAGGAATAAAGACTTCTTCAGGTGGAGCACTGGAACTATTTTTTTTAAGGACGATACAAAAGATCTATTCGAATTATTAAGAGATGTGGTTTATAAGCACAAGGCCAATGAAGAAGTTGCTTTACTCGCCCTAAGAAGGACCAATCCCGCGGTCTTACCTAGACTACAGACGGTAGATATAACTTATAACGTAGCCACTAGAAAAAGAGACATTATCGCAACCTATAATGCAGCGGCGCAACCAGTGAGGGTTATTCATTTCCATCCTTTTGACAAAAGAGTGATAGAGGGAGAGGGTGACAACATGGCGGTGTGCGTGAGAGGTGAAAATAGTATAAATAAGGTGCTAGTTAATCAAACAATACTTGATTTATTTGAAAAATATAATATATTATGAGTGATTTAGATATATATTTGACAAAAATTAGTAAGCCGTTTTATGATTTTTACATAAAAAATAAAGAGAATTTTGAAACAGCAAAACATACACATCATCCTGGAATACAAAAATTAGAAGGTGGATTAAAAATACATACAATTCAGGTAACTAAAAAGGCACTAGAATTAAATCAAGAATTTGACGAAAAAGAAGTAATTGAAGTTTGTTTGATCCACGATATTAAAGGATGTGAAAAATTACCGTTAACTATTAGACAGAGAATGGCAATAGATGCTACTAAGGGGTTACCCTATGAAAAGTGGAGACAAAATAAACCAGATATTTATAGGTTCGTAGTATTAATTCTTATTGCAGATATGTGGTCTGCGTTTATAAATATAAAAAATTTATGAAAGATTTGACTGTAATTTATTATTCTGCTTCGGCCGAAAAGCCAGAATTTGAGCAAAAGATCATTGACAATTTAAAGAAG